>Ga0210059_1010884_pt1 | contig 13993 bp, 10 predicted proteins | sample Ectturendosymbi2_FD_188042 | JGI IMG/M metagenome (GOLD analysis project Ga0210059, IMG submission 188042) | Ecteinascidia turbinata endosymbiont from Florida, USA - Sample 2 (SPAdes) (version 2) | ecosystem: Host-associated > Tunicates > Ascidians > Unclassified | place: Key West, Florida... | reverse complement strand
TGCACGCAGTATTTGCGCAAAATATAGTGTGGACGTCGATCTATGACTATGCAATAACCACGAAATAACAGCTAATATCATTTATGACGGTTTCATTCGCTTGAAATTGCAATTCACGGATCCATAGCCGCTAATTGTTTGCAGAGTAGTAATAAACTTTTTCTCCTTTTGTCTATGATAGTCGATATTAATAGAACCACAAAACGCCTGTGTGGAGCGAGATAGACGCGTTGCAGAGTTCCGTGCCACTAACAAAGCACGAATGTGGACATGTCAACCAGAGCTAACATTTGGCTGCAACATCTGAAGATTCCCAACCAGTACAGTGCCTAAATGCGAACGTTTGACACAACGGAAATGTTGTATGTTTTGTGTGTAATGCACAGAAAGTTTATTCACTTAATCCAGGTGGCCAACGTATCAATTGGGATCGACTAGAAAATTTCTTGGTAACTCGCGATTCACCGGTCGATAATAAAGTCGGAAGTACAAAATATCATAAAATGCAACGTTGTTCCTGTAAATGAATTTTTGTTTTCCACACATTTACCATCAAGAGCAGCACTTTCATGTTTCGGATGGTTTAGTCCTTCACAATAGCTTAGTTTTTCCTGGAATATTGATTGAAAAATGTTATTTTCAGGTATCTTGTCAATTCAATGCAAAATCGGGCGCGAAGGAACAGCTGACACTCGGTGATCGACCGGTCGATCACGATCGAGCTGTTGATCACCCCTGACTTTTCTAATCCAGTTATTATAAATTTTAAATATTATAGCTTTTTAAATGGGGTCATGGATTTCGGTAAAGAAAAATGTTGAAAACCCATCATCTCTGCTCTTTAGGTTTTTCAACCGGGTTTGAAGTAGCGTTTGCTTCTTTGTGAAGGCGTGTTTAGTTGAAGTTTTTAGTAAGGTAGTTCAGGCATAGCTTCTTTAGATAGTTGGATCATGTGAAAGATTCAATTAATCAATCTTCTTCCAATCAATTTCCTTTTTGTAGTGTCTCTCATGAAGCATTGGTCAAAGCTATACTCAAACCAATTGATTGTGACCGGTATCCTTAAACTTTTGTTGACAGCCAACATTCATGACCCTTGTCCTTCCAAGTCGTTCTGCAATCACACAATCGTTCATGCCAACACTAATTTGGTAAATGCAAGAAAAGATGCGACGTGAACTTGCGCGTGTGCCTTGCACGAGATCTCTTGACAAACAGAAACATAGCTGGAATGTTTAGGCCATCACTGTTAACTTCAAAGCACAATGAAACCTTCACACATTTATCCTAGGAGCAGGCTCATTTTCAGATAAGCACACAGCTTGTAAAATTATCAAAACTTATAACGGTGTTATGCAAAAGTTGAAAATAACACCACGCACAAAGTAATAAAAGTTGTGTGAGATAATGTTTCGTCCATGGTTAAAAGTATTTCAAGTTTCTCTACTAGTGATCAGTATAATCTTTTCAAAGCAGCCACCCTGATTAGTTTCGTCCGAGTAGGAACCATTACTATATTCACCACAAGCTTGTCAATCTTCACTCATTGCTTTTCGCGGACTTGAGTGAGACGAATAGCAGCGTGAGGATTTAGTAACACCAGTATCTAGCGCCAATTTCTCTTCGCAGTGCTTATTACGCATCGAGAGTTCTTGAACGGTGAAATGGCGAAAACAAGATTCAAGCTATTGGGCAACTCTTTGTATTGTATTGTGTAACGTCTTCACTCCCACACGCAAAGCGCTAGGTTTTTAACATGCATCGCAGTAAAGAGAAAAGAAAACGCAAGTACACGAAAGAAGACCAGGATGTATACATGGCGGTAGTATAGAGTATACGCTTGATGGCGCTAATGCAGACCCGAGTGGTCAGCGGCGAACACCTTTTCTTGCGCCCGCGGCGACGCAGCTCAGGGGCGTGACGAAGGGATAGTACAAGTGGGCCACAATGCCCCGGGCGCCGAATCGCTGGGGGCCGCCGGAAAATGCCAACAATGTCACAAGCACTTTCTTCAACACAGTACATTTACTCTCAAAGATTTTAGATTCGAACATGGGGGCGCCAAAATTGGTTCTTTCCCCGGGCGCCATTTAACAACGGTACGCCCCTGACGCAGCTACTTTAGAATTCAATGCTGCATTGGTGGCGATTCAGTGGTAGCACCGAGCCCAAACCTCTCGTTTGCACCAACCCATTATCATTGAGCACAAAGGCTGGACAGACCGCAAGTAGGCCTACCTCTTGGACGCTGTTTCAGGCGTTCATTTCAAACAAAATTAACAGCCATTTTCTTTGACTGTGTGCTTTGGTTTGCGCAGCCAGACAAAGCAAAACCTGTAACATATTGAAGTGTTTTAAAGGTTGCCCCTACGAATATTGAAACCTTTTGCAGAAGTGAAAAGTACTGCGACGCTGTGATAGAAGCCGGAGGAAAAAGGTTCAGGATTCATAAATCTATATTTGCTACACACTCGGATTATTTTGACACGGTATTCACAATTGAGGTAAAATGCAATCAATATTAAGGTCGACAAATGTTTGGAATGTTGAATATAAAGTATTTTTCAAAAGTAAAAAATAATTTTTGACATCAATATTTTGTTGGTCATTCGATTGAAAAATTTATCTGATATAACTTTAATTTTATAAAGTAATTATCTGGCACACGATCAAACTGCATTGCTCCATCTTTGATCCTGAGTAGTACGAATCCAGAAAACCACCTAAACCTAGCACAGTGATGGATACACGCGCACATGTATTGATTTGTGAGTCATTTTCTTATTTCAGTTGGCCAAAAGAAAGCAGTGAAAAATGTACGTGAAGGATAATGCAAGCGATTTGTTTAATTTCACGCTTGGGATATTTATTTTAGCTGTAGAAGGATTCGAGATTTCATCACCCAAAAGTTTGGAAAAATTTGTAAGTAGACTTGGAGTAGTTCTTAAGCTTACTGTCACTTTCAACTAACTTGTAGTAAAATCTACTCATCATTTGCATATATCAGCCTGACAATATGGGCATGGTGAGCTCTGCTTTTGGAATAGGTTTTTGAATGATCTCAAACGTGGTTTAATAATTTTTGCTCTTTTCCTTTCAATGCGAATACCTTGGTGAAACAATCAAAATTGTATGAATACCCTTGTAATAAAATATGTACTTTTGTGTTTTTATTCAAAAAGATGCGAGAGAAATACAACAACGTTGTGAAACTTGAAGACACATCTTCTGATATCATGCAATGCATCGTTGATTTCATCTACACTGGAAAACTGGACGTCAATCAAGAAAACGCCCTCGAACTTTTACTTGCCGCTGATTACCTTCGTATAGAAAGTACCAGAAATTGTATATAGGTGTATTTTACATGTCTCAACAGTGAAACTCAAAAACGTGGCATTCGAAACAAATTTGTAGGCCTCTAATCACCGCTAAATGAAGAAATAATGAACAGCTCCTGAGGTACGAGTTGGTTACGTCTTATCTGAAAATGCTACCTAAAACAAGATCTTCAAATCTGTTCACTTCAAACCAGTTCTCCTAACACTACGATCATATGAAAACATTTTTCGCTCAGGAGTATATTACTGGAAATCAATTTATTTGTGAAGGAGTTCAACCAAGCATAGAAATTGCAGCGTTTTACAAAACTTGTTACACCGTCTTGCTGACCATCACAGTTTTTCCAAATGCAGAAAGAACAAAAGCTTCCGCCATTTTAGTCAAATTACATGCATATAATTTTTATTGCGTAAGTGAACCGCGCATTGAAAAAACGCAGAAAGACTTCGAAATGTTGCTAATATGGAGATATGCCTTTGACAGTGTTTTTCGTTATAAAGTTGCGGATGCTGTACAAGCTCAAAGTGAATAAATCCTTGATGTCTTGCTTTAGTTGAAAGATGTGAACAGAAAGACCGAAAAAATTTGACATGGACTTAGTGCGATGCGAGGCAGCTATTAATTAAACTACTAGGCATAAAGTTTATTGCAACATTCCTCAAACGATGGTTATTACACACTGCGTTACTATGTTTGCAAGAAAGTGCAAAAATAAGAAAAATATACTTTCAAGTAAGCTTGTAAAATTCAGGCAATGAATACTTTTTCCTTTGTTTTGTAGAAGTCAAGGAGTTTTCCATTGCATGCCTGATGCAAACCGTGGATGCTCACAACTGTGTCCGTGTTGGAATGTGCGCAAAGATGCTAAGCATAGACGAGCTAAAAAAACGATGCTGGTTGACGTTTATCCAAAGCTTGGCATCAGTCGCTGAAACAGAACTTCAGCACTTAAGTTACGATGCTCTTTCTGAAATTATTGAAAGCACAAAATGTTTGGTAAGCTCTTGTGTCTGTTTTGTTCAGATTTTAAGCTCTAATTTACTTACTGCAAGTAAAGGGTTTGCCATGCGCGCCACACCTGTTTTAAATAGAATAAGATACAGACAAAGCAATATCTTGCAATAAACCGTTCGTAAAAGCGCACCGACATGCGAGAAGTATCAGTATCACACTTCAGGAAACACAGACCAATCTCAATTTAGGGCTAAAGTAATGACATCCAACAAAATCGTTTCGATTTTACACTGCAGGAATTGATTGAAAATCTTACAGCAATAGATGTTTTTGTCATGTGCTACTGCTTTTTATAAGGACTTGTAGAGGATTGCTCGAATTTAGATTTTTGTAATGTTCTGCTGCGATTAATGAATAGAGTAACCGATTGAGGACAGGATGCAGTCGTTGTTCGCAGGAAATATCGTAGGAAAAAATAAAATCATAGCGAGAATAACAAAGATCATCACAGACTTTGAGCTTTACGAGATCAAAATAAATTTTGAAGCCTTAATTATCTTGAAGAAAATCATCTTGAACAAGCATTACAATACTGAACCTAAGGTAGGTTCAGCATAGCATAAACGGTTGGAGGTAGGCCTACAGATTCACAGAAAAAAGTTTGGACAAGTCAGCAGAGCGGCGCTTAAGGTGGAAAATCCCTGCTCTGTTTGATTTCATTAATTTTCCTGCATCAATGGTCGCACTAATACGAATTTCCAATAACGCGACATGTTGGAAGGGGCATTTTATGTTTTCACCACTTTCAGCACCGATCAGATTATTTGCAACAATGACTTACTGTATGTTTCAATTTTAATCTTTATTTTACGGAACTAGTATTTGCTTTTAATGATCAGAAATAAGTGGATAAAAAACCTTAAATTTTAACTGAAAAGGCCTAACTATCTAATAACAACAATTAAATATTGAAGTCAATTCAACACGTCGCTCATTACAAAAGAGAAAGTATCTCAGGAATATTTGAAGAATTTCAAACCGTCAGGCAAGTGCTTCATCGACATCGGGTTTTAAACTAGCTCAACTATACCTCTAGGTCCAAAACTATCAGTCCTTAGTTTTGACATGGTTTTCATCATGAAGACTGACACTTTTGTATCGATGCTTCAGAAAAATTTCAACGAATTTTGCTTTGAAGCAACTGCGATGTGGGCAAAGTGCGACTTGGATGAGCGAAAAGAAGCCTTTTGTGAAGCGTTTTTCAATCTTGATCTTAGTGTTTACACTGAGCGTTTTCTGGTTAACGTGGCTAAGAATGAGGTAAGTCTTTGGGTTTTCTTTTAATTTGTTTGACAATAATGATTGTTGAAAATACAATTACATTTTGGTCGGTAACATTTTTTTGTGTCGGAGTTAAATTTCCTCATATTTTCAAGCAGCAGTCTATTCGGCGCACTACAACCCACAATCAATTTCTACGTCAGTATCGTGACAAAGTGACTTTGTCATCAAAGGCTAGTCTATCGGTTACTTTCTGCTTCTTATAAAATTATGCACCAGCAAACTGTGAAAACGTCTATTAATGTCACGCGTCAACAATCTGATAACAGCAGAATGTTTTCTGCTACAAAGCTGCGCTCTTAAACTAGGGCTTTAAAGCGGAAAAATATATTTTTTTAATTTGAAGCAGCCGTTAGACAAACGTAAAGGATGCTAGAAATTATAACCAACAGGTCAAAAAGAATAAATAAAGTATCCAAAAAATTCACAGTGTTTATTAGTGGTATAAGCCTCTTGCATTATTTTCTTACAAATTTTATCTCTGGTTGGTTTTTGAGAGAAACTGCCATAAAACGTCTTACCATTACTCTAAAATTCATTAAAACACTACGTGATGTACCGCTGAATCTATTAAAAACGTAAACCACATCCTTGAATTACAGCCTCAGATAGGCGTTGGATCTGTCAATTTACTGATCCAAAAATGGATAAAAACAAGTCTGCCAAAGACTCTACCATTCACAGCTCGTGCTTGTGTGTTACAGAGTGAGAGACACGTCAACAGTATGAGTGTACTTGATTGTGCATGGAATTTGTGCCTCCAATGAGATTTTTGCTCCTGAACTTCGGAAAACTTTTGAATGTTTGGCATGTACGAAGTAATTCTCAAATTTCGAACACGATTTAAGAACTCAAGTCTTTTAATCTCTTCCACTAATTGTTTTTTGTGACATTCATATTCACAAAAACTTGCTTACAAAGATAAATCGAGCCGGTGATTGACAAAGTTCATATTGTGAAGTTCTTTACATTTACAAATGAGCCAAACAAACAACTCAAAGTGTGAAACACATGTTAAACCTGTTTTTGTTTTTAATTTGTGCAATTATATTTGCCTGTTTTGTTGCTAACGTTCCGCAAACGTCCGCATTAACCTAGTCGAGTTTTTTTATGTCAGTTACTAGATCTTTGAATTTGGGCTTCCTCTTTTCACCTAACTCTTCCTATTCTTGCTCCATTTCCGCTCGATTTGCATTTTCAAAAACAGAAGATCTAAGGCAGTTATGTCGGCTTCCACTGGTTGAATGGCCCAGGTTCGTTTTGGCTTCGAAAATTTTGGAAATGACCTGCGAAAACCATTTTTATTTAGTTATGGGTGAATGGTGGATCCATACGCTTGGGGGCCCAAAGCATAGATTTTGCAAGGGAATCCTCCACAGACATTAGCACTCAGGATAATAAAATTACAGCAACTAGGAGAGTCACATATATATAACTTTAAATGTATATTGCATATCCTACTAGTTGAGACTACGGAGGGGAAATATTGTAGATCGCTGTTAAAATCTTCGGCAAACAAGTCAAGCTTTAGAGAAGAGACAATGCTGAAACTTATCGTCTCCTTTTTCAGATATTGTGTGATATCTACCGTAAAGGATCACGTCTGTAGCCACTAGTCGTCTGTCAGTTCGGGAAACTCAAGACCCTTCGCAGCCAGAAAATTTTCAATTTCCTTCAAGCATCCTGAAAAGCGGCTTAGTGCCAGTCTTCGGGAAAGTCATCGGACGTTGTTGCGCAAAACAAGATCAGAATATTTGCTGTCAGCTTCTCGCAGCAACATACCAAATTCTCGAAGGTTTGAACCTTTCTGCTAAGATTTTATTGACAAATATTGTCACTAAATTCATAATACCTGTGAACTCTTCTGGATATTTCTAGTCACAGAATGCCTCGTGTTGAAAGATGCAGTGAATTGATAGCATGTTTGTTTCAGCTCCATGTAAACAAATTTGGTGAGTTCCTGTCGTCCTTTGTGATTACTGTCTATGCCTTTTTTCTTTAAACATTCAACTACAGCAGAAAAAGTATCTTCCCCACTTCTTTGGCCCGCCAGAGGTGGAACTTCACCACATTCAGTCCTTCAGAGCTCATGTAGCAGACTAACAACACTACCTGAACGGTATCATAAACATCGCATGCAACAAAAAATGTTGAAGCTGCAGTGATGTACTTGTCTTGCATGGCACTGACGCTCTAAGCCAACCTCAACCATCTTTTCCTGCGCGTCTTTGTGGAAAAAGGCCTTTCCTCTCTTTTTGATAATTTCATTCGTATTTTGAAATTGTTGAACAGACGGTCGGAATCCGCTGGCATGTATTTCATGAATTCACCATCAGTGAAAGGCTTACTCTTTTCATTATTTCGTGCCTTGCCAAAATATTGCTTTAGACACGTTTGACTTTATCCACCTGTTTGCCCAGGATAGATAGAGTTAGGCTTTGATTCTTCCACTGCTTTGTTTCTTGCTTTCCCAAAGTTTTTTTCTCTAAATGGCGCGTGCTTCCCAACAAAGTCTCTACAGGTTGGACTTCTTGTTGTTGGACAATCTATCGTCACAAACCAGGCACAATGAAAATCATATGCTAAATGCAGGAATGCAAACATGTCTGTCCATTCATTTCTATACTCTCTATTCTCTTCGTACATTTTCCGTTTTTCGAATCCATTGTTTTAAACCATTTTGCAGACTATACTTATACGTTACTTTACTTCGCATTTCTTGACTAAGACCTGTCCTTCACTTTTCATTGCCTCAATTGAGAAATACTGCATTAGATTCTACTCGAGATGGGATCACTGGACTCTGTTATATCACAATGTCTAGACGTGCAACTGGGCAGTGGGCAATAAAGTTTCTGCGCATTACGTGCTCAACGACGTTCAACGACGTTTGTAATTCCGAAGATTTGTCAACATCATAAATGCAGTTCATAATGAACAACCTGTTTTCGCGGAACATGAATTAAAGATTAAAATAATTTTTCGGAGCCACTAACATGTTCAAAAGATCCGCATCCGCCGCCGGAGACGCACGTTGCCAATCACTTTAAATAGCACAATAAATGTTTTATAACTCTGGTTCTCTTTGTGTAAACACTTAACCTGCAATTTTGCTTTTTGCCGGGGTGGTTGAGGTGAACGCTTTTGCCCAAGGAGCGCTACGGCAATTCACTCCGTGAGTGTGGATCGTACACCCAATCTTTCTAATTGAGAGGCGGACACTTTACCACTTAGCTATTGCCGTCCTACAAAGTAACACTTCTTCTCTCATCTAGCAATATTGCATTTACGCAACTTACTTCCGATGTTCCAGTGAAGCCAAATATTTAGCATATACACTTACTTCCCTGGTTTTGATTGCCGCAGTGTTTCTTTTAGCCTTGGGCTTGTTTCTTTCTCTGCTTTTTTTGCCTTTCAGCATTTCTCCCGTAAGTATTATTGCTTGCAAGGTTTAGGTCTGAAGGTGCGCGGTATAACGTAAAATCGATTTCCTATTGAAAAATGTTCTGATCGATCCCTTGCTTACCCCTGTTGCGATCGGAAAGCCCGAGTGGCAAGTGCGCAAAGCTTCACACTGTGGCAGCAAGCAACAATAGAGATCACATGCCACGACTACTCTATTATTGCTTGTTCGCACCATATACATATGGGTGTTGTTCTACGCGCACATCTCGTTCGTGGAGAATCGCACATTGAACGCAACGCCAATCGAGAGGTTGCAGCACCCTCCTGTGGAGAGTACTTATATGAAATCTGAACGCTGCAATATGTTGCATCAATGTTTGTGGTAAACATTTTAATGTAAACGCCGACATATGTTTGAAAGATTTCAGCTGCAAACCGAAAACTAGCTTTCAGCATTCTTTTTTTTCAAGAGCAATATTTTCTTCCATAAGCCAAGAAGATTTCAGTAAAACCCTGCTAATTGTAATAGCCATAGAAAGTGGCCATTGAAATCTCATTTTTTTAATTCAAAGGTTTACTATTCAGGTCCTAGTTGCTCAGTCCGCAAAACTGATGCAAAAAATATGTCATGGAAACTGTGAACAGGTTGAACGTTTCTCTCGTTTGCCAACAAGGGAGTGAAGAAAGACTCGATGCTCTCAGTAGAGACAAAAAAGACCAGATGCGAAAAATCGAAGAGCTTTCAAAAGATAACCAGCGCCTTAAAGGAACAATCCTCGATTACCAAAAAGCCGCTGCAAAACATGCAAATGATTTATACAGCGAAAGACGAAGAATAAAGGAGCTGGGCAAAGAAAAGGCTCGTTTGAAAAAGCAATTACGTGACAATGATCGAGAGACACGACTGGCTGCGCAAACACTTGATCAGTCAGCAGCTAGGAATGACGAACTCAGAAGAAAGAACGACGCATTGACAAAACTAGTCAAAGACACTGAGGTGTCTAACAAGCAATTACTTGAGAAGTTGGATTTAATTATTAACTTTTTGACGATTGTGGAAACTCTGAAGACCTAACTTGCTACTAAGTTGAAAACAAGCGACAGAAACATACACCTCTTCAAAAGAAAGTGTGTTTGTGAAATTGAAACTTTCTCAAGTACATAGCGGCGTCAAAATCAAGCATCATGTTTGTTGAAACGTTTTATTTTTGCTTTGTTGGCAGATCTGTTCGCTCAGCTTGATTTTACTGATTAGAGTGTGCCTTGATCTTGTTTGTTAAGAAGTTTTTAATGCACACATTTTGTTCAATAATGAACACAGTTGTGCTCGATATTTTTTGCTTTCTAGCTCAGCTGATAGTATTTTGAGACATTGCACAATACGGCGATTGTTGAGCACAAGAACGTTGCTTTGCCATTAAATAATTCAATCTTTCTACTTTCGTGGATAAATCTGTTAAATCATCAAACAAAAATCTATTGCATTATAAGGGAAGGAAACTGATATTTCGTTAAGGAATGGGTGGATCAGGTAAGAATTTTGACAATAACCAGGATGTTTGCTGCACTATAATCTAATATGGGTTTCAATCTGTTGGGTAAAACTTCTATTAAGTAGCATCACCCTAAAAAAAGGCGCACTTCTTTCCTAGCATAATAGTAGTTTTGCATGTTCTCAGGAAAATCTGGCAGTGTTTCAGAATAAAACTCTTAATTATTTCAGAGGTTGGGTTTTTTTCAACGACTTAGACATTCGACATTTGTCAAGACAGTCACATGATTCACTGAAGGAAAGCTCGTACACAATAAACCAAATGCGGGATTTTGTTAATTCATGTGTTGATTCCTAAATCGAATGAAATTCTGTCAAACCATACTGTCTGTGCAAACTAAATCGTCGAGTTGAAAAGTTTCTTGAAATAAACACAAGCGCAGTTTGGTGTTACAGAGTGCTAATGTGCATGCGTAACAATGCGAAACCGCGCAACAATTTTCTCACAACATAAAAGTTATTTCGAAACGAAACAATGATTTTGAAAAGCTGACCGATTAGTCGTCCAAGCTACGTTGTAACATTTTCTGTGGAAGCGTTGTTTGCACTAAGCTGTATTGACGCAAACGGATTGTGAGACTCCATGAATCCAACATTCCTAGTTCGTTTTACGTTACCTACTTGAGTTGGATCGCGACAACGTTAGAAATGTTAGTCTAGTTTTTGAACTATTCGATGCGCTGATACGAAGAACGTTCTGTGGATTTATTTTCATGCTCCACAGCTTCAACTGTTCAGACCGAAGTTGACGATGAATACGCAAAGAAAGTGATGACATTTCTTCAAAGGTACTCTGTATTTACGGCATCGTTCGATTGCTTCTATATAACTCGTTTCAAAATGCTGTGATTTGTGGGTTTGGAAAATGCTAGGAATCGGTGAAGACCATCTAAAGCTAAACATGTATGCTAGCAGCAGATTGGTTTCTTAACATTTGTGGAATTGTTCTCGATCGCAATGTGGCACAAAACGGTTAAAACGTAATACTGTATATCATGATTTCCTTACGCTGGGGTAACCCTTTACCTTCGTTGTCAACTTTTTACTCAGAGATATTTTGTGATTATGTTCGATCGTTCCAGCAAAACCCAGAAGGATTTTAAATGCAGTGTAGAACCCGGCGACTTCTATAAAATATGCAGTGCCATTTTGAGAGGAAGGTTGGATAGTACTGTGCCAACCCAATATGCGTTGAATTTTGAACAAACGTATTGAACAAACGTATTGAACAAACGTATTGAACAAACGTATTTATTTTCCCTAACCCACCTCATGTAGTGTTTGCTCAAACTCGCAGTTACTTCAGGGCAGCACTCGCAACAATCAAACAATAAAAATAATACCTTGTTCATCCCACGTTTACAATTCATGCAACTGAGCCAGAATATTTGAGAAGAAATGGTTGAAATATTATTACTACTGATTTATTTTTGATTTATATATTTCTTGCTGAAGACGTCTTGTGACTTGTACAGGACGTCGAATTAATAATAACAATATGAAGCTTTCCTTTCAGAATGAAAGAGTGTTGGAAACGATTGTGTAATTAAAACGTAGAATAATCCGTCTAATTGAAAATTTAGCTAAATCATTTCTTTATATCGAACGGTTGTGAAAATGTTTAGTCATTACGTGACTTATTTTAATTCATAGCAAAAATGCTAAAATCGCAATTGTGACATTTAATGTGTTATTTGTGGTAACGTTTCAGACAACCAACATGTTATTACAATATTTACGCCATTTACAGAAATGACAGCAAATGCATCTCCCTGTAGCTTAAGATGTCTCAAAAAACACTTCACATTGAACAGTGCAGTGACATCATCAGCATTAAATGTTGTCTCCGTGTCACTTTGCAGTGACCAAACGTACCGAGATATCGCGGTTATAGCTGGTGGAGTGACTTTCAAATTTCATAGTAGTTTGTTCGCAATGCACTCGAACTACTTTGCGAAGGTAATGAATGTTATTAATTTCGACACTTCCTGGTTTTATCTGGTTTATGGCAGTAGGCGTAAATAGTTGTTGTTTATTTGTCGGTGAAATCTTGTGTATGTTGGTAGGGTTGAGTAAAAGGAAGCCTTCAAGAGAAACATCAATAACGTTCGTTTCCTTGTGTAATATCCCAAATAACTCCTACTGTTAGAAATGGCTGAGAGACCTGTGTTTTCAGCGTTCATTTCATTATTACCAGCAAATAGTTTTAAAAGGAGAGATTGCTAATTGAAGTTGGAAGGCGATGAAAGTGCACAGCTATGAAAATTTTGTTAATGTGGCTTGGAGTCGACGTTCTGTACGCATTTTTTAATCCTGATTGGAGTCTCAGGTTCTCAAGATAACAAATTTAATACGACAAACGTGTTATAGAGGTTAACCACCAATTGTTGTTGGCTGGTTTAATATTTTGCATAGGATATTAACAAAGTTGATTACAAATTAAACCAAAAATACCAAGAATGAACAATTGGTGCAAGTTGATCTTTTTCATAATGTGAATAAGTTTTAGATTACCGATTGTAACTCACAATTCTTTGAAAAGATTAAAAGATTTTCACCTGGTGCAAAAGTTGAAAACTTCGTTTTTGTAGACAAAGGAATGGCAACTCTTTGCGTCAGTCTACAGTTTGCTGGCTCTGCAAATTAGTTGAAACAAAGTTTGCTATTTTGCATTGATAAAATATTTTGGTCATTTACTTATTGAGCTGCGAGCAGGCTATATCGTTTGATATATAACACAAAAAAGTAAGTCTCTGATGCATGAAATTAGATGTAAAATGCAGGTAAGTTTCCTTCTAATGCTTTGCACTTCCTGCATGTTGAAACATGTATACCGTTTATTCGAAGAGACAAATGATAATCCTTCGGATAATTATAAAAAGTACAGGGTGACACGAAAAAACGGTCATTACCTAAACTTGAATAACTTTTTAAATAATTAATCAATTTCTTTTGTTTTTCCGATTTACCAAGAAAAATTAATTTTCTAAGAGTCGATCAAATTTGACCTTCGAGCTGCCATGGACTACTGAGAAAAAGATATTTATAGTTGAGGCATATTTTCGGCAGAAGTCTATCCACGCAGCCCAATTGCAATTCAAAAACGGTTCGGATGTCGTGAATTTCCTGTCCACTCAATGATCTAGAGATGGCTTGTCTGTTGTCAGGTCACATGAATTCTACGAACAACATCTTCTGGGGTAGCACACCCCCTGAGCACTGTCTGCAAAGGCCATTAGACTCTTTGAAGTGCACTGCCTGGGTTGCCATCTCGAAACATGGCATCATTGAACCATTCTAGTTCGAGGACGACAACGAGCGGTCTGTGACAATCATCACCGAGCGATATGTGCAGGTGCTTGGCAAGTTCTAGACAGCACTTGGTCGACGGAGAGGGTT
>Ga0210059_1010882_pt1 | contig 13995 bp, 8 predicted proteins | sample Ectturendosymbi2_FD_188042 | JGI IMG/M metagenome (GOLD analysis project Ga0210059, IMG submission 188042) | Ecteinascidia turbinata endosymbiont from Florida, USA - Sample 2 (SPAdes) (version 2) | ecosystem: Host-associated > Tunicates > Ascidians > Unclassified | place: Key West, Florida... | reverse complement strand
TTCTTTGAACACTATAATCGCATTTTACTCTGTGATTGAGTGATCGAACTTCGCAGTGTCCGTTTGATCGATGGCGTGTCAAGCCACAACGCTTTCGCATTTTACCTAGACTAGACCAAGCTAGGAATTAGCGCCCTACTCCGCAGTAGTGCTGTAACAAGTGTTACGTGTTAGCTAACAATAGTGTTAAGAATGTGTCTGTAACCCTATGGTTCTGTCTTCAATGCAGTTGCAAAAAGTGTCTGTAACCCTGTGATTTCGCCGGCTTCAATGCCTTGTACTACGTTCTGTATTGTCTGTTTTATCAACCTGCGTTCTGCAGAGCGTGTGTGTTCATACTATGGACTTCGTGTCTGCTATAAACAAATAAATTAAATTAAATTGTGAAAATGAAAAAAAAGTAATCACAGGAAGGTGCTATTTTCCCAGGTTTAAATTTGTCAAAGTGTCCCATTGGTCCCACATTTCCCCTACATTACTTTCAAAGGGGCCCACTAGAGAAACTGTAATGTGCAGGTACTTTGCTTTCAAAGGGGCCCCCTCAGCCACTGAAATGTGTAAGCACTCTGCTTTTAAAACTTCATTGAAGGGGCCTCTAAAACAAACTATAATGTGTAAGTACTCTACTTTCAAAGGGGCCCCCAACAGCAATTATAATGCAAAATTCCATGCTTTCAAAGAGGCCCCAACAGCAATTGTAATGTGCAAGTACCTTAGTTTCAAAGGGGCCCGCAACAGCAATTATAATGTTTAAGTACCGTGCTTTCAAAGAGGCCCCCAACAGCAACTTTATTGTGTAAGTAAGTACCTTGATTTCAAAGGGGCCACCAACAGCAATTGTAATGTTTAAGTACCTTGCTTTCAAAGGGGCTCCCAACAGCAGCTGTAATGTGTAAGTACCTTGCTTTCAAAGGGACCACCAACAGCAATTGTAATGTGCAAGAACGTTGCTTTCAAAGGGGCCCCCAGCAGCAGCTTTAATGTGCAAGTACTGTAGGCTACCTTGCTTTCAGAGTGGCCACCAACAGCAACTGTAATGTGCAAGTAATATGCTTTCAAAGGGGACCCAAACAGCAATTGTAATGTGAAAGTAATACGCTGTCAAAGGGCCCCCGAATAACAACTGCAATGTGTAAGTACCGTCCTTTCAAAGCGACCACACCACCATCTCAATGACCAAATATATAAAAGTTTCAAACCAACTTCTATACCTAAAAAAATTGTGGGTTAAATTTCTTCCAAAAAGTTCTGAAAAGACCCTATCAAATAAAAACAAACAGGCCTACTTGTACCAAATGATAACTTTTTATACCAAATGATATTTTTTTGTACGAAATGATGATTTTTAGAGATTGAAGTATTTGCTATATTGGTAATTTTATTAAAATGCCACAGATGATCAAAAAGTAGTCTTTTTTATGTCTCTGAGTTGAAAAGGTTAGACAAATTTCTCACATCGTGTAATGTTGTACCTTAGTGAACATTTCCATCAGAAAATAAGACAACATGCAATCGTTATATTAGGGACCACACTACATCTTTTGATTTGTAGGACATTTTTTTCTTAGTTTACAAAGTTATTTTGTACTATTGCTGTCGCACTGCAAATACTGTTAATAAGCAAGGCTACTTTCATGCTGCTTATCACGTGGCAGAAATGGCAATTTTTTAGTATTATGAATAGGCTACAGATATTTCATTATCAGATATTTCAGATATTTTCTACAGATATTTCAGGTATTTTGGGTGGTATGATTTAGCCTATGCTTGAAGTCACAGGTTATTTGAAGCTTGACTACTAAATGGTTGGTTTAAGGTACACCCGGTAGCTTGGTAGGTGATGTTTAAGCTCTTTTGCCAGCTCTTAGCCAACATAACTTGAACCGCTTTTTCTTAGCACAGATTTTATCAATTGTGTAGGCTACTTGCTGCAGTAGAAATGTTTTTTTCTATAAAGTACATGATGAATTATTTCCAACTATTGCACATTTTTCAAACAACTAGTAATGAAAGATGAGGGCAGCCTTGACTCATCCAGCCTCAAAGCTTTCCAAAACAAGTCTCTAATTGGATGCTTGTGTATGCTATGTTTTTGCAGTTAAAAGGATGAAATAAAACAAATTTAGTGTTTTAAATCTTCTTTGTTGTTTTTTATAGTTTCATGTATTCCCACAAACACATGAATGTGAACAAATTCAGGATACCAACTACCAAGCATTTTTTCAATGGGGGAAGGTGTGCAACTTTCAAAGGGGTAAACTTTTTAGTTTATTGGTGGTGAATGCAGAGAAATGGGGCGCGAAAATTAAGTGGGGCAATGCCAATTTGCTATTGCATAACTTTTATGTGTTGCCAGCCGTGTCTTCCCAACTTTCAGTATTTTCAAAGTTGTGTATGATGAACACCCTTTTGCATTTTCTCCTTCTGCTACTTCAGTTATGCTGTAGTCTCAGGAACATATCCTTGGGTGACCGTATCTTAGTCAAATTAAAAGTGATTATCACGGTTGGCTGAGTATGATGACGTCATCAGAGGGCCTCCCTTTTTAGTCTTGCCTCGGGCCCCCCAACCCTAAACCCACCACTGCCTGTTGCCGTTGAACAACCGTATTTAGGGAACATAATGCCCAACTCGGTTGGCGTTTGTTATACGCAGTTGTGGAATATAAATCTGTGGGTACGTGTTACAAACTTTACAGGCGAACACAAAGTAATTTTTAATGCTGTTGAACACTGATGGAAAGTTACGTGTAATCTGTGTGAAGCTCAGACGAGTGATGCCACTATTCTGTGGACGGCATCGTCACCCTCACAAACACATGAAGATATTTAACCGCTCAAAAAAGTCCACATCCACTTTTAGATTCCGTATGTTTGTATCGTGGCTGTCTAGACCAGTGTTTTTCAACCTTTACGCTGCAGCAGAACCTTCCGCAAATGTTTGCCTTGCTCATGGAACCCTATGCAATGATTCAAGTGTCTATCCTAAACCAGATGAGTAGAAATGTCGCATCTATGTTTTATTTCTATGTTTCGGCGGAACCTTGAGGTTCCGCGGAACCCCGGCTGAAAAACACTGATCTAGACACATGTTTTATATTATTTTTGCCCAATAGCACAGCACACATATCAATAGGAAACAGGTGTTTCACAAACAACCATATTTCCAACAAAGCAAGCCTCCCGGGTTCAGCTTAACTGATCTGAGGGTTCACCAAGCTAAGCAGCTCACACATCAGAGAAAATGTGATGGAGTTTAACATAAACAAATTGTATATACATTATAAATGACTATATTTAGCCAAAAGCCAACGAAAACCAATCGTGTTTTGATGTTAACAACATCGAAAAGCGATCTTATACGTTTTTCTTCAACAATCAACCCAATCCACGAAGAGATCTTTTAAAAAAATAAAAGGATGTTCAGATACCATAGTTTACCAGCAAATGTGCATGTAACTAGAGAGTGAGAATTCTTCCAGATAAAAATGTTCATTTCAACGCTGAAATCGAACTATTCTTCGCACCAACAATATTGAAAAACACTTTTCGCCAACTTTAGTTTGTGTCTCTCATTCAAGAAAGTGTCACCAAAACAAAAATTCGGCAAAACGACAGTTGAACAACATGTCAAAAGTTGTTCAGCAGCGGAACAACTCGAATTTTGAAACTTCTATAAATGTGAGTTGGCAATTAAAGGTTTCGTGTTTTTTCTACGTTTGAAATATGACAAAGATTTTGCTTGGAATTAAAGGAACCAAACTGCAGATATTTTTTTGAGATCTTTTATTTTGTTATTGATGAAAGCCTTACCTCTACTGCTCATCACAAAGTCGCAGTCTCACTAAGCGTCGCTTGCCACTTGTTGCTAGCAAAGCCTCTTGAAAAATCGATTGATACCGGTTGGCACTCACACGTCCACTGTTTAATATTGGTTTTGAACAATTTGATAGCAAAGTTATCAACCAATCGTTAACTACCACGCTTTTGAATGAAGTAGGCTGACGAGCAAATGAAGCAAAACTCGACTGCGACTTAGAAGCAAAACTGAGTATAGGCGTGAGACTACAGTTTGTATCTGCAAGCTTTTTAAAAATAAATTAATTTTCCATGTAGTTCATGCAGTTTTGGAGTGGTCAGCATTTACAGAACTAAAGCGATGGAAACGGAGATTTTGATGCCTATCATTTTCTTTTGTAGGCTGGTGCTATGGTAGTCGCGAACAACAGATTTTGTCAAAGGGGGAAAATTCAAAACTTTGAGAAAATATAGTGCAGATGATTAGCACGTACAACTGACAATATTTGACCTTGTAAGGTTTGTCGCACGCCCTAATGTTGCAGAGGTATACTTTGCAACCGTTGTTCTTAAATTAATTTTACGCTTCCGCTGAGGGGCAGTGGCCAAACCAGTGGCTTTCAGCTTTCAAGAATTAAATCCCAACTAGGATAAAAGCTCAAAAATGTAACTCTTGGAAAAATGCCTCCCACACTTTGAAGTATTGAGAATAAAATTATCATTATTTGAGTTGCTTGGGCAAAACAGTCAATAGGAGATTGCAAAGAACGTATCTTTGACTGGCAACGTTATAAAATATTTCTGACTAACTAAGCGCTGTTGAATCAAACCGTTGCCCCAATGCTTACGAGAGTAAATAAATGGCATCACTGCATCAATAAACAGTGCATTATTTTGGAGTCAAACCTACATCCTAGGCCAGGGGGGGAAATAGCGGCTCGCGGGCGAAATGTGGCCCAACACAGCGTTCTCAGTGCCCGCGAAAGCATTCAGGAAATATATTCAAATCGGAAATTTCCTCCAACTTATCACAGTAAATGTTAGTGCTGAGGCTAACTTAACCAAGACTTGCTTGCTTCTATTTCCATTAGAAGGTACGGCCTTCTCAAAGTAGTCCCCGAGCCAAATTAATTGCCCACCCCTGTCCTAGGCCATGTAAGCTTTAGCTGGCCATGACCGAAAGCTGCATTTGTTGTACTGCTTGCTTGGCAAGGAAGAGTTTATGGATATGCCGTAAGCTTTTCGCCTTTAAAATTATGAGTGCTCGACGGTATCCTGCCACAAATTTGCTGCTTTAAAAGTGTTGAAATTTTAAAGTTTGGCACATACAGGCTTTGCCGGGTATGATTTCAATGGTTTTGGACCAAAATCTAACAGAAGAGCGCTTTGGGTTCAAAAGCATGGTCGTTTATTTGTTTATTGAGCGTTAAGTAAGAAATTGTAAGATTTGCCGATGCTTCGCAGCTCTCATAGCTTACATATTTGCAAGAACCATCGCACAAAGCTGCATCAACCAATACTTCAGTAAGGGAGCATGAAGTTCCGTTACGATAATTTGCTTCGGCAAGTAGTTAGTGCGCTGCGAAGCAAATATTTTCATCGCTAAACAGCTTAAAAATGTAAGTTGAATCTCACGAAATATTGATAAAAATGTAATTCGTAATTGGCAAAGAACTTCCCTACTTAAACAAAAGCCACATATATTAGCAAATATTAATTTTTAGTTGTTCGAGCGCGCAGATTGGTGGTGTAATTGAACATGAGTTTAACACGTAATTTTTCAAAGATTGATGTTACAGCGTGATAAGTAAGACGCTTAAATTTGAAAAAAGTAAGACATGTCATTCGAACTGGGGCATAGTGGGGTGGCAACGCGTTCCCACACTGTTTTCATAGTAACCCTACTTGAACATTTGTGATTTTACTCATATCCTTGTATGTAGCTGCAGACGGCGCATAAATGAATGTATGACAAGCTATCTTTTGCGTAACACCCTAAAAACTGTGAATGTTTTCGTTGGTAGCGTAATCAAAGGAATACTTCATTAAATACTGATTCAAAAATTAGTTTGAAGTGCTGTTGAAAACGGCTATTTTATCGGGTGCGTTCCCACACTTCTTTTTTTAGCACTACACCACTGCATTTGGATAACATCAAAGAGCTACTTCTACGTTCTGATGAACCCCAGAAGTAAACCTAAGACTGTATGCAGTCAATTCGATAAATTTGCTGTTAGCTTGCACTGCACAAATCAAAAAAATATTTTTATTTTTTCATCAAACACAATAAGTGACAAAAATTTGTCCGATTCTGCGTTGTAGAATAGTACCAAAGCTGGGAAATCATGCAAGCAGTAACCAAATTCTATTTAGCAGCCTTTAATACATTGATGAAGGTTATACTAATGATGCGTCTGTTTCTCAAACGAAAAAGCAATTTCCAGGATTTTTATTGAGGTATAACTTTAACACAAAACTTGATTTTCAGGCGTAGGTAGCTTGTGCTATTTAAAAGAAAAATATTTGGAAACAATGAAAAGCGCGTGGACCGCTTTAACGCTTATTCTTCTGGTTGCGCTGGCTCAGGGAGCGGCGCCAGACGCGGAAGAAGGCGCTGGAGACAAAGATGACACTGAAGTCAATGTTGAGACCGAAGGTGATGCCGGTGAAAAAGTGGAAAAAACGGACTCAACAAGCAAAGATGAGGACAAGGGAGATACAAAAAAATCCGAAACAGAGGATTTGCCAAAAACCATAAATATTGTAAGCGGTTTATGATGTACGCTGAATATTTAGTCCAAATATTGCATTTATCACATTTTGTAAAAATTTCATCGCTTTTTTATGCAAGCTCATTTTAGACTACCCACCTTGTTTATCCTTAAATGTTGTTTGCAGAATGGGAGGGATATACCAATCGAAAGAGCTGATCGCACAGTAACGGCAAAGGTAACATTTGAAATAAGCTTCGGCACAGAAAAGATTGGCAACATTACATTTGGCCTATTTGGGCGCACTTGCCCGAAAACCGTTCGAAACTTTGTCACATTGGCCAATCCAAATCGGCCTACTGGTGAAGGCTACAACGGCAGCAAAATTCACAGGATTGTCAGAGGATTTGCATTTCAAGGTAGGTCTACTACAATTCTTCTTCGCGTAATGGCCAGCCAAGAATAAACAAAACGTAAATTCATGTTGCATTATAGTCAGTGATAGCGACTCTCCAAGCAATTCGACAACGTTTCATTCATTTTAAGCGTGATGGCATGTACGATCGAAACTTCACCTACTTTTTGCGTAGTTAGTACACTATAGCCTTACATCGGGTTTTACTTCCACTCAAGGCCGTCGCCAGCTGGGGGGCAGTGGTGCCCGGCCCCCCATTTGGAATCAGTGACCCCCCATTTCACGTGCGACCCCCGGTTGCTGCATACATCCAATTCTGTATTTTAAAAATGTGCCCCTCCTTCTGGTTTTTGGTCCTCCCTGCTGCTAAACCGTGGCGACGGGCCTGCTTCTACTACTGTGCTTGACACGCAGCCAAAACCCCTTCCAATGTATTCTTCACTAAATGACTTCACAAGGTTTTTGGAATATCACTTGCCCCACAAAATTCAGAACTTTTGTATTACCCAACCCTGCTTGTGGTTTTCATGAAATGTTGCGCTTCTACCACTAGCATGTCAGTAACTTTTGCATCATAGTAGGCTGAATAGGGGAAAGGTGCTGCGTTAAAATACTCGACATTTAAAAACAGAGCTTCCTGAAAAAACATTAATCAGCCATCCTTTATGACTTCTTATACATACCGATTAGAGCAAGAAAAGCGAAGTTTAAAGTGCAGCTATGATTTCGAATAGTAACTCTCTACAGGGTCTAAACGTTACAGATTCAGAGTATTTTTGAAAATGACATTACTGTATGATGAGGTTACTATTTTGCAAAAATATAGCAGCACTTCAATTAGTGTTGGTAAAATAGATACATCTGACAAGCGCCTAAAGAATGACCATCATGAGGCACTTTTTGTTTAGAACAAAGCACAGAGGTTTGTGGCAATGGCGTAGCAACGAGAACATAAAAAATGTCAACACCTACCCTTTTTTCCACTTGTCTCAAAGTAGGACAAGTAACCTTTCTAATCTAGACTACACCAGTCAAAGTTTTCATGTTAAAACAATTTTCAAACAAATCATGTAACATACGCCTCACAGAAACTTGCACTACTTATCTGAGAACATGCATCATCCATACAACGTTTCAAGTGTTACTTCTACCGAACCTTTTATATTTTCTAGCAAATCTGATTCAGTCTGCAGAAGATTACAAAAGCGATGCTGATGCACTCATAAAAGTTTTCATCAGCTGCATAGATTTTTCAACAGTTGTGGTGTTGCAGAGACTTGAAGGTTATGAGGAATACTTTGTAGCTTACGATTCCACGAATATCACTCTAGTTGAGGGGTCAACCTAATTTTGTAAGATCGCGGGTAAATCTCCGAGCTAAGCAACCTGACGTCTTCAGGTTGCCAAGCCAAAGGAAGGCGTTATGAAGGCAAACGGGAGCGGGCTTCCGATTACGCAATAATAATTTCATTGACTGAAAATGAGGGAACCAATGGTATAAAAAAAGAAGCATAAATTCAGGTAGAGGTAAACCAATCAAAAACAAGCATGCTTAGACTTTCAGTTTTCTGCTTCATTCCAAACATGCTCTGAGAAGAAAAAAATTTGTGAAGTCACGGTAACAATATAAGTATGATGCGACGTCCTGAGAAAAATAGTTGAAATATTTATCATGACACTCTTCAAAAGAATAATATATGCTCAGAGTGTAAGGGTTGTTTTTAGCAAATGCTTAAGTGTAGCTTCTACAGAAAATACAACAGCATAGATCAAGGGTCACGAAGTTAAAGTAAAGTCTACTAATACATTTTGACTTACTGTGTGACACAACAGGAGGAGATTTTTTGAACAACGATGGAAGCGGTGGATGGAGCATTTATGGGAGATACTTTCGAGATGAAAACTTTGCTATCAAGCACTTCCCGTTTTGCATCTCAATGGCTAATTCAGGTAGAGTTTTCATATTTTTTGAAAAGTGTATTTCCAAGCGATTTAAACACTTTTGGTAAACTTTATTTATTAACCTTTCAAAAACTTGGATATCAAAAAATCTTCTTTAAAATTGTTAAAACAAAATACAGATTTAAATAATCTACATATAGAAATAAAATGATCAGCAAAAATGCAGACACTAAATTCGGTAGATTAGACCTTAAAACGATACCATAATTTTGAAAAAAAACTTACTACTAGCAGTTGACAATTACCTGCTCAGGTAAACTTTAATGCGTATTTACAGTGTCTGACGCGACCCTATATTTGATCCCTTTTTAGTACACGTGACCTTTGTAACGTCCGGTCAAACTATTTTTGACTTCCCTGCATGGACTTTGGTGTCTTACTCAGCAATCAGGGGTTAAGCGGGCATGTAAATGAACGAAAAATTAATGAGTGAATGCATCGACTTCTGCTCATTTTTACAACAAAATCGTATGTGCGCGATACATGTTTCATTAATTTTGTGCACAATGTCTCCGTCGGAGTGTTTTTTCAGCGGTGGCATTGATTTGGCTGTAAAAAACGTAATGCGGGTTTCCGATCGGTGTCTTACATCAATTCAGGATTGAAGTCTTCACTGTAAAAATCGCCATTCCGATGTTGCATCTGCAACAAAAACAAACTCCGCATAGCAAGACAATAAGACGTGGTGAGTGCATTTCGGGTCAACTTGGGTCTCAAGAGACCCGAAACTTCTATATGTGGGCTTACAGGGACATTAAATAAAAAGCTCGTACACCATTTGCTTTGTCTCGAAAAGTTAGGAAGACTTATAAATGAATAGATTTCTAACTTTTTCCTAAGTACATGAAGTTTAGAAAATGTCTTGGGGACTGGAAAAAGAAAACATACCTGACCGGGGTCACGTTGTTCCGACGGTTTACTTGCGAAAACAGAAGCTTGTTGGTGTATGAGATTTACTATCTGTCACGAATAAAATAATTGCTCTTAAACTGTGGCTGTTTCATCCAAAATAAAATAATCTGGGGCATTCGACAGAGGTAGTGTGTATATGGCTATATACCTCAGTCTGCCCTGAGATAACAAACGTTAATGAAGACCAAAAGCGTTGACGAAAGCAGCACTAATAGCAGTATGCTTTTTGCATGAGATGTTGTTGCCTTGTGTTCATCAAAGGCAAAAGCTAAATCCTAATTGATGAACAAATTTTCTGAAGTTCTTCCTTGAATTACAGGTCCAAACACAAATGCCTCGCAGTTTTTTGTTCCAATGATAAAAACAAACTGGTTGGACGGAAAGCATGTCGTATTTGGTCAGATTGTCGCAGGGCACAAGGTGGCAAAGAAGATCAACGACGTTAAAGTGAACAGTTACGACCGACCGTATCGTCAAGTGTGGATCTCAAACACTTGGACTGAAGTTTTCAGGAGAGAAACATCAAGAACGAGAGAGCTTTGAAGACGTACTGATGTGGCTTAAGGGCTGAGTTTGAGATCTACGACACACAGAATGTAAACATTATTTTGACGTTACAGTACACGTAGTAGGGAACCTTTGACAGGTTTCATTGCCCTGTTATGGTAATATTATCACAGCACAACTGTTTTCTTTAAAACTACCTTTTAATTGTAGTGTTATCAGAGACGACGTAGTTTGGTCAAGAGTGCCATAGCGCGTTCAATTTTGCAAATCGAATAAACCTTTACTGCGGAGTTTGAAATCAACGTTAATTTCTTTAATTAATTATTGGCGCAAAGATTGAACTCATTTACAAATGTTGTATGCCTCGAGAGAAAACATTGCAGGTGATTTGTGTAGACTCATCGTCGTTTGAATTAAATGAAATTCATGATTGTGTTTTTAGCAGAATTGAATGCTGGCAGTTAACAAGTTTTCTATACATTACACAGCTTTGCGACGGGTCTATCTTTCGGAGAGGACTCATCCGGTGTCCATGCTCATTGTTTGTTATTGCTGATTGTAAATCCAAAGAATAGTGGGCTCAATCCCGTAATTTGTAACACCTGTGGAACATTAAAATTTTGATGCAGAAAAAGGGATTTTTGCTTTGAAAATGTCAAACTTTGAAATATTTTCACAAATAGATTGGTAAAAATGCCACTTTTTGGGCACTATGGGTCAGTGCTTCCAGAAAGTGGCGGAATTTTGTGTGGATAAAAGTCAAAAAAGTCGTTTCTACAAAATTCAGATCAACGCACCGAACAACGATATTCTAAAACGAACAAAAATATAATCAGAAACCACTACATTCGTTTCCTTGAGATAAACACGCTGCGATGAAGTTGAAGGCAGTACATGAATTAAAAAGTACTTTGCAAAACATAAGCTAAAAATAAGCAAAAATCCTAACCAATCAAATGACTAACGCATTTAATTAAATCAATAAAAGCTTCTAATCTTTTGGGACTTGCTCGCCCCGCATCGCAGGATTCTTTAGTTTTCATTTGCACAGCCTGAAGTTTCCATAATACAGCTTGAAGTTGATTTTGCGGCGTTCAGCACAGCATAATCGCGATCGCATAGTTAAACCAGCGCGTTTTTTGCTTTTGATCGGAATAGGAAAGTGTCAAAAACACGAACTAATTTGCTGACAGTTGGTTGACTTTACGAAAGTTCCCTATACACGACACGTTGCATTGAATTGACTTAGGTAGAACAATTTCTTTGTTTGCAAAATTGTTGACAGACGTTTCTCGAAACTATGGAAGATCATTAAAGTTTGATGTTCGCTTTAAGTTTACTCACAAAAAATTCGGTGCATGAAAAGTTTGCAACGTCAGTGGTTTTTGCTACCTGTTTACTGTGTTGAAATAGATTTTTGAATGTCTAAAAACCAAGGGTTACTTTTGTACCAACTGTTCAACTTCACATTTTCTGTGGTCAGTTGTAGTCAGCCAATGACGTTACAACTAAGTTTCATCATAGAAATGCGCAACGGTTTACAAACAGTCCTCATTCCAAGAGGCGACAAGCCCTAGATTGAAAGATTATTTGCTTTGAAATCATTTTCAGGTTCAGAATGGAGGAAAGTTTTCGAATAGCTGTGAGAATGGCCTTTTCTCAGGGCATATAGGAGCAATAGGTAGAAATTACGAGGTGCGTTTTCTCACTTCAGACTTAGTTCGGATACGTTGCAATGCTCAGAGAAGCGCGGTGTGATCGTTGCATTCATCCAACCCTCAGACCAAAGGCATCCCTCGAAAACAATTCCGCTTCCAACTTTTTTCGACCAAAACGTAATCGTGTTGTAATACAAAGGATAACTAAGCTTTTCAGTCTGAAAGCTTTCTTTAGTTTCGTGTATTTTGTAAGTTTTGTCGTAGACGCAGAATGTAAAGCAGGGAAGTCTTATTGTAACTAGTGCAGAAAAGTCACAGCCAAGCGATCAGAAAACAGTTTTGTTCTTATGTGAAGTTGCAGCATGCAAATTGTGGTGTTACATTCAAGCAAGTGTCCATGCAAAAGTCGACATCATGTTGCAAAAAAAACAACTACGTGGCGTTTGGCAGGGCTGTGTCAGGTTTGAATGTAGATCAAACAAAATTGTTCGTTCTTTTGACTCCAAACTTTCCCTGTGGAGTCAAAAGAACGAACATTATCAGTTAGGTTGGTTGGTTTAAAATATTGTTGCAAGCCAGCTCACGATAACAAATTTAACGTGACGTGCTTCACCCGTCATCTCAGAGAGAACACCTTTTCTTTAGTTCACTGGGCACGTTTGTTTTTTAAACAGGGGTTGTCGGAGGTTTAGCGGACGCGCTGTATCATGGGAAATCTAAACCCTCAAGTGACTGAGAAAGGTGATTTGGCAACATTACTGATTATGCGAGCTGAACATCTCAGCAGTCGTCATTAATGTTGAAAAACAGCACCCCGTAAGAAATTGTCGAGAAACAAGAAACATGCAAGTAATGCGAACAACTACACATAGAAAAAGCATTTGGCATTTGGCAAAACATTTGGTTTTTACTCAGCTGCAGAACGTTGAAGAAGTAGCAAAAAACAAAGATAATATAGGCCTACTTGAGATTCCTCACTTCGTAAAAGTTTTATTTTTTAAACCACGATTATTATGTGTAATATACTGTGCGCTGCTGGCCCCTCAGTGAAAAGCAAAGTCTCAGATCTACCTCTGTGATAGTTGGGAACACTTGATCTTTAAAATATGGCATAACATGACCAGAACGTCAAAATAGAAAATTTGCGCCAATCTTGATCATTACTGAAGCAAAATGCTCATTTCTTTGTGTGCAAACACATTTGGTTTGTCTATCAGAGGCTCAGAGATTTCGTGAAAATGACTCTGGCTCCATGGGCGCAATTTTGTTGTAAAATGTGAGGGGAACAGCTTGGTGTGAAACCAATATAGCCATCGGATCGATACAGAAGTGACGTTTTACATCTACAGATTCCCAATCTTATTCCTTTTGGTGTTTTGACAGGAGCACTAACCACGCTTTGTCCTTGCAGATGATTTACATATTAAATATACTTAAAATAGTTGCTGGACACGGTACTGTAATTCAGCCTGCTTCCATTAATATCATATTTGGATACAAACAAGCACAACAATATAGCAGAATACATCAATTGGATTTTATCATAGCTGCCAATTGGAGTGCACAAAATGTTGAATCACATTGGTCGCACGTGCATATCACTTTTATAGTAGAACACTTCAACATAGAAGAAGCGTGGGTGACAGCGCGATTTGATGTCTTGTTCAAGTCGCTGAACGTTACAAAGACGATAAATATTTTTCTTGCGCATTTCCATTTTTTGAAAATGCTACAAATCTTTTTAATGTTACCGGGCATCATGCATGCAGCCCCACCCCTACCAAAATATCCATTGATATCCTCTTACCAGCAGCAAACACATTTGGCCTAAAATTAGCGTAGCCTACTTCACGAAATGATTTCAATCTGTATTTACTGTTGGTGGGTGGAGGATGTATCCTTTCTGTAGATTTACCCGGGCGATCGTCCCGGCGTTTACTACAGTACTTTATAAATTTGAATTCCGCGCCTCGCCTGCTTCTCCGAACTAGACTCGTCAATCACAAATGTCCTTGCACCGAATGAAGCTCTAT
>Ga0210059_1010880_pt1 | contig 13997 bp, 7 predicted proteins | sample Ectturendosymbi2_FD_188042 | JGI IMG/M metagenome (GOLD analysis project Ga0210059, IMG submission 188042) | Ecteinascidia turbinata endosymbiont from Florida, USA - Sample 2 (SPAdes) (version 2) | ecosystem: Host-associated > Tunicates > Ascidians > Unclassified | place: Key West, Florida... | reverse complement strand
CCCCCATACGTAGGCATACCATGGGACAGTCCCCCATACGTAGGCATACCATGGGACAGTCCCCCATACGTAGGCATACCATGGGACAGTCCCGGCTTAAAGGCTTTGTCCCGGCGTCCTGGTCAGTCAACCAAAAAGTCCCGGTTCGGCATTCAGTCAGCCAGCATAGCCCTACGCGAATATTAGTAGGCTGTGATTGCTCTGTTTAGCCAACTTGCTGAAGAGTGATGTGTGATCTTGTTTTGTCTTGTTTGGTAGTGTTAGATCAGGGTCTCAAACACACGGGTCACATGTGGTCCACGAGGACCTTTTGTGCGGCCCGCGATGCTTTCTGGGAATTTTCAAATAATTAACATTTACGTTTAGTTTGTTCACCTGTGTTAAGTGGCGGCTAGCGAGTGAACAAGTTCCTAACGAACGTACAAACGGCTATAGAAATGATTTGCCTATAACTCATTTCCTCCTCAAAAAAAATTTATTATTTCCTTATTTTATTGAATCACTCTGAAAATAGTGGTAGGCCTCTGTAATTTTTCTTTGTCTAACAGTTTCGTATTTAAGCTTCGTTTTGGACTTTGTCTAAAAATTACTGTGCTGAATTAGAATTATCTGTTTTTTCAATTAGCCATGGCGGACGCTCAGATATTGCCAACCACTTGGAAATAAAAAAGCATAAATATTCTATTGAGGCAGCAATGTCGTTATCTCGTGTGACACACAAGCTGCTCATTCTGATGAGTCTCTGCTCTTAACAGCGTAAGAAGCTACTTTTGTGTATCACGCTGCTATTTACGGACAGTCCTTTCAAAGTTCTGATTGCAACCTCTAAGCTAGTTTCAAAAATTTTAGAATCTACGTTTGTCTTTGCAAGAACCAAATATGAATCAGGAATTGTTAATTGCATTTCCCCGATGATTGCTGCTGAACTCTGCCAAGAATTAGATAAAGAGAATTTTGCTTCCGTTACTATTGATGCTTCGAACAGAAAAGAACAGGGACATGACAGGGGCATTGCCCCTGCACTTTCGCAAGAGGGACAACGGGGGTGGAGGTGCCTTTCCATAAAAGTGTCATAGGTAATTTTATGGTTTATCAAGAGCGACTCGAAGCATATTTATTGCAGCTATTCGCACGCCCAGAAACTTCAGAATAGTTTTCTATAATTTCAGTTGTTGTTTTTGAGGTCAACATTGTCTCTGAACAGAACGAAGCATTATTGGTGACAATTTGTTCGTTTCTTAAAGTTTTCTTTGCCCTCAACCCTTTTACTGCCCCCCTGCCCTACCGCTGCTCCGACGTCCTTGGAAAAGAGGTCAAAATTGTTCGTTGTGGTTCGCTACTTTGTTCGTGATGTCGGTGTGATCGCTTCAGGTGGAACTGCTGCAATACTTTGCGAAAATAGCTACATACTCCAAGTAAGATATGAACCACATGTGTCTGATAAGGCTCGTTGTTTTGAAGCGTCCCGGTTTTCAATCATGAAAATATGGTATGCCTGCTCATTCGAGTAATGTCTTTAGTTTTCTACTTTGCTCATTGTTCACTATGTGCGGGATATGAGTAAGAGCAACTTGATGCAATCGGTCTTAATTTTTTGTATCAGGCGTCGCGAGATAAAAAAACAATACTATTAACATCCAATAGGTGGGGGCGGGGAGGAGGTGGAGTTATCTCCAGCGATTTTGAAAATACTACTGCACGTTATTCGTCGTTACTTTGGGAACAAACACTGTCTTCTCAATCAAACAGTCGCTGTTGCAATAAAGCACAGCAGTGCGCCTTGGTGATGCATGTTATAAACAGAGTTCTGCATTGAGCAAACTGCCAGCCGAAAATTGACTACTGTTTACAAGAGAAGCAACGCGAAAAGAGAAGCTCTTTGACTCTAAGAATTAGGGCATAAAAATGGAACAAATGCAGAACGCATTATTTGCGTAACACGAGGTTTCTTGCTTTCGTTTCATGAATGTGCTGTGTGTCAGTTTTTGCCGCTCTCTCCTTTCCAACGACACACTCGTCTTTTCACCGCTCTTGCGCTCTAAGCATCTTATTGGTGAGGTGCCAGCAAGTAAGAGCTATCAGGCGTAAGTCGCACTGTTTCACACTTTTGGATGGAACACATAAATGTTTTTCGAACGTTTTAGAAATGCAGGTGCGGTCTAATTCATCAACGAGCACTTATCATTTACAACATATCTCAGCAAAAATTAGCTCGAAGTTTTCAGCGATAACACCGATAGTCGCGTCTCTTTATTCTGATATTCATTCAAAGTTAATGCGTTCTTCCGTCGTTTCTTGTAAAGTTCACAGAGGGGCATTTACAGCGTCATGGCCATCTTAATCTTAAAAAACAAATTTAAAGACATCTTTGCAATCTTTAAGTGCAACACAAACCCGGACGCAAACGTTGCAGACATCACTTGAGGCCTACGCTGCTGGTGTCTGTATGAACGCTTACTGTCCAACACCGTAATCTGACGCTGCTCGGAAGTTTGCTAAAGGTCGCCCACCATCCATCTCTATCGCTGGCTAACAGTTGAGAAATGATGCTACTTTTGTTTAAGGATGATATGATGTGAAGCGCTTTATCTGTCCGTGTAACGAGCGGACGCCGATGCGAAACCCAGCATAGAGCATGCAGCGTGGAAGTCTGCTGGAAGGGCATCCTGTTGACATGTTCCAGTCATCTTAACAACCGGTGTAACAGTTGGGGAAAGTTTTGCTTTTTGCGGTGGATCCCCATGTTTAGCTTTGATCCCCCAATGCAAATTGAAGATTGTAGAGATGTGGAAAGTCTCCAAAGATTCCAAGATACGTGAAATTATCTCACATGGCGGCGGTGTGGAGTCCGTCGTAACAATGGAGCTGTGTAAAAACACAAACTGTATTGTACACATCCAGTTTGGAGCAAATAGAGAGATTGTGCTTCCTGAAGAAGACACACCTTGACAGTCGCCCTAATGACGCTGAGGCAAGGCTGGCACGGCGATGTATCCCAGCAGAGGTCACAGGTAAAGTTAAAAACACTTCCAAGGTAACGTGAAACTCTCAAAAACGCGGAATTGATCATCCTTTATGTAGAATGTGGGGTTTGTTGTAGAAGATGAGCCTGCGAGAACCTTTGTTTTCTTGATGTAGAAGACCAAACAGCGCGAAAATATGCGGAGATTGCAGCCAGCTTTTCGCAAAGTATTGCAGCAGATCCACCTGAAGCGCCTGCTGTGTTGTGGTTAAGCAATGCAGCAGTATCTGCGTATTGTAAGTCCAAGATGGTATCAAAGGGCGTTTTGGTTACTGCCTGCATATGATGAAGGTTGAAAAGACTACCACCAAGTCGGAATTTGATGGAAGCACAATCTTGTGCAGAGACACCATGGCGGAAGACGAATGTTGCAGCTTCCAAAAAGAGAGTGAAGATAATAGTCGCGAGTGCACATCCTCGCTCAACCGCAACATTTACGTTGAAGAACCACGACATCTTTCCACCCTGAACAACGCGGGCGCTCATGTCGAGGTGGAACTCTCGCAGGATTTCGAGGAAATGAGAAGGGCAGCCGAACGTTCCTATAACTTTTCAAAATCCAAAGCAGGTCACGAATGGCGAAGTTGTTGGGAGCAAATGTCAGAAAGAAATCGCAGTGCTGCTCTCTACACTTCTGAAGAAGTCTGGCGATAAAGACTGTGTCCACAGCCACAGGGTCTTAAACCACACTGGTGTTCGGGAACTACCACATCTATCAAAAACTCCAACAGACAACCCACCAATGCATTTTAAGCGAGATGTTTTCTTGCAGCAGAGAGGAGATATGTCACGTCTGTTACCCTTGCAGATGATTACTGGGTTGGCGCGTTCCCATTTCTTGGGAAGAAGACCTGATCTCCACACAGAGCTGATGGAAGTGTGAGTGTTGCGCATGGGTTGTTCGCAGTCATATTAAAATGTATGCTCGGAAGCCAACTGGACTTTGTGCCTTGTTTTTTGCGCCACTTAAGCGAATATTTCTTCTGGAGGAAGGATAGCACCAAGCTCAGCAAAAACACTGTGTACACACCAAGCATAAAAAGCAAGAAGTGCTGGGAAAGTGTCTTGCTCCTCTCAAGGCTGGACACGTACTAACACCGGTTGTGTAATGCCCTACTGTATGGTTTATCCATTTTCTGTGCTTTTGCGAATGACGATACAGCTGTGGAGAGGATATACAGCTTTGCTCCTCCCAGTGTTGGTCATGTGCAAACACAGTTTCTGTAATGTGCGCTGATGTATAGCTAACCACTGTTTGTGCTTTTGTGTCTGTGATATGGACCACGAGTCCGCAATAAAATATTATCATTATTATAATGGTAAGTTGTGGCAGCTGGCCGGCTGTGGATTGATCAACCCGGTCTGCCTGATGCAGCAATTCGCTGAAGTGTTCAGCCAAAGGAGCGAGGATGCCTTGTTTGTCCTTTCTGAAGGTTTTTTGTTTCTCGTGCGCACAGGAAAGCCACCGCGCTTTCTCCATTTTTCTGACTCGAGCCTGGATTTCTGAACAGGTCCATTTTCTGTGAAAATCAACCGAGGATAGTTTTCGGAATTCAGCACAGAATGCTGCACTTCACTCACTGAGTAGTTGTTGCATTTTAGGGCCGTTGCTGTCGCATCAACCTTGATGTCTTCTGGAGCAGGAACTAAGTCCTGTGACCGCAAGGTCCACGACTGCTTCGATAAGCGATGCATCCACGTGGTTTTGTGCTTGTTTTTGAGATGCACGAGTGCGTTGGTGACAATACGACCGAACTCAGAACAGAGATTGAGAAGTCGTTGTGATTGCGGTTGATGTTGCACACGCCATGCTTACCGATGACGTTCCCTCAGATCTATAACTTGATCCGATTCTGGCATTGAAGTCCTTTACGATCTTGTCCATGCTTGCAACATGCCTCAGCGTAATACGAAGTGCTGCGTTGAATTCGTCTTTTTTCACCTCGTCGTTTTTCACTGTCTTAGGCACTCATAAAAGCAGCGTACTGACTTTTGTGAGCGGTTTCCTTAGGGTCCCCACACGCTCATCGACTGCAACTGGATTTTCCGAGAGCTTCTGCAGCACCTTCATGCAAATAACAACACCATGTTTGCGGTCAGTTGGGAATCTCCTCCATGAAAAGGTGAAGCACAAACTTGATTCAATGAACCTTCGTCTGCGACTCTAGCGTCGCTCTTTTGAGAGCACTGAGCAGCAGAGAAGTTGGAGGAGCCATCCAACGTTCCGGTTCCTTGGAAGCCTCATTCGCGATGTCGCCGGTCTGCCTTCGAATCCGGTGGGAAACTTTTTCCACATTGAGGGTGGTAGTTATAGTCTTCATCTCATGGCAATGCTGCCGGCCAAGGCTAAGGGTCATGTCAACCCTACATAGTTTCTCAGTTATACCACCAAGAGCGAGGTTACGCCAATTCGAGCAACAAACTCTGTAAAACAAGGGCCACCGCGCCAAGGTGTTGCTGCAGGCACCTTTGCGTATGCAAGTGACCAAATCTTTTCTGTTAAAGCAGGTTTAGGCCCTGCGGCTATTAATACACTTGAGAAGGTCAGACTATTAAAGACGCTTGCACTTATCTCGGATTAAGGTAAGGGCGTGTTTTTGCCCCTCAGCCAAATCACCCCACAGTATAATGTCACATGCACTCCGCGCAGTATGATTTCACAAAGTTCTTTTTTTCGCAAAAGATGAAAAGCCATGCGAAGTGCGGCCATGCAGACAGCGAACGTATTCAGATATTTTAAGGCTTTGCAGCTTCTCTGCATTGTCAGGGCGACCATACAGGCCAGAGCCTGATGTTTGGGTAGCGTCTGGTGTTCCGTTGGATTGCTCAGGAAACCGTGCAGAATAGCTGCAGACAAGCGGAAAATAAGGGCAGCCAAAAATAACGATGGGAAAGTGCGGTGAAAATTCCTATTCTATTTCGAAAAAACGATAAAAAGATGTGTATTTTCGCTCTTCACTTTATTTTTCGTAAATTTATTTGAGAAATCAGGTCATGTTTTGTAACTTGATCTAATGCGAGACACTCACGTTGTCGTCATCGTTATGTGACGTCATCACCGCGTTAATTGAGCAACGTCCTGTTCGGAAAAAGTTATGGTCATCACACGCGTTGTCCTCGAAACACAAACGTGCAGAAATACCCTCTGAATTCGATGGTTAAAAATATGACATGGTGTTGATAAGTTGAACAACATCAGATCAGAGGACCACTCACCATAAACATCGCAGTCGTGGGATCGCTCCAGTCATGTTCATGACCAAGGTCACGGTTTCCATAGCCAATCATAACAGCCCACGTAATTGCCAGTAACGTTACCATGACTGACGTGACCATGGAAGAAACAGAGAACGTTGAGTGTTGCTAAAAATTCATGACGAAACAGTTGGTTATACTCGTAAATTTGTTCTCAAACTCTGCACTACTCTCAAAGTTTTACAGCATGTCTAGAAACAATTCAAAACTTTATGTTTTATGTTTCAAACGTTTATTTTTTGAGGTAGGGAAATGACATTCTGGTTTGCGATCTATAAACAGATGTGGGTATTGCAAACAACAGCTATGAAATGACTTAATTCTCTTTCGGAATCTTTTTCCCACAATTTAGATTTGCGACAGCGTATGCTGATATTGGACATACAGTATTTGTAAGCAGCGACTTATGGAAGAAGATATACTAGCGGTTGCTTGATAACAGAATTTGAAAAAAGCACTCCAAGCTCATGTCAAATGTTTTTTCACTCAAATCCACCTCTTCTCCTCCCTTTGCAAAAATATGCTTCAGTGCAACAACTTCGTCAACAACAAAAAAAGGGTTTTCAAACTCTTCATAAAAGTAATTGCCCTATCGTGTCGCTTTGTGAACTTTAACGTCGCAGCAGGTTTGCAGCACAGCAGTACATGGCGCATCTAGACAACGATTTTAAGCTTGAACAAGATTATGATTTATCGTGACGCTTTTTCCTCCAATCGGGTGAATTGGGAAATTTCCGGGAGTGTTTTGAGTTTAATGTAAAACATATATTTCTAGATGTAAAGAAGATGTTTTTTTTATTTTCTCACCTTGCTCATTGTGATATTGTGTTCCGGTTTGCACAAAGAAACAATTGAACTTATGACGAAAAGCAGCAGCAAGACAGCGTTATAGATGAGAGAGAGAGCAATGTCATACTCGTTCTTTTCACATCTCGGCACTGAAGCGTTCCCGACAAAAACTCCGACTGTTACGTTGTGAATAGGTGTGAGAATGCACCATTCCGTGACGATGATTACTTCGACACAGGTGAAGGCTGCAACGGCAAGGGCTAGCCACCCACACCTGAGGATGTAACAGAACGTCATTTTACCAACCAGTGGTTCTAAGCCAGCATCAGAAAGTGTTGAAACATATCTTTATATGCGTTTTGCACCCAAGATTGGGTGCCAGCACGAGCAGTCTACGGACACCCATCTCAGCCTCCTCTGGGCGGTGGGTCCGGTGGCATAGCCAGGATATTTTACCGTGGAGCTAAAAGTGTGGGCCTGAGTTTGGCAATATGCAAACCATTGGCAATTCTGATGTTCGTTGTGGTTTTGCCTGTTTGATTATGCTGCAAAAACCCGTCCTAGTGCTAACATAAATTTTACACCAGCACCAAGTAGGCTACGTTTTTTGGATCAAGTTGGTAGTTGTCGTCATACAATGAGGCCTGTTGGAAATGTGAGTCACGAAGCCCTCCGAAAAAGTGGCAATGGGTACCTTTGATCAAAGGTAATAGTTTATTAAACTTAAGCATTGCACGTTGTGATATGATGCAGAACAACTCTTGCAAAATGGCTCGATTAAAGCGATAGAAGTTCATAAGTACAGTGACATTTCAAGTCTCGGGAACTACACCTCAGAAGCACAAGGCTGCTTGCTGGACGAGATGATTATAACATTCAGATAAAGTTTCGTTGGTTATTATCTGAAAACATGGAAGGATTTTTTCCAGGGGGCTGCGTGGCGTAGTTTCATTTCATCAACTCCGAAATTAAGAGAAAAACAATTTTCTACTAAAAAGTAAATAGCAAAATATCAAATTTCAAAATCCAGGAGGCCTTGGCGGCCCTGCCCCCCCTTCCAACGCCCATGTGTGAAAAGGAATTAGACGTCTTCGCACAAAGAGTTATTCAAAATTTTTGCTGTCAATCGATGGTGAAATTTCTGTAGGCGAGTTGTAGCACTTTTGCTTTTGCACTTTTGACGCGATTGATTTTCAAGGTTTTGCAACAGACACGAACTTCATAGAGTTCAAACACACACAGTCCGCACAACGCAGATTCATAAAAAGAGACACACTACGTTTTCACTGTTGCTCTGCTGCGAAACACAAGAACGCATTGTGTTGATTTGTGACATTTAGACTTGACATCACAAAGACAGAGAAGCAGCAAAAAGAAAACCTAACGACAAGTTAACCCTTGGCCACGGTGGCACAACAAACTGGCAACTAAGCTGAGGCTAAGATCTTGGGAGACACCCTCCTCACCAAAACGGGCTTCCGTTCGTCAAGGCGAGTGTTACGTCACGCGCCACCGAAGCACATCATTGTTGCAAAAGCGAGAGCCCCTTGCGCATGCGCAACACTTCGGCATTGTGACGTTAGAGCATCAAGTAACGCTTCACGCTTTTCGAGCAACACTTGACAATACAACGTTCTGCTTGAATGCTCTTTCTCATGTGGACGTGTTGTTTCGGGATTTTCAATCTATTTTCGTTGGCACGGGAGCGCGACCAGCATTTCCCTCTTTTTACATGAAGTAGCGGCGTTTGGTCCTGACTTGCTCTCATAACTTCATCATTGGTAAGACTTTTCATGTCATTAATCTAGTCTTTCGACTTATTCCACCCCACTGGAAGAGGCCATCCCTCATCTCACATTGCTTCTCTGAAACGCAACTTTCCACGGCAGTGCATCTCGAATGCGACCGGGCAGTGCGCCTGAGACGGCTTGAGGCTCGCGCTTTTCAACAACTATTGTAAATTCTTAACTCGACGCCAAGTCTCTATTTGAATAAGATTCAAGGACTGACGATATAGATTTTCTACTTTAAATTTTTTTTCTTGCTTAACCCCATTGTTGACTCACTTGAATACATATATGTGCAGGTAAGAATCATCGCACAAAAGAAAACAGAGCCCAGTCAGCTGATTCCTCGAAAACTTACAGAAAACCTAGAGCTTTTAATTGTCGACGCCAAGTCATTGATATAATCGCGGCACCAGATTCTTGGCCGAACTACAGGTCGCCTTTGCAATTTTCCTGTGATCTTCTGGCAACATGGAGCAAATTATCACATTGCATATTTTCCATTTAATGTTTTTATCTTAAAAAGCTCTCATCCAATAACTTCTTTTTTCGTCAAATGAATTTTTCGTTTCTGCAGATGCTTTTGTTAAAAAATTTCCAGCGGTTTCAACATTATACGATTTTTTGAACTAGCATAAGACCGTCGCCAAATCAGGGTTTCTTCAGACGGCTTCTAACCTACTGGGAGCTCAGTGTAATCAGAAAGAATTTTAACTCATTAGTCTTACTTATTGCTTTGTAAATGGGTTTTTAAACTTCCACTTAAAAAGATCCAAACTAACCAAGGCCACTGCCAGGGCCGGATTAACCATTTGGCAAACCGGACAATTACCCGGGGCCTCGCGCTTGAATATCAAAACACTTCTTTTTCTGGTTTTTCACGTTTTTTAGGCTGTTCACCACGCGTCAAAGTTGTAGAGCTTTTTGATGATTGCGTTTCGTCTATAAGTTGAGGCAACTGAAAACTTTGGCATTCATCGATTTTGGGTGTCTTAAAAGAATTGAACCAAACGGCATCACGCTTTGTGGGCTCTCATTCAGTGATTTCAAATAATACCAGATTGCACACTAAAAACACACATTCGTACAATAAAAACCCAGAAAACTTGTGTTACGAACAAAAACATATGAGTGTGATGATTTGAACTGAAACGAGAATCCAATACTGATTTAATTATAGTCTCCCTTCCAAATTTTCTTCTGCAGGGCGAACCTTAACGTTTGGACGACCTTTTTGCTGCTCAAGACGTTTTTCATAACGCTGGCAACATACTCCGTTGATGACATCTTTCACTAATTGTACATTCGTTATTAATTTGTGCAATCTTGAACTGCAGCGGGATCTAAAATCCCTCAAATATATAATCCCAAATTCCTTCTTCCTCGAATTGAAATTTGTTTTTTAATTTGTATGCAATATCGAAATTCAAACAATCAGTCCTAACCCTTGTTTCACCAGTTTCTTCAATTGGCATTAGAGACAACCATATTGTATAAATTCCCAACAATGATCTTATATGAGATATGAAACCATTTGAACACGTTCTGCTTCATCCGGTGTGCGTACTTTCTCACCTGGCGTAATATAAACTTATCTTTATATTATTGAACACACTAAAGTTGCTGATGAATTTATCACTTCAAAAAACCCAGATTTAACGCGATTTTTCATAATTAAACCTAGACACGCAGGTCGACTAAAAATCTCGTTCTGGGTGGAAAAATCCCGCAAAGGAGCCCTGGCCACACACTGGCCACACGCGGAAAAACGCCGACTACCCAAGTGGAAGTGAACGTTTGAAGATTTATTGCCGTGTGATTGTTACGCAATAAAGACCAACAGTAGAACAATCCGCTAGCAAGTTTCGCAACCTGCCTCTGCTGGCAAGAGGGGACATGAGTGAACTGCAAGCTCATCATTGCATGACACCCCAACAGTGAACCTGGTTCTTGTGCAGCGTCAGTGTCATGCCGTCAAATAAACTGTCATGGCAACAATTAAATTAATTAATCGGAACTTATCTGCCAACTTCAGGTTTTCTATCAGTTTTGACGTTTTTGACCGGTGCTTTTGCAAAGTTGAAACGAGGGCATGTGAAACGCTACGCAGTTACGCTAAGCGTTTAGGGGGCCTCGCAGTCAAGACTTTGCCCGGGGCCTCGCGTTCATTTAATCCGACCCTGGCCACTGTCCACAGCAAAGGCTTAAATTGACTCTCTTTCCTCAGCGATGATAATACCGACTGAAAAAGTTCAAAAATAACGTGAAAGTACGTGAACAAACTTATGCAACAAACCTGACTTCATCCAGGTAGGACATTCGCCAAGTTCGCGTTATTCCCACTAACAGTGGAGCTAATGTAATTGTCCAAGCAAGGCCAATACCGACCCTGCGCAGGTAGCAGACGACAGGGGTTGGTTTGACGATGAATAAAAGCGCCAGTGAGAAAAGGAGGAAGATGCCGACCAGAAGGATGTAAAGAAGTGTTGAGTAGCGGTGCTTCTCGTGTCTGGATGAAGTAAAATGGAAAATTCAAAAATCAAAATGTAAAAACATGAAGATGGTCGGCAATATTGACTGAAACGTGTGAAACTTGAAAAGCAAAACATCGTTTGCACACCAGGACTGCAACGAAGCATATATGGACGTAAACCACGAAGCTGCCCCACTACATTTATCGTTTCCAGGACTGCAGCTATAAATAGCGTTCAGTTTATTGAGGGTTTTTGGTAAATTCCAGAATTCCTGTATTTTCCTCTCAAGCCATTTTTCTACCGAAAAACGTCGATTTGTTGCAAGCCAGCATAATCTCACGGTAAGGGTAATAGCGGCAAAACAGCGAAGGGTAAGAATTTCGTGCAAAATTTCACTTCGGAGTGTAACTGACAAGAAACGTCCATACACTGCTATATCTTCAAAAATCGTAAATTGTCACTTATGCAAACAGAACTTAAGTAAGATATCGTCATTGATTTTGTAAACACCCTTTGGGGCCACTGATTTTTAATATTTCATAGACAAGAAATTCCCAAAAGTATGACTGGTCTTTTAGAAGTATTCGCTGCCAGCAATATCCCAAAAGTCAGGCATAGTACTCTGTGAAAAGCTTTGCTCTTCTATTGCAGTTTCTACGTCTAAAGCTGTGTTTCGTATTTCTTGTGTATCACACCTTAGGCGCAGAGGGCCTCATATATTAGATCTATGTTTTTTCGGCCGGGTCTCCGTGGAACCCTGAGGTTCGGCGAGTGGTTGCCAGGGGTTCCGCCGGGACATACAGAAATTAAACATAGATGCGACATTTCTGCCCGTCAGGCTTATTACAGAAAATAGGATAAACACTTATATCATTGCATAGGGTTCCATGTGCAACACAAACATTTGCGAAAAGCTCCGCTGCAGTCAGGACCGGTGCTAGGCGGTTGCCCCCCCCGAGCCTGGACTTTGTAGCCCCCAATATACAATACATAGCATTTCACACATGCTATTTATGTAAACAAAAATATCGATTTATTTTAACAAATGCTTATAATAGGACTTTCTACAGCATCAACACAACGTATAAAGCAGACAAACTTGAGCATTTGCTATGCTTCCACCTAGGAAAATGACTTTTTCCAAGTTTTCAAAAATGCAAATGTTTTTGTCAACTCAGTCATATCTACTGTATTAGCAGTTTCACTTTCAATAGACATCATTGCCAGATTTGTTAGTGTTTCATCAGTCATAGTTGATCTGTGTAACGTTTTGATTAGCCTCAACTTGCTGAAGGTCCGTTCAGCAGTCATCGGCAAATTTCGTTAGAATGGCCCAAGCCCCTTTTCCATAGGCGTCTCCAGAAATTTTTCCAGGGGAAAGCAACTTCGCCATTTTGCTTATACTTTTCAGGTTGCTGACGATGCAATGCAAACGGTCGTTCACAAAGCGCTTTACCCATTCTATGCAAAACGAAATTGCTCCATTTTACGACAATAGTCACAAAAAATGCACTTCATTGGCAGCAATAGCCAGGTACATTGCGATAAGCTACAAAATAGACTATCTGCAGAATTTTCAAGCATGGTACTGTTTTACAAAGTAGCAAATTGCCCGTGGTCTTTAACAAAACCACAATTATGCCATTACTGTATTTTACCTAGCAAGACTTGCCAGCATCACTTAGAAACAAGAGCTGCAAACGTCTAAGATCTCGTCCAAAGCAATCAAACACCCTTTCAATAAATCCTTGCTTGTCTTTACTGACTTTTTCACGGTGAACGCTCATCCACATAATCCGGACAAGCGTGCACTGTCACACTAACAATGGATTTTTCAAACTTATCATGCTTCTTTTTACACAGTAGGCTATAAAAGTATGTGACTATCCGCTATCAGAACTCACTGTCTTCCTGCATTACCTGCTTTCAACACTCGCATGCGACAAAACGCTTACTACCGTAAGTTGAAGTTAACACGTGAAGATTCGTTGCCATGTAATTGTTACGCAATAAAGTCCAAAAGTAGAACATTCAGAACGCAAGTTTTGCAACTTGCCTCTGCAGACAAGCAGCGGACATGAGTGAACTGCAAACTCATCACTGCACAACACTAGGACAGTGAACCTGGTTATTGTGCACTGTTGGTGTCATACCGGCAAATAAACTGCCAATGCAAGAATTAAATCAGTTTAATCGTATTTAAGCTCCTGACTTCAGGTTTGCTAGAAACTTTTGGTTCTTAGTCCCAATTTCCAAAAGGGGGACGAATGACCGTTTTGCCCCCTTATTTGGGCCACCCATGCTCTTTCATTCGTAATAAAAGGCTCGTGTTTTTTTTGAAGGCCCAATTTCAAACGTATGTTTTATTCAGTTATCTGTAACATAGCAATACTATGTTAATGTAATCAATCCTATAGTGACAACATCAATGCCGTGTTAACATCAAACAATCAATGTTATATATATTTGTTACAGTAGCCTATGCTTGATCCCACGCAACCGGCGCAGCAAACACGCCCCACAAGAAGTGTTGCGCGGCCCAACAAAAAGTGCTGAATGGCCCAAAATTGGGCCGAGGCTCCTCACTTGGCACAGTGTCATTCGTTAAACAACTGGATTACATTGGTTTAAAGTTTCGTGTTTTCGTTGGACAATTCTGATGCAAGATAT
>Ga0210059_1010879_pt1 | contig 13997 bp, 1 predicted proteins | sample Ectturendosymbi2_FD_188042 | JGI IMG/M metagenome (GOLD analysis project Ga0210059, IMG submission 188042) | Ecteinascidia turbinata endosymbiont from Florida, USA - Sample 2 (SPAdes) (version 2) | ecosystem: Host-associated > Tunicates > Ascidians > Unclassified | place: Key West, Florida... | reverse complement strand
CCCATAAACCATATAGTGGGGTTATGCGCACCCCAGCACCTCACACTAATACTATAGTCGGGTCTGCCAGACCCGAACTCGTGACGAACTCGCTCCCTTGCAAAATCTAGAAGAGCGTGGATGACCGCAATCGCACCTATTACTAGTCACACAAAAACATGAAGCTACTGAAGAGTTCAAAGCGCGCCGACTTCCGCTTCCGTAGTTTAACGCGAATGACCTCATTTGACCCGGGTCTGGCAGACCCGCGATAGTATTCCAGGGTTAATCACAGTCATGGCGGGAAATCTTGATTATTGCAAATCAGGCCCGTAACCAGGGGGTAAGCCCTCCTCAAAATTTTTTCGCCCCTCTTGGTGTCCCAAGCTCGTTACGGGCCTGGTATAAATACGACGTTACGAAAGGGACAAATGTTCGTAGCGCTTTTTTCTCCAAAACTGGGCATTCGTCACTCAGTGAAATTCAAATAAATTTGTCTGATTTCCTGAGTTGAACAATGTTTTCAGGGAAATACTTTATCACAGGCAAGGTCAATACAGTTTTCTTTTTTTAGTTCAGTAAAAGGCATGGTGTAGGATGGACAGAAGAATTTTGAATCCATTTACAGCTTGATGAATTCCCCGGAAAGTACTGATAAAAATTTAGCTCAAGCTTAGGTAGATGTTGCAAAAATATTTTTGTAAAGTTGAAGGCAGCATCATACATTTATTTTCAAGCTAATCAGACAAGAAAGTAAAGCACTGAGAAATTCACGACAGGTTTGCTATATCTTTCTTCCACAACAATAGCTTTTTAAGGAATGCTGCAATTATATCTGACACAGCTAGCATATTTTGATCCGGCCTTTGCACAGAAATATTGAGTTTATTCAATTTACCGAAGGTATCACGCAAGCAAGAAAATTTAAATCAATCTTTGTTCTGGAGCACAGCAATCAGCAATTTCATTATGTTTATAACTGAATGACTACTGTAGCTTTCATTTCCATGAAACAAACTAAACAAAAATTGTGCAATGCGTTTAATATTAAAGAAAAACTAAAGTTACGTAATCATGAGATAATAAGTATGCCATCTACTGTCGGCATGACTGTACGTGAACAGTAATGGCTCTTTGGTGAAGTTATAAAACTGCCCTTGTTATTAGCTCAATGAGTAAAACTGCACTGAGTTTACGTTTGTGCGACGCCCTTGGAAAATTAAAAGAACGCATCAGGGCCAGTAGCGGACACAGGCTAATTTGGTTGGTGGGGGATGCGATATCGGCTTGCAATGAACCCAATGCTTCACAGGACCATATTGCGTAAATCAACCATTTCTGCATACTGTACGTACATTCACGAGGAAGCATGTCTAAGCTTGGCTTAGAAGCTTGAATGATAAAACTAGTCAAACTTTAACACTGCACCGCTAGGGAACCATCAAGCAATGCGGCACATTACAGCGATCTAACGCAGTCAATGGCGTCGGCGCATGTTCATCGAGGACTCGAGATAAACAGTTCAGGTGACGACATAATATTTATTCTCATTGTAGGTTACGTTTGTTACATCACAATTACCAGTGGCAGTAGCCAGCATAGTGCAGTAGTGCTGTTTGACTTGTATCTTGCAGCAAGTGAGCGTAGTCACTTGGATGCGGTTTAGATCAGTTCTCTTCAGATGGGGAACCTTACATTGTTTAATTGTCGTTTAGAATAGTCTGCAACACCCATAGTAATTTGTGTATAACATTTGTTATTGCAGGGAATTTTGATTAAATAATAACAAGAAGCGGGTTGATTCTGTTTATTTTGAAACCGAAATTAAGAGAACGGAAAGAAAGAAACAATTCGTGATGATTGAAAGCACGAAAGTGACGAAAAAACGAAAGCGAGATAGCACGATCATTCATGGGCGTCAGCAGAAATTATTCCAGGGGGGAAACGTCGACATTTTGTTTATCATTTTCAAAATGCTGACAATCAGTGTTCCCTCTAAGATAATTCTACACTGAGCAAATTTGTTTTAGTGAGCATGATTATTTTAGGGCTGAGTACGTGGAGTTTTCAATGAATTACAAACTTTGTGAATTCTATAATAAATATACAATCTTATCAAAATACGAACAAAATAACATTTAATTCAAATAGCTTCTTGTTTGTGTGCTTTTCCATTGCTTTGGAATGTTGCGAGTGCGTGAAATTGAGATTTCACTGCGCAACAGTTCTGGTGGTCCTGAGTATTTGCGCACCTTAGAGAAGCATTGCTGACAATGCAGCGCAAATGGATGTTCACAAAACGACTTATCCTACACTACAAAGAAAATGTCCCATGTTAGGGTAACAATCACAAAAAACGCTTCGTTGGGACCAATAGCCAGATATATTAGTATCACGACAATTTTCACAGTAGGCTATCTTCAGGTTTTCAATGCAGGGAATTTCTTTTCAAGTAAGAATTGCTATGATTTGTAAAGAAAGAAGCATTGGAATGCCATGGTTTTAAACGAAACCACAAATTATGACTTTATTTGCTTAGAAAGCAGGGCCGCACCCAGCTGATATATTCAACTGAACTAACAGTTGAACATGTTTTTGAAAATTGCGGGGCGGAATTATCCGGTTGCTCTCCCCCTGATTGCGGGATCGGCTAGCAAGACTTGTCAGCATCATTTAGAAGCAAGAGCTGCAAACGTCTGGGATTTCGTCCAAAGCGATCAATAAAACCTTGCTACACAAACCGGACAATTTAGTAAACCTGATTGCTGAAACAACTACGGACAAACTTACTAGTCTTAGAACACCACGCAGGTTTTGTAAAATTGAGCAGATGAATTATGAAAACTCGGCGCAGCAACTATAGCTTTGCACTCAGTATTCACTCAGATGTCAGAACTAAACCTTAACGGTTAAGACGTATTCCCAAAAGCCTTCATCGATGTATTCTAACAAGCCACGTAATTTTACACTGCGTGAAAAGAAGCCTGCATAAGTGTAGTTTGACACTCAGGCACATTGGTCACACTCGCACTAATAATGGATTTTTCAAACTTGTGGTTGCATTGCTGTAGACTCGCTCATGTTTCTTTTCACAAAGTATAAATGTACGTGGCTTACCGCTATCAGCATGTCACTGTCTCGGTGCATTACTTGCCAAGATGCATGCATTCAACAGTCTCATGCCACAAAACGCCTGCTACCGGAATATAAAGTGAACCTTTGCAGATTTGTTGCCAAGTTATTGTTACGCAACGAAGACCAACAGTAGAACAATCCGCTCGCCACTTTCGTAACCCACCTCTGCACGTAAAGAAGGTGACATGAGTGAACTACAAACTCATCACTGCATGACACTATAACTGTGAACCTGACTCTTGTGCAGTGGGAGTTTCATACAGGCAAAAAACTGTCATTGCAAGAATCAAATTAAAAAATTGGAATTAAGATGCCGACTTCAGTTTTTTCCAGAAATATTTGGTTCTTAATCCCAATTTCCAGGGGGACAAATGCCCGTTTCCCCCCCTGCGGACGCCCATGCGATCATTGACTATTTTAAATCAAGTTCCACAAACTAAGGCCAGCTCATCTCATGACACGAAGAAACGTTTTTGACTAATTGTTAGCATAAGTTAATTTTTAGCATCTTCAACGATTAAGTAATGTGCAGTGCAAAAATATTTTTTGCGATAATTTTCAATGAAATCAAGTGTCATGTCAACACCTCTTTAGGTCTGGTGGGGGGATGCATCCCCTGCATCCCCCCTGTGTCCGCGCCCGATCAGGGCTTCGTGACGCATACTTTGAGAACCATGAGCTTACAGTGTTAACAACGCCTTATAGTGCGTTACGTCTCTTCGCTGCAAGATTATACTACATACTACTGTACTTTTATGTCGTCAGAAAACTTTGATTGCAAAATGTTTGCGATGAGATAAGAATGGTCTGTGTGTCTATCAGATATTGTTTATTAAAATTGTTACACTACAGAAAATAAGAAAAAATAAGGACGCAAGTCACAAATAAGGACATTTCTTAGAAATAAGGACAGTAATATTTTATAAGATACAGTACTTCAATATAAGGACAAACCTTAGAAATAAGGACGGTATGGTCGCCCTGATTATAGTTGAGGCAAATACGGCACCTACATCGAAAGGGTAAATTACATCATAAATAATTGCCTATCACATCACAAGAAGAGATGTTTGTTTCGATTTAATGATGATAACAACTAACAAGTGATAAAGTTAGTTTTCGCTTATTTTGCATTGGCAGTTCATTAAAGTTATTTTCTCGTAAGATGTACATTATTAGTTTAGCTTGGTTAGGTTTTGAAATAGCGCTGCTCAAGGGGCTAATTTGCAACTGGCTCGAAAAAGCACGCATCTGCCTAAATGCTTGCTGATATTAAAGGCCCCATCTGGATATTTCGGGGGGGGGCTCAACAGCCTTTCACACGGCTCTGTGTGTATAATAAAAAAAAATAAAAACGTAAGATTTTATCACCCACAGCTTTTCCTCCCCAATTCCTCCCTGGAACAGTATATTTATTGTGCATTTGTGCAGACTTGCGAAATTGCTTCCGTGTCTTATCGAAACAGAAAAACGACAACGTAATCATTTAAACACCAATCGTCTTCTGCTTGATTCTAAAATGACGCCACGCATGTAAGCGTATCATCAACGCACGAACTCTGTGCGTCCTCGCACGCCTGGCTTGCATGCAATGTATTTGCAGAGAGGTTATTTGTTACGGCAATTGTCAGTAAACTTGCTATGGAGTGTGGACCTAGATAATTTTTTAGAAGCTGCAATCAATTGCTGCTATTCCATTCATGTACAAACTTTTCTGAGATTTTCCGCTTAACATGTCTTGCATGATGAACACGATTGTCAGTGAACTAGCTGTGGACCTTGGTAATTTTTAGAAGCTGTAATCAATTGCTTCCTGAATTGCAAGATGAACACGTACACAACCGCACCATGTGCTTTACAAAATAATGGTATCAAACTAGCAAAACTGTCGCGTCTCTGCATAACTGAAAGCACGAGTCGAACACGCAGACTTGGTTTTTCGACTGTTTTGTTAGTGAACTTTATCAGTGAAATGGGTGGTGGAACAAATATACAAAGCAAACAAGCTGACGTTCTACAATATAAGGCGTAATTGACTACTCGGGCTGAGACCGAGGAGCAGTGCTCTCACTTTTAGGGATTTTGTCCCTAGATTGGAACTTTTGACAATTTTTAAGTTTTTTTTAGGGATTTTCGGAAAGGTTTGACAATGTGTAACATCAATTATTTCAGTTTATTTTGCAAATTATGTTTGGTTCTATTTTTAGCACTTAGCATGGCGCTCCGATTTTATGCTGCACCACCACAGATTTAGGGATTTTTCATGTAAAATATTTTCCTACTGTTCTTGGAATTTTTGGAGTGCATTTGTGAGAGCCCTGCCGAGGAGCCCGAGTGCCGGAGTCACCACTGGAGATAGACCTTTTCCTTGCTCGGAATGCGCTGGTTGGTGGAACAACCGCTAGGCAAGAAACTCAGCTCTTCCAGAAAAGTAAACAAAAACACGCAAACAGATATCACAAAAAAACAGCAGTGACCTGTACAATATGTACAAGGGAGAACAGCCAGGGATGTTCACAGGTTGTAACAGTCAGATCTGCGCTCAGAACAGGTGTGAGTATGATGTCCTTGTGGCGGCCATGACGACACCGCCGGTGGTTGACGAATTACATCGCTCTGCGGAGCAACTGACAAGGAAGAAGCATGGGACATGTGAGCAGCAGACGCCATAATATTTCAACTGCGACGTACAGGAGAACCATCATGGCAAGGGTTGTCATCTTTCCTGTGGCGGAATCGCGGCTCTGCAGTGGCAAAGTCTGACAACATGTAAACTGACTGCAAGCGGTCAGTACTGACTGTGTACGTTTTGTCTTTCAAATCAATGGTGTAAGTTTTGGGGCCACGGTGCAAGACTTTCCAAGGACCAGTTCAAGGAATGCTTTTCGTGTTCATTGGACATCATCGCGTGAGAACACGTGAGCAGACGTTTATCGACACGCAGTTTGTGGTGCGCTGGAAAACGTGTGGGCGCATACTGATTAGGTACCACTTGTCACTGATGTATTTGCAGTGCAGCTTGTGAATCAGTCTGCCATTAGGTTGCAGTTGCGTTTGTCAGCCTCCAATTCATGCCATACAGCGCTGGTTTGTCAGCCTCCAATCCATGCCATACAACGTCACAGCAGACGACGCGTCAAATTCCTTGCGGTACAAACTGCGTAAGGCTAAAAAACATTGACAACTTATCGCCCAGTTTTCTGCGTCAGTTGATACCTCCAAGCATTTTTCAAAGTCAAACTGAATCTTTTTTTTGAGCGTTTACTTGATGATCGTAAGTGCTGCATTTTGCATGACATGTGCCCAGAAAAGATATGAGATTTTGGCAGTGTTGAATCAATAAGATTTTTGCCTGATCGGTTACACATTTCAGGGACAGCCGTGATTAACAACCCAGTCACGAAGGAAACCAGAGATAACGGTTTTTACGTCTTGCCCTGGCAAAATACTGGCTGTAAACCAGCAGGTAAACCGATCAACACACATCAAGTGTAGCTGGAAGTGGACCCGACCTTAGTTTTCACAAGATTACCCCCGAACAGTAGAGCCTTTTTTTGGACTCGGCCAAACTTATATCTCAAAAATGAACCTGATTGCAGCACGAATGGATACTTCAATACGTTTAAATTGCGGCAGTTGTCTAAAAAGATGTGACGAAAACCACGTGGAACCAACGGGTGTGGGACTGTTGTACGCCAAGGGAGTCTCTGGCGAGCATGTTTCTTAAGAAGGTTTGCCGAATGACAACGGTTCGGGGCATGCTCTCATGGCAGGCAACAAGAACGGGTAAATCAATTGTTTAACATACGCTTTTTTGCAGTTTTTTTTATAAGAATTTGTGCACGCTTGTTCGTTGAAGCGTAGCTCGAAAATTTGTGTCATCGCAGATTGGACTATGCACTTGCAGCCTGGGCGCCGGAGGACAAGAAAATTTCCCCCTGCCCTTTCAAAAAGGGGGCAACCGGGACGAAGGTGCTTTTTCATAACAGTATCATGCAGTAGGTGATTTCACGTTGTATCAAATCGACTTGAAACAAATATAGTGCATCTATTCGCGCACCCAGAATATTCAGAATGGATTTCTATAACTTTTGCTATTGAGGTAAACGTTGTTGCTGAACAGAAAGCATAATTGGCAACGACTTTTTTGTTTTTTATAACTTTTCATTGCTCTCAACTCTTTTACTGCCCCCCTACCTCTGTTCCAGCGTCCTTGCTAGCAGCCATCAATGACTGCAAACGCAAAACCTTTCGCGACGCTGATATGCGTTGATAACCTGTAACGTGAATTGTGCGCATTCCATCCTGTGTTCATAATTATTGTTCCTTCGTCGCGTTCTGTAATGTTTAATTTGTAAAAAGTGTTTATTACGCAAACAAGGAAAATCGAATGTCGCGCGGATCGAAATGCTTTGTTAAACTTTTGAATATTGCTGCAGTATGTCGCACGCATCGGATGATTGATTTTGAAATCTGTTCAGCATGTGAAAAAAGCGCTGTAAGTTGCCAGCGCAGGCAGAATTGCAAAGTCCGGATGCAAAGTAATAATCGCGCATTTCCCGCAAACACACACGCGCCATAAAGCAACGTTCGAGCAGAAAACTAGTGTCGGGCGTTTGCTCAAAACTGCAGATCCGCAGCAATGCCGCATTGGACTTTAAATCTACTTAATACCTTGGGCTATCATTGCAAATAACGCATCTTGTTAAAATAAAAGAATAAACAGGGTAGAGGTCGCGCGTAGCGCGAAAGGCAGCAACCTTCGTAATTTGTGATTGGACCGAACTCAGAAAAACTTGCGTGCTACAGCAAGCACGAAGGACAAACAGGTCTCACAGCAATTTGCGGTAGTGATTGGAAAGCAACACGAATGAACCGAATCAAATTTGGCAGTAACGAGAAACAAAACAACAAGGACTTGAATTTAAACCTAGCATCGAACTGTACTCGTGACGTCACACAACTCTTCTCCGCACATCCCCCGCAAAGCAGGCCTCACACAAAGAGAAGGACTTGCGCAAAGAGCATAAAGGATGACGTAGGTCGCGTCAATGAGCTGGCTATTCAGATGAGTGGGTTTTACGTCACCAAAAACGTTTTTATGACGCGAGTCGCGAGAGAAAAGATTAGAAGCCAATTGAAGCAAAAACACATTAATTGAGACGTGTAAGACGCCCAGTGAGCATTCGAAATGTCTGACTCTTGCACTAAAGCTGAAAAATTAACCTTGGGGAGCAGAAACGTTGGTAGAATTTCGTGCCTCGAGTAATGAAGGTGGCCACATTAAACAAACAACAACAATCAAGCAGAAAAAAAGAAACGATTAAATAAGCAAATCAGCACGACACAAACACGTGCAGGAAAGCTAAGCAAAAAAATTGTCCGAAAAAATTTTTGAAGTAGGGGAAGGTGGAGTACAGTCGACACCTTTTTGCAATTTCAACCACTGCTAGTTTATTTCAAGTCCAAACAAGCTCAAAATTTGTCACACAATAAAGCAACTCTATATACACAATAGCGTGCCAAAACATGAAAACAACGCCCTTCAGAAAAAAATTTACAATCAATTTGCAAAGAGTACTTTTTCTGTCGAGTGTGCCCCATACCCGGGCGCACTCGACATGAGCATGGGGTACACATGACCGGTCAATAAAAAGTTGGGTTGCATAATGTTCACGTGATATCCCATGTAAAATAGGCGCTTGCTGACTGTCTCTCCACTTTTTTCACATTCGAAATACCCACTATCACTGCATGGCAAAACAATTTGTGTGAATACCAAACATTAAATGAAACCAATGCAGTATGTTGAAATTCATGCTTTACCATAAAAATGTAAAGTGCCTCTAAGCACATAATAAACCTAAAAATGCTCATAGCTTAGAATTATTCTGTACTGCATTCCAATATAACTCTTCAAGCTTTACCTTGTTTAGACTGACCTAGTGGCAATGTGTTGAGTGTGCCCCATTTTTTTGTCAGATGTGCACCATGCATATCTAAAAAATGAAATGAAGAAATACCAACTCAACTTAAAAAGAATTTAAAACCTGGCATTATCAAATAATGTTGCACTGCCCTCTCTACAACGTCACAAAAACTCAGAACAGAAGCTGTTGATTAACGTGAGCAAAACCCAAATCTAACTGCGATTTTATAAATTACTTTTGGATAGCAAAACACAACTTGCTCTGTAACTCGTAACAACGGCTGCCTATCAAGGAAATTTTCACTTTAGTACTACGGCTGGTATGAGACTAAATCACCATGGAAGTCTTAAAGTTCAACGTTTTCAACTTTTTCAACAAATCAAAAAAGACGACTGTGCCACTAGTCCCACTGTGCCCCACCTTCTCCTACAGAATTAGTCAACAACTGTCAGAGTAAGAGCTGCTAGTGACAGTCAGTTACAACTGGTAAAGCAGCAGTAAAATGTGAAAAATAACTTCAAAGTGAGCCCCGTAGCTACATAGAAGATTTGCTGGGTCGAAAGCGACATAAGCAAAGTCTGCGCAGTGCGTGGCTGACACGAAAAGCGAAAGAGCCAATAGTGTTTTTGTTTAATGAAACCTATATTGTCTTCGGCGAGAAATTCAAAAACGACAAAGTTGCATCATGAAAAATTGTAGAAACTTTCAGGAACAGAGATCCTTTCACAGACAGATCGAAGAAAATAGATCGGAAAATGTGGTAAGCAGAAGCCAGCAGGAAGATTTCGAAAACACGGGGTGCTGAGGATGATCTTTGGAAAACGATGAGCCAAACGAATAGCAGCACAGAAACCCAAGGCGCTTGGCAAACACAGAACTTTCTTGAATCTTCCACCGCCAGTATATTGTTTTCTGCCAGCGTAGAAGGCGTGGGAAGCAATATAGCGGTCTGGGAACCAATGCAGCGTTTTAAGTGTGGGTGAACGGTTGGAGGGTACAAAACGTTGTGCTGAGGTTTGGCTGTGGATTGAATGCTGAATCACAGACATGCCCAAACGCTACGAACAGAGAGGACAGCCTCATCGTTGCACGATCACTGCTCTTGTCTTCTGACTAAGCGACCTGACATTTTAACTTGACAAGCCGAAGCAAGGCTAATGAAAGCCTCTCATCAACTTAAGTTCGTTTGCCGATTCCAGGTGCAATAACACTAAACTTTATTTACACGAGACTTCCCTAGAGCAGAGATCAACAGTAGCGCGGTAAAAGAAACGCATGATCTACAGGCCAGCCGTACAGACTCTGAACTACCTTTGCAAAAAAACTGGCCATAATCATGAATGTAGCACAGAAGAATGACTTAAATTGATTATCTGAGAAAGTGCTATAGAAACGTGACTTGGCACTGTGTGCCACAAAAAATGAAAGTATAGATCTACATAGGAGGAATATTTGTGAAACTTGCAGAAAACACTTTTCAAAGATGAGACGACATCAAAATATTTTTCACATGAATATTGCGAAACTAAACTACAAATACTTGGGTAACACCAGAATATCGACAAAAGTCAAAAGATTGCAATGAAAATATTTGAGTTTAAATATGAAACAATAATTGTCATAAACGAAAGTCACAACGTTAAATAGAAGATGACAGGGAAAAAAGTTTTACGAACTTACGAGGGCAGTTGGTCTACAAAATACATGCAACGTTCTCCAGAAATCCACATTTCGATGATAGTTACAGTGGGCACATTTGCAAATCTGAAAAATTACTATACTTTTGGCATTGTTCTGGGATATCACCAGGGACGTAACGAAAGGGGCGAGGGGGCACAATGCCCCGGGCGCCTAAAAGTCTTAACAATGTTGCTAGTACTTTCTTCAACACAGAACATTTACTCCCAAAAGATCTTAGTTTGGAAAATAGGGGCGCCAAACTTGCTTCTTGGCCCGGGCACCATCTAACACCGGTACGCTCCTGGGTATCACAAAGAATATTGAACATCTGCAGAAAAACAAACAATATCTAAAAGCGGCTCGCGTACCATGTGCCTTGCAAAAATGTAAAGATTGAGCTAGCGCAACCAGAAGAATGCAGAAAAAGTGAATTGATGCAAACAAGTCGATTGAGAGATTAACTTGTCTCTGGGCATTACTGAGAATCTCAAGGCTAAATCTAAAATTGATAATACCTCGCAAAATGCAATTACGGAAAACCATTGTGATTCAAACTATTTCATGTAATGCATGTTATTGAATACACAAGCAATGGAAATGATTGAAAAGAAATGTCACGTGACACAATCGTTTTGCTCTTCTCCTTGTGTACGATGATTAACCAATCAAACCTAAAACCATTTTGAAAAAAATATAATATGAAAGAAGTGCAATCAAATTCTTTTGCATAAAATGCCATGTGATCAACCAAATATCCCCAAAACCAACATCTCATAAATGAAGGAGAAATCAATGGAATTAATTAAAAAGTTGGAATAAAACAGTTATGACATTAATATTTACTGTTTGAAAACACTCGCACGCAAGTTTTTTCTTGCGGGAAAAATTTGTGGCAAGTCAAGTCCTGGTTCAATTAAATCATCATGGTCATAAAAGTCAACCAAAACCGTCACAGTTTGCTCTGAACCAGCAACAAAAAACTAATCGAGCGGTAAACATGCTTCGGGTTGAAAATGCCAAGTGAACAGCTTCACGATAAGCTATCGTGATTTAGAAAAACGTCTCCTTTTAAGGTAAGGAAGTCTATGCAAAACTTCCACTTGCTGTTCTAATTTTTCAAGCAGCCGGTTGCATATGTCTTTTTTAAACTGAAGGGCTTCTTGACAAAATCTTATAGCATCTTCTCCGTGACTGTGAAGGTTTCCTTCACAAACCGTCCATGCATAGTTGTAACAAGTCCATGGAAATGACTTCGACGAATCATCTTTGATAACCCTTGTTTCCAAAGCTTCAGAAAAGTACTTTGCTGCTTGTTCGTAATCACCTTTAGCAGCAAAATACTTTCCACAATAGACGATGCATTTCGGTGAAGGATTCCATCTATCCTTAGTCTCACTGGCTTTGTTGTAAAGAGCTTTGCAATTACCATCAGCTTCCTTCTCATAAGCTGCACGTTCATCGGATGTGAGCAACGGCCAGAGTTTGGTATTCGTTCGAACAAGTGCTTTCCAACGTCGTATTTCATCGTACTCACAATTTTTGGCTCCGCATTTTAGCAAACCGTTTTCGTACACCATCTCGTCTTCCTTTGTCGATTGGCGTGCATTCTTTCTAACTATATCTCTCGTTTCTAAAAAAAAATATTTTTTGGTTTGTTTTTCTAAATTTTCTGACCTTTTCAGTCTAATGTCACTCTTAAGCCAAACCGTCAGTTGTTGAAACAAGAGACTCACTCCTGTAACTGCTTTGCATTCAACGCACAAAGCATGAACAAGATCGGCGATCCACATGAATTTTTCTCTTCGCTGTGTGCTCACATCCTTGTCGTCGTAAATCATGACTCTGCCCAATGAATAGATGTTGGATATCAAGCGATCAAGGAAGAATACAGAGTAATGTTTAACTTCGTTAAGAAAAACGTCTTCTTCACGAAGTTGTTCAACTGTTGTTGTTGAAACTCCCAAACCATATTTTGAAGCAAATTTAAGTTGATCAGCAAATTTTTTGTCTGAAATCAATTTACAAATAAAATTGGTGTCTTCCTCTTTCAAGAGCAAAACGACAGACAAGTAGCGTATTATTTCATCATCAGACTCTAGCAACATATTTCCTGCTTCTGTGCACGCGCTGACAATCTGTGATGCGTAATTCTCGACTGGATCTTGTTGCTTTTCGATGAACACATCAAATGCAACATCAGTGCTGGATCGCACCACAACTTCATCCCATATCATTTTTGCGCTCTTCTGAAGACATTCTTCAGCAGCCTTTTGCGCTTTAGCAGAGATGCTAGCTCCAAGCACTTCCCGCAGGTGCGCCAGAGCCATCGTAACTGTAAAATCACCTGATATTTGCTCTTGATACTTCTCGGAATTGGCCAATACTGCTTGGATGTGAGGACGCATGCTCTTCGTAAACTGCCAGTCATCGCGTTTTCGAAAATCTTTGCTGACCATGGACGATATGGATAGTATCGCTTCTCTCAAATGTTGAGCTATCTGAGACGTTTGTTGGCTTTCCAAAATCGCTTGAATTGCTGAAAACACCACTCGATGAAAAGTAACCGAAATTAGCTTTTTGCCATCTTTTTTAACTTCACAAATGCTGAAATCTTCCAGTTGACTGATAAATATTCCAGCCTCTTGTTTGTTTCGTGATAACGTTGCAGCTAATTTTTCACTTTCAGCTTCTTTTCGTCGGCGTTGCATGATTTTTTCAAACAGTTGTCTCGGAATGTCGGTGTGGTGGAACATAGCGATGGTTTTCATCTTTCCGAAGAACCCTTCTTTGGTGTCAAGCAATCGGATCACAGCGTCAAGAACGTGCTTGTGTTTGGTGCCGTAAGCATATGTCAAGCGGGTGTAACTGCTGTCCGCTATCAGATCCAAGTAATCATTGTAGGTAATGCTGGACGTTTTGCAGTGAGACTCAACCGCAGCAAGGCCCAATGGCGAACCACTTAAATATTTCCAAATTTCAGCTGCTGCTTCCTTTTCATCATCGTCAATGTCACTTTCAGCGTCCAACAATCGCAATCCTTCTTCTAAGGTGACTCCACGAATTTCATGCTTTTCAAGCTTGGTCAGGTTACGCAGGGTCCTTCTCGAGTTTGATGTTACATAAAGATGAATGGGATTGGTCGTTTTGCTACTAGCAACGTTTTTCAGTGAAGAAACAAGATCGTCCAACAAACTTTGGTCTTGTTTCAGTGGGTCATGAATGATGATCAAAATTGGGATATTTGCATCATGGAGCAATTTGACACTGGACTTT
>Ga0210059_1010878_pt1 | contig 13997 bp, 9 predicted proteins | sample Ectturendosymbi2_FD_188042 | JGI IMG/M metagenome (GOLD analysis project Ga0210059, IMG submission 188042) | Ecteinascidia turbinata endosymbiont from Florida, USA - Sample 2 (SPAdes) (version 2) | ecosystem: Host-associated > Tunicates > Ascidians > Unclassified | place: Key West, Florida... | reverse complement strand
CAACCATGCATCTTCAGCGAATGATATCCCACGGCGAATTTTCGTGAGATTCATCCCCATCTCAAGATATTGTTTGAGATTCCGATGATGGAGAACATACTTGTCCTTCTTTCGTAAAGTTGGAATACGTTTTTCAACTTTATTAACAACAATCCTTTCTGGTGCAAGAGGATAATTGTTGTGAAGATCGTGAAGTTCTTTCGGATACTCCAGATCAACCTCAAGGATACATCCACAGCCTTCCTGGGAGGAAATTTCTCGCCAGTTTTCCAAATGACTTTCTGTCATCCACTTGAAATTATTGACAGGCAATGGCTGTGACATAGCCCAACCGTAAAGATTGTTAGCATCAAGATACTGGATAAATTTCGATTCTTCTTCCAGATTGAAATCCTTCATATACTTGCTGTTAGCCTTCACATATCGCTTCGGAATCATAGAGACTCCGCCACGAATTCCTTTTTCAATCATTAACAACATATCCAACATCATTCAGCAATTCAAACTTTACATCAGTTTTCTTTAAGTGTGTGCCGCACACCTAGAGTATAGGTCCCTAGTATTGAGGATGGTGATAATTACTGACGTTTGAGTGCGTAAAAACGAGTGTTGACAAAGAAAACAAGCTTCGAAAAATTAAATCCATGCAGCATGTGCTAGTTGCCTTACAATAGGAAAAATCATTTTGCTACAGCACTTTAATATTTGCCGTTTCACTCTTTGGATGCCCACCTCGATTTGGATTCCCGGGGCCGTCGCCCTGTTTGCCTCTCCCCTCTACACCCCACTGGGTACGGTCTACGGTGGGCTACTTTCAGAAAGCTTGAATCACGTATGGGCAAGTCAGGCTATGTTAACCATGTACGAAATTGAAAAATAAACAAAACGTATTATGACGACACCACCTTTCTTCGATAATTTACTTTTCGCTACACAACTGTTTCAGATGAAATAAATCTATACATTGTTCTTTTCATTTACATTGTTTATTCTTGATTCTTGAATGTTCAACGTAATCGATAGTTCAAAAATGAAACATTTTAAAAATATTCAAGAATTTTTAAGGACACCAGAAAATATTCAAGGACAACAAGATGTTTTTCAAGAATCAAGGACAAAACGAGTTTAGATAGCAAATTCAAGGACAGTCCTTGGCGCTCAAGGACGTCTGGCAACCTTATACTTAAGTGAATTATCTACATTAACTAGTCAAATAAAGTATATCGATAATTTTAACCATTGAAATAAGACGTCCAGTGTGGACCATGTTTCAGCCAAAATATACAAAACAAAATCCTTGTTTACTTGTCTTACTTAACCCATGAATATTTTAGAGTTTCCTTAAATTTCTTAAAACGTGGAATCATCTTTGAAATGAGATTGAAGCTGTTTTTAAAATGGCTGCTTTTTTGGGTGCGTTCCCACCAGGGCTGTGGAGCCGTCGTAAAAATGACGCAGCTCCTAGTCCGGAGCTCTTCTTTTCACGAACATGGCTCCGGCTCCGGGCATAGGTGTAGCCAGGGGGGGCAAAGGGGCTATTCCCCCTAAATTTTTGGAAAGCATAGTCATTTTGTGCTTTGGAAGGCGTTTTTCCAAACAAAATAGTGTTATTCGCCTAAAATCAAACATTTTGGCCCCCCCAAAATTTTTTGGCCCCCCAAATTTTTGAGCTGGCTACGCCATTGGCTCCGGGTCTCTTGGTTTTCATGAGTGTGGCTCTGGCTCCAGGTCCGGCTTCTGTTCGTTTTCACACATTAATATTTTCAATTGTCTTGGTGTGCCTCAAGTTGAATGGAAAATGAATTAAAACAAGTACACAAAACACATACCAAACCTCTATGAATAATTTAATGCGGTGTTTTTTACCAGCAGCGCTCTTACCATCAAGAAATCAGCGAAACAACAACAATCACAGGTTCAGACGATTCAGAGAACAGTTACTAGCGAAAACGTAGCTCAAGGTAACGGTAATATAAATAACTTCTGAAAAGGCAGTCGCTGGTTTTACTTGCAATGCCCGAGGACCTTTTTTATTTCTTATGACCAAAATTAAATATGGGTGTTTGGAAAACTACATTTGTGTCCGTGCATGTGAACACAGACCAGTCGCAAGTGACCAATTGTTTTGCACTCGTTGCATGCTTTGCCTGTTGCAGTTTTGGCGATTCTAGCTGAGAACGCCGCCCGGGTAAACCATGCAAAGGGCGCAAAACACATGGTTGAATAACTCTCTCATGTGTTCTTTCTAACGTGCACACATTTGCATTAACACAAATGCAAAGATGTGTCTAAAAGCCTTTTGTTATAAGAAATAGTATGACGTCTAGTACGACATTCACCTTTGACTTTTTTAAAATAGCGGAAAACTTCTGAATTCGCATTTTTGCACTCATAATAAGCAGTGATAAATCACAAAGTAAAGCACAAATTAACCTGGAAAGCTTCGGAGAATATAAAACTGGTTACCGTGCTGAAAACATAAAATTTGTTTCCACAAATGAAAACTTCAAGAAAAGTCCACATTTGTCTACATTGCTTATTTATACCCTCTTGAAAAAGTAGTGCTATGCAAAACGATGCTAAATCGCTACCAATTAGTTATAACTTTCATGTTACTGCTGCTGCTAGTTAATGTAAAGTTTACTAGTGAATTTTGCCAGTAATCTAGTAAACCTTGCTAGTAAGCCTAATGGCGTCTAATAAAAATTACTACTTTAAAATTGCGTGCCGTGCATTTTACGCTTACAATCTGCAATGGCATCATATCTTAATCATACTCCCTGCTAACAGCGTGATTACACAGCTACAAAAGCTACGGATATTACATCATATATATGGCTATTCAACATAGCTCAATTCTTTTTAGATCTCTACACTACTACAGACCCAGTTTGATCATTGTGACGAGAAAGCAAGAGGTTGTAGCAGTTAAAATGTCTTTTTTTACTTCTACAACAGTGGTTCTCAACCATTTCGCTGAAGAGAACTAAATCCAGATCTACAATTTTGTTAGACAGCCGCCCTAAAAAAATTTAACACAAGTCATCTGACACGATTTTTATTGCACTAACGAAGTCTGTTACACAAAATAACTGTAAGACTGCTAAGAGCCGCACAAAGGATGCTTGGGAACTGCATGGGGCTCTTAGAACAGTGTTTGAGACCCATTGTTCAACAAGTAACTCCACGCCTGCTAGCTACGACGTCACAGCCTTAGCGATGAGCAAAGTCTTGCAGATCCATTGTTACAGTCTGGTGCTTAACTCGCAACAACCTCTCAAATGGCCACAGCTCCAGATCTTGTCCTAAATTTTTAATTGAGCTCCGTGTGAAATGCCCAGCTCCTGCTCCGCAGCCCTGGTTCCCACACAGCCACAGGGGGGCTTAGACTCCCCAAACAAAACTCCAAATCCCCCAAATTGAAATATGAAGCACTATAAGTTAGTGGAATTTTTGTCAAATTTGAATGTCAAGCCTCCCCCGCACGAACGTAAAGTCCCCCAGCTCAAACTTAAAGCCCCCCTATTTATTACTTTCTGGCGACGGTTCTGTTTTCACATCTTTTTTCTTAGCACTACACCCCTGTGTATAATTGTTTTGACATACCAATGTGTTGCTGGTTTTTACACATAGGATTGTCACATTTCATAACGTTTATGAAAACGTTATCTCCTTCATCCCAAAACCAGCATCGTGCTTGTGCGAACTGTGGTATTGTTTCTTGCTTACCTGCTATCTTGGCAAAATTCCTGTTGGTTTTCGCTCCATATGCTTGTCACTTTTCTGTAATATTGTTGTTAGTGTCCTTCTATTCCTTTATTTGTATATTTTACCTCTAAAGTTCCCCCCACCCAGACATGCTTTCCCCCGCTGTTCTTCATTAGTGTTGTTTTGTTTACTTATTTATCCGACGTTGATCCGCCACATTTTGTCACTTTTCTTTTGTTACATGTTAAACGTCTTCAACTTATAATTGATTTGTGCTGCAACACGGATAGCTGAGAACTTCAGGTCTTTCGCCAACCCCCTTTGTTTCTGTCAGAACACATCAATTTGCTCAACGTCAAGTTTTTTATTTTTTCTATTCTTATCAACATGAAACTAATTTGTGCTCTTTCATGTTGTTCTTCTCTTTGTTGCATTTATTATTTCGTGTTTTGAGTCGCAAAAACGCATGAACAAAACATTAACCAGCAGTATCTGTGGTGGCGAATGAAGCTTGCCATTCGATAATGCATCCTGGTTGGTTACGTTGCAACCCCTCCTCCAGTTTAACAATTCGCGTGCGGTTTACTCAACGTACAGAAGCAAATTGATTTGGTAAAGAGTGATTATCGACGTTACTGAGAAGTGCTTAATTTTCTTTAAAAGAAATATTCACTTTGAATTGTTCATGTGAAGTAGCGAGTGAAGCAGCGGATTGCAACACTGTGATGCTCGTCAGCCCCAGTGCGGATTAAACAGCGGTGAGGGGCAGTAGTTGGAAAATCTGATGATAAAGATTGCAAGCTGCGAGTTGTTGATGACAAGTCACCTGAAAGAATCAAATTAGTTGAAATGAACAACATGGATGACCCGCTGTTTCTTGGCCTGTATTTTGTCGCTGGCACGTGCTTAACAGTTGCTTTAAATAGCTGTTGGACAAAAACATGTGCGGACAATGTAACTTTAACCTATGCAAATAACCACGTCAAGTCTATCGTGGGTTCATGGCGTTTTCAAAACATGCAGTTTGAAAGATTTATTACAAAAAAAGTGAGCGAAGTAATTACAAACTCGTCGCACTAATCTATAACGAAACAGGTATTAAAAACATTTAGCAGCGTTTGTGAAACGACACGTTAACACTAAACACTGGGAAAGTGTTTCTTTTTATTATATGTTAGAGTTGGATAGTTTCTGATAATATCTAGGAAATGCGATTTGTAGCACATCTCGCTCTAGCATAAAATTTTGAAGAGAAAATTCCGATAAAAAAACTCTTTCCTACGAAATCAAAAGCAGGCACAGAGGGTGCTCAGAGGCTTGGGCTGAAAAATGTGGCGCAAACAGAAAAAACGACAATTCAAAGGAAACAAACATTCACAAAAAACGTTTTGGGTGCAAAAAATACAAGCAGTCGGCAAAGTAACGAGTACTTTGGTCTCAGCGGCGAATGTGAACATTGGCAGTGTTGATATGAAAACCCACTAAAGTAACTGTCATCAACGATTGCTTTTCAAAAATAACTGTGAACAAAACCGAGTGATCATCCACTGGAAGTGAAGTGACATTTCCACCGGGCGCAAGGTACAGTTAACTGCGTTATGGAACCAAAATAAAAGTTCAAACATGTTGCTTAAAGGCTGTTGATTTCTAACATTTTTTGGAAACGAAAATTTACAATTAGTTAATCGGTTCAAGAGGTCAGTAACGAATGTTCTTTTTGGCAGAACCTTTTTTGTTCTGTCATAATGGATTACTTCGGAATGTTCCACCTCTTGTAGATGTCCGTCATCATTGCTCACCTAACTTTCAAATCAATTTCCGCTTTCCTCAAACCGTGTGGAACTTTTTACGACATGCTTTGATGAACTATGGGACGAAGTTTTCATTTGAAGGTATTTTCCAAGAAAAGTTAGTAAATTTTACCAAACTACCGCTGGTCATGTTCCAAATGCAAGGTGTGAGAATACTCTGAAAACCAATACATTGGGAAAGAGATGGTTACAATGGTTCAGATATCAATAGTTGAAAAATCGTTAGTTTGTACTGGCTAAAAAAATTATGGAAACGTTCCAAGTATCCACCAATTAAGCAACGATCTTATATTTTTGTTTCTACGAATTTGGTAAAAAAATATTTTTTTGTTGTTGAGAAAAGGCTTTGAGGTCCGAATGAAATGGTTTCGCCGGATTTGACACGCGGGTCGTAGTTTGTAGACCTATGATCTAAGGGACAAAAATGGCATTGCTTGGAAAAATGCGATTCAGTCCAAGAATAATAATGTCGCAAAAGTAATTGTTTCCTTTCGCTTAAAAATTCTGCGGGAACATCTACAACAAACAAACAGTGAAGACACACTTGTGAAGCAGCCTCACTGTTGTTGGTGCTGGTTGTGTTCAAATGAACTTTATTTTCAGAGTCGCGGCATAAAAGTATTTAAGTTATAAATACCAAGAGATTTGAGGCTGCTCACTAGCGCGCTTCAACGGTTGCCTCGATTTCAGTTTTGTTGACGCGAGTTGGCGTTGTTGTCAATAAAAACATCGCAAGACCGGTTGGAAGATCCTTGGTAATCATAATGTCGCTCTTGTTTGAAGGTTGATGAAGTTGGGAAGGATGAATCCATTTGAGCCCCGAAGTCTCGTTTGACGAAAGGATGAGGAAAAGCACCATGCGGGGAATAACCTCTAGATGGGTAATACGGGGACGCATGTGGAGAGTAATGACGTGAGAAGCACACGGGGTGAAAGTAATTAGGTCGGGGAAATCCCTGATGAACGAGGTGGAAGGGTCGATCGGCGATGAGTGGGGGGGACGCCATTGAGAAAAGAACTTCCGGTTCGCAGACAAACTTGTAAACATACCTTTCTCCTGCCACCTGTGAATGAATGAAAAATTTTGAACAGAAATGTTGGAACAAATTATTAAAACAAGTTTCTCGATCACGAATGTATTTATTTCCATCATTATTCTAATGCTTCACCGCAAAGGAACGAGTTGTATTCGCGTCTATTTAATTGCCACCTTTGTATTACAACTTTGAAGTTAAGAAGGATATGTACCTTTTGCATAATTCCTTTCTCATAATAATATCTCAGCGAGCGACTGAGTTTATCATAATTCATAGCAGGTCTGTTCTTCTGTACCCCCCATCTTCGAGCAACCTGGAATAACAAATATACAAAAAGTTTTGAATTGCGCGCATTTTTTGAAAACTTTGCTCTCCAACCTAAATAGCATATACTTTGAATGGCAGGGATAACAGACCAGCCGACCCAGTTGCAGAAAAAAGTGATGTTTCAGTCAGGAGTGCTATCTTTACTTCGTTCAACAATCAGACAATGGTTCATTGACAGCTCTTAGCAGCGAAAAACTCATTCTTATCGCGCCATGACCAAACAATCAATGAACGTTTCGCCGGCGATGAGACCAGTTGTTCTGAGAAAGGTTCAACATGATTTGGTTCAAATAATTTAAGTTTTTTAGTGCTGTTGTGCTTTATTCAGCTTCATCATAACTTCCGTACTTAGCTTTGTGCTGGTTTTCTTGTAAACAACTTGCATCGAGTCACAAAACAGACAGAAGGTCAGAAAAAACATTTTTACCATCACTCACAGAATCGACTGCACTGCAGGCGTTCATCCTTCCTATCCACATAAATATTATGGAAACTTACCTCTTCTGGTTCGACCAGTTTGAATTCCAGACCTCTTCCAGTCCAAGCAATGACTTGCTGATTGGCCGGATCCTCCAACAAAGAAACAAGAAATTGCCAGAGTTGCAGACTCCCTCGTCGATTGTATGATCCCGTTTCTCTGGATCTGTATACACAAACAAATACAGAATCTTTTTCCAGCTGATGTTTAGATGACAAAACACTAGAATATTAATTTTTTTTCGAAAAAATCTCTTCTTTTTTCGTAATGTTTCTTGAAATATGAAGAACTGGATGACGCTGACGAGCATTAATGTTCTCAGCAGAGAATTTTCGGTTAACATTGATCATAAAACCAACAGTCAGTGTGTTTTATTTACTAACGCCCGAGTTGTTTCCGTTTAACCATGACAGTACACCCAACCATTAACACCTGCGTTTGAGGCAAAACATTTTCGAATTCCCAGAGAGTGTGTTTTGGATATGAATGATAAGTGTTTATGAAAACTCTTCCGTAAGTTACAAGCCTCAATGAAGCAAAACTATACCATACCCCACATAACTCACCATATCCCACATCACCAGATAACGCTGAATAGAAATGTGGTATTTTATATGCAATAATTTATATTGTTAGATAAACAAATTGTTCTGACTTACGAACAAAACAACTGATTCGCTGTATTATCAATTCTGCCATAAAACTTATCAAATGCTAACGGATGGGGCAGACAGTAAACCTACTAAATACTGCAGTACGCAACTTTCAAAAAGCAAACAACGTCTTCATCTTGCACCACCAGATGAAAGCAGCCAACCAACTACCTCAACGTCACCAAACAAAGCAACCAACTCACCCAGCATCAGCAGACAGACCAGCTGCCTCTCCATCCACACATGGTTCATCGAATATGTCAGCCTCTTGCTTGTTGCGAATCACTTGGGGTCGAGAGGTCAATGGTTCGAAACTAACTCCAGGTGGTTGAGGAACAGAAAGAGCACCGCAGTTATTTGTTTTGAATTTTTTTTCATTTGAAGTGGGAGCTTCATGTTTCGCATCCATCGCTTGTTGCGTCACAGAGCATGACGCCTGCAAATGAAAAAGCCTATTGCAAGAAACTGAAGCATGAATATCTTGTCAGAAACAATGAACTCAAAGTAATTCTTTAACAGAGCTTTGACCGTTACCTGACGCTGCATCACGCCGTTTGCAGTAACGTTCTCTCTGTAATATGGCAAAGCCATTGCAGTGCCTGCGAAAATAACGTTTATGGTAAACGCACAACTTCTACGGCGATAGGTTCAAATCAACTGATCTTAAAAGAAATGCCTTTTCAATGATAAACAAAAAATGCAGTTACACAAAAGCTCAACAAAACCATGGCATGCGTCATTGGGTTTATTTGGTTGACAAAGTTGCGATTTATCGACAGGTTCAAATTTGACAAGCAGGTTCTTCAGAAAATCTTTTTCGAGCAAATCAAATCGATGAACAAATTGGCAACAAACGACAGTTCCGTGAAAACGTTAAAACAAAACTGTGGTGAAATGTAAACTGACATCTATCGTCCTCTGGCGGCTCTTCCTTAATGTTGATTTGTCCAGGTGATGGCGCTGTGGATGAGATTGGAACAGCGTAGCTCTCCTGCAAAGTAAACGCTTAATTAATTAAAGTCGAACCATCTATACAGGCAGTTGCAGTCATTTAAGTTACCAATGGTGATCATAGAAAAAGTTTTCCATTGAGAAGTGATTTCAATGTAGCAGGAGAAACCAAAGGCACAGGAACGGATTGCGACTCAGAAAATGACAACTTTCACTGTACGGGCATTCCAGAAAAATAATTGTATATATACGTGAACTTTCACATCCATCAATTCAACATACCGCTGGAACTAATTCAAATATGACTCATCAGAGGAAACCGAAACAACTATGGAGAGGGACTTGTTTGTAAATCTATTTTTTCCATGACTAACTCCTTTTTGTAGCCCGGCGTAACACACAATTTATTTACTTTAACCAACTTTGCGTGAAAGCAAACATCATTTCTTCCCAAGAGACTGTAAGCGGCAAAAGAAGATAAATCTTCGCAGCATCAAACTACAGAGGAAGTAGTCGCTGTCCGTGAAACGCGAACCTATCGCCATTCAGAATAATAACCTGCCCAGACGATTTATTGTTTGACAAGCGCTTGTTCGCACCTACGATTTCTTGGACACAAAAAGACCTAGCAACCAATTACCTGCCAACCAGTATGTATTCTGTTAACTGCAAAATTGGCGCAGTCTTTATCTCAATTACAGCATATTCATAAAAGACTGACGTGTCTTGAATGCAGAATATTGGATTTTAAGCATCTTGCCATAGGTTTTAACCAAATCTGGATGAATAACCAGTCATTATAACCTTGATTTTGGTACACCAAAAGCAGAAGTGTTGAATAGCCTTATAATGAAAACAACGGCCAAAGAAAACGATATAAACCACATTTTGCAAACGATATAAACGACATTCAAATGTCGTTTTGTTTGGCCGTTATTTTCATTATAATCTTGATTGATGTTTAACTTAACTACAAATACATTTTCCTTTCAACCACTCCACAAGAGTTCGAACAAATGTGTAAATAAAACAAGGGCATCATTGCCATGCAACCTGCTGCAGTTCACCCATTCAACGGCTAAACGTCCCATATGTTGTGAGTGTGGTTGAAATGGTGTATGAATGCCTGCATTGCTACAGTGCTGAACGCGGGGCTAAGGTTGGACAACAATGAGCTTTGGGCCGAGGCAGGAAGTTTTTCATTTCTGTTCCTGCATTTGCATCTTCGCCAGCGCTTTCAAGTGTTTCGCTTTGAAACAGTGTTTAGTTTCTTGAGATGGTGTTTAATGTGGATTTAAAGAACTGCATAGGTTTGAGAACTAGTTTTACAGCTACGGTATATTCACATGGAAAATGTCCCTTCAAAATGCAACTGATTTACTATTCGATGGCTACAAATTTTGTTGCAGAACTAAACCCCACATCTTTCCACACTCCACGCTGTAATGTTAAACCAGATTTTTGAGGTGTTTTAGGGACCCGATTCGGGTCCCAAGAAGAAAAGAAAATTATCATCGGGTCCCTACAGGTCCATACCGGGTACCTCACATTTTCCTTAAAAAAAACTGGTTAAACAATTAAAGTACTTTGAAAAATTCTTCATTTGAAATGTGTTACAATGTAATCACGAAATTTTAATTCCTATTTATAATTTACTGCATATTCAAGATTATTCGTAATTGCAATTTGTTGTTTTCCGTGAAGAGTTTTCTAACTGAAAAATTTGCTTGCAATTGCAACATAATTGTAACTGATTCAACCCTGGTTGAAAAGTCGTAAACTAAAACAGTGCGAACTCACGAAAAGTGGAAAATCGCGTTGAAAACACCTTAACCCTAACCTTTTTTACTGCAGCGTGCACGTGACTGTGATGTCGGCCCCTAATTGGTGGAGCTGGAGCGGAGTTGTGACGAACCAGGCTCTGGTGCTGGATGAATGCTTCCGCGCTTGGCTGACGATGCAGAACGCGTCTCTCCCTGTCCAGCGAAGCAGAACGCATATTGCACTGTGTTGCAGAAGCTATTGTGACGTCATAGTTTTTCACATTAACGTCTACAAAGCTTTCCGATCTGGGTCTTGACCTGAAACAAAAGCAAACAGTTTGTAGACAGCCCAGAAACTGACGATGTTTGACGATAGCAACCAGCAACGGAGAGGAGCTGGAAGTTAAGTTGTTTAATTTTCGTTGCCTGCAACACTTGGAGAAAACGTCAGTTGAAGAGGTTTTGAAAATCGATCTGAGCCAGTCTATGAAAATCCCTCAAGGTATTTGTTTCGGCCATATACCGAATGTTTCTCAAATGACCGAAAAAATTAAGTCGATTCGGTCATAATGTCTGAAAAGGCAGACTAGTGAATACTGTTACGGCGAGTTTTAATTCTATTATGGGACGAGTAACCGAAATATCTCAGAGATAAAATACAGTTTTCAAGCAATTTTTTGGGCCCTGACTCGTGTCAGCTGACGCCTGGGGCCGGTGGTATCAGTTCGATAAACAAAATCAAACGGACAGATGTTAAATCAGTGGTTCCCAACCGGCGAGGAATTCCTCCCCAGGGAGGAATTTCCACTTTATGGTTTTTGTTCCGCTTTTGCTAATCAAGTTATTATCGTCAATAAAGATTATTGTTCCAATTGTAGTTAATACGAGCCTACGAAATCCAACAATAAGCTACACCGTGACAGGTAAAAGGCAGGTGAGAAAGAATATATTGGAAGGTCAAATATTCCTGCGGGCTCGTGTAATAAGGGGAGGAATGAAAAGTTCCGAAATGAACAAAGAAAGGAATGCATCAAAAAGGGTTGGGAGCCACTGTGTTAGTTTTAAGATTCGGGGCCGCACAAAAAATTAAAACAACGCAACAAACCCAATTCTTTATTCTCAATCTTTTTCGTGGCATTTTGCAAGTTTCACATTGGAGGATTTTCTTACTACGCCTTCGCCGCTAAATCATCTCCATGCAAAGTTCAACATATCGCCTTTATTACTGAACAACGGGTATCACCGGCATATTCATGACTCCATCGACCATCAAGAGTTTCAAATATAGTAAGTTTTGTTATTCATATATTTTGTAATCATTGTGCCTTGCAAGCAATTTCAACAAAACTATCTCTTGGTAACAGGTTCTTGTTCCATATTTTAGAAATCAGCGGAAAACAGTTGTAGAGTCAATGTGTTGACTAATATTAAAAAATGGAGCTTTGTATGCAACGACTGAGTTTGTTTTCTTCAAGCTGGCATGCTGGGTATGGATAATTAATGGGGAATATCAAGATGATTGGCAGAGGATGTTCCAGCAGCAGAAGCTTCTCGAATCAAATTCAAGGCAAGTTTATAATCAACCACATCCGATTCGCTTATTTCACGTTCAGTCACGCGGAAAGATCGTTGCACCTGAATGTCAGACCTACAATGGCGCGACTGTGACGAAATAAGTGACAATTGTCAGGTTCATTCGACGAGTGCGCCAACCCGTGAAAATCCAGTCATCGATCGGAAGGATCAGCAGCTTTTTGTCATAAACAGCACTTCTAACCCACCTCTGCCATAAAGCGTACCTAGCGGTTAACAGTACAAGCAGATTGCAGTATTAAATCTCCAGTGGCTGGGAGAGCCGTTATGTTTAGGATGACAATTGCATGGTCTAATCTAGCAACAAAAGTGAAGATATCCATCAAAGATTTTCCAGTCTGTCCTGCAGTGTTTTAACACCTTTCAAAGCCTGTTGTGTTTTGGAGTTCCTGAACAAAGTTCTCGTTTAAAAAGTGTCTGACAAAGTTTGGGTTAAATCCACCATTACGTTTCACAGCAAAAAAGAAAAATTAGTTTTCGTCTATTTTGATGCTAAAGTAAACCTATCCCTAATACAGTAATGTTGCAGCTTCTGTTAGGGGTGATGATCATGATGGTGAAGGTTCTAATATGGGCTGGAAGGACCAAACACGTAGTAAACATCCTATAGAGTCAACATTCTTGATAAGAAAATGAATTTGAAATATGAGTTACACAGAACTCAACTTGTTAATGCTTGGGGTAGCCTATATGATGTGAAAAAGTGAAAAGTGTCATCTCCAAAAAAGGTTATTTCCTTTTCCGATGTGAATTTCCATCGTTCTACTATACCTTCAAACCTTTAAGTGGTTTTACAATATTCTAGGTAAATCGTTTTGTGGCAACATTCAAACTTACTAAAGTTGATATTTTGTTTGACAATCGATTACAGCTGCTGTGCAACTAAAAACGTTAAGGTAGGAGTTCCCAACCTTTCTCTGACCATGTACCCCTTCAGCATTCCGAAAGGTGAGCATGTTCCCTTCAGCATGTTGACAGATGAAAATGTACCCCTAAAATTTCCTATGACAAAATATCTCTCTCTCTCTTAGTTGTCCGTCGGTTCGACGATGACGCTGTTCAACCCGTTTCCTTGTGTCGGCGCATGTGGCTCCTCAGTCCAAAGGCTGAGGCGCAAACACGGCCGCATGCTGTACAGGCGGATCCCTGCCGCGTTGTTGTTGGAGGTGGTTGGTTGCGCTGTTGGTGTCTGCGCGCACGCTTTGCTACTGCCACATCAATCTGTTGCTGTTCAAACGTTGCCAGCCTCCTGTCGCAAACTGCACGCCATTCTTCTCGATCCCCGGCCAATTCCTCAAGTCTGTCAAAAGGGATCCGGCATTTACTTAAGGACGACTTAATGTGATCCTCAAAACCCTTCTTTTGACCCCCCACCGAACGTCGGCCGCAGGAGAGTTCACTATAAAGTAGGCGGGGGGGAAGTCTGTTTCCCGGCATCCTTATCACATGGCCAAGCCACCTCAGTTGTCTTCTGAGTAGTATCGTCTCGAGGCATGTTGTGCCTGCTCTGCGGCAAATCTCAACATGAGGTATTTTGTCCCACCAGTGCACGTGCAGGATAGTTTGAAGACACCGAATGTGAAAGGCCTCGAGGGCTCGGATGTGACGCCGGACGGTGTCCATCCCTCACATGCATAGAGCAGTGTCGAGACGCAGATTGCGTTGTAAACGGCCAT
>Ga0210059_1010877_pt1 | contig 13999 bp, 7 predicted proteins | sample Ectturendosymbi2_FD_188042 | JGI IMG/M metagenome (GOLD analysis project Ga0210059, IMG submission 188042) | Ecteinascidia turbinata endosymbiont from Florida, USA - Sample 2 (SPAdes) (version 2) | ecosystem: Host-associated > Tunicates > Ascidians > Unclassified | place: Key West, Florida... | reverse complement strand
GACTTTTTACTGCAATTCATAATAATAGGCCAATAGCGTATGGGGGACCCCACGTGAAATTTCGGGGGGGGCCTCACTTACCCTTGCCACGGCACTGGTATTGACTGTTGATTCCACTTGAGCCATGACTCGAGTCATGCTTTTTTGCCAATATTATTGCTTGTTCCGAGTCTCGCTGCTTTTCATGTGTATCAGAGCGAAACGAACACTAATTATTCAGTTCGTGACATCCGCGCTAGCATATTGGCGTTCCGTGGCCGTGGCAACTTGGTCTTGGTGAGATGGTGGATGGCAGCTCGCAATGAAAAGTTTGAAAGTTTCCTTAAAAGAAACCTGGATGCGACGGTGAGTATAACTGGATACATTCTTAAAAGATGTAAAACTGTTAAGCTTGATTTGCTATCCTTATCATTCCAAATCTTAAAGCGACCAACTGTCCCTGTAACTAGTAACAGTACTAGAGTACTAACTAACCAAACCAGGGATGCTTTACCCTGTGTTTTTCAAAAACAAAAACTTTTTGTTGTTGTTGTTTCGTTTACTTATTTTACTTGACGTTGATTCGATGCATTTTTTTACTATTCTTTACTACGTGTGAAGCGTCTTCAATATAAAATTGATTTGTTCTAGCTGCAGGGCTGACTGACAACATGACTTGTATATGGTCTTTCCCCAATCTTTTTCAAGTGATTCCAGACATGTTTGTTGGAACAAAATCTTAACACCTTCGTTGCTGAATGATGCATATATGTGTCAACGTTGAAATGCATAGGGTCGGGTGTGGAATGACGCATATATGTGTCATTCAATTGAATATGCCTGGTGCGGATTGATGTGTATAAATCCAACGCGATAACTTTTTGCGTACTAGTTTGTTTGCAATGAATTTTTTCACAAATGTTCTTCATATCAAGACACGCTAATCCTGAAAATTTCATACAAATTGACTAAAAACTTTTTGATTTATGAAGTTTGATAGCAAACCATCTTGCGGGACCTAGGCTACAAGACTTTTTCAGAAAAGTTAGGTGCGAACAGTTGTTTGGGAACACGTAATAACATTTTTTGTACTCATTTGGTTGCAATGAAAATCTACAATAATGTTCTCTATACCTACTCACATAATCTCTGAAAATTTCAAGTAATACCAGCAAGAACCTTTTTAGTTACACTGTTTGGTATCAAGCAACAGTTTGCTAGGCATAGGCTACAACACTTTTTAGAAACCGCTTAGGTCTTGACAGTTGTTGCGTGTATAAGGATAACTTTTTTTTAGTTGTGTTGGTGCACAGATAACTGCCATATATATAACATTCATATCTATACTCATCATCTCTGAAATTTTAAATCAATTCTAACAAAAAACTTCAGAATTAGGTACTTTCGTTTTGTAACTAAACTACAGATGCGCGTAGGCTACAAAACTTTATCCTATTCAGCATGGTTGAGCAGTTGTTCTGTGAGGCACCATAACTTTTTTTTAAAACTCAATTTTTTGCAACCAAAATTTACAAGAATTATTTTCGAATTGTTATGAATTTTTTCTGAAAATTTGAATCCAGTACATCAAGAACTTTGCAAGTTGATATTTGTTTAATTGAGCAACCGGACTCTGTTCCTAAGCATCAGAATAATTGTTTGTGCGTGTGCAACGCGTTAATTTGGGTTCAGTAGTTGTTGAGTAGGGCGCAATTACTTTTAACATGCTTGGTCTTTTGCAACCAAATTTTAGATGAATGTTCTTTGCGTGAAAATGCCTCTTACTTGAAAATTGGAGGTCAATCGGGCGTGTACTTTTTGAGTTATTCAATTTTGTGTATGGCTGTTGGGTGAAAACAAGCTAAAAACCGTCCTGCACCAGCTGAATGATCGCGTGGAATTCAAACCGTACCCAAGGTGTTAATTTGCTAAACCTGAAGTTCTTAATGTTTTTATGTTTTCATTAACTTGAACTTAATTTCTACTTTTAGATGTTGTTGTTTTTTTTTGCTGAATTCATAATACTTTGTTATTTGAGTCACAAAAATGCAAGAATAAGCCATTACCATTGTAATTTTGCTGTACAGTACTAGGTAGGCCTAAGCTAAGCTACTGTACCCTAGTTCAATGAAAGCTGCAGAAAAAAGCCTTTCAACATCTTTATACTTTCCACCCAGTTAATTCCCGGAGTTACTTTGATATTTTACATCACTTTTATGGTTGCTGTCACCAAAGCAGCAAATGCTATATTTAAACTTATTATAAGCCAGCATTAAATTTAATTTTTTCATCCACAACTGGTATGTGCAATGTGATGTGTCAAGTTATGTATCTAGTTAAAATGAAGGTGAGAACTATGCTTGAAATGAAAGAATGCATGCTGAACAGCTTTGAAGGACTACACAATTTGTAAAAGTTTCATATACTGTTTTTTCTGATATTGACAGTATTGTTGAATTTTGTGAAAGACATCCATAAAATAGTTTTGTGCCTCATGCTATTGTTATCCAAAGACTTTCTGGAGTGGTGCTAGTCATAGAAATTTTCACTGGTTTTATGCAAAGTAATTCACTTTGGTGTGTGAGAAACTTTTACTGATAAGGAAATAAATCTATGTCTTAAAATGTTCCAAAAACATTTATTTAAACATGTGATGGTCAAACTTTCTATATTGCAAGCATTTTTCATGTCCCTGTGGCAATTGTTTTGTTTGTATATTTTGCAGCAGGGTTTCCCAACCTCTGGTACGCGTACCACTAGTGGTACACGAAGGTCTTTCAGGTGGTACATGAGTAACTTCCAGTTTTCACAAAGACCTGGATTCTCAGCTTTCTAGTTTACGTATCGGAAAACTAGTGTTGCCACTCTGTTGTTACGGAAAAGTACTAGATTTCATGATAAAAAAAACACTAGATTCACACAAATATACTAGATTACAAAAGCAAACTTACACACAGTGAAAATGCTCAGAAAATGTCTTGCAATGCCAACCATAAACATTGTGCAACTCATTGTAAACCAGGGACAAAGAAAACGGGAGGTGGCAGCAACACTTGTGCTTGTTTGTAGGCTACAGATGACCAAGTGACTTCGCAGTGGTTTGACCTAAAACGTATTACATTGCCTTCTGTAATTTAGGATTTAATTAGGTAGAATATTTAGCACATTACAATTGCACTAAATCAAAAGGTCTCAATTACAGTTACAATTACACAAAATTGTGTTTGAAAGAACACATGACAGTCCACTATATGTTTTGCGCTCTTTGCATGGTTTACCTGGGCAGCGCTGTTAGGTGGAATCGCCAAGACTGCAACAGACAAAGCATGCAACGAGTGCAAAACACTTGGTCAATTGAGACTGGTCTGCGTGTAAATGCTCGGACACAAATGTAGTTTTCCAAAGAGCCATTTTCATCCAAAGAGCAACCTATGATTGTTGTTTTTTCGCTGATTTCCTCATGGTGAGAGCGCTGCTCGTGAAAAACTACCAGATTAAATTACTCAAAAGGTTTGGTATATTCTCTTAGTTTTGTGCACTTGATTTAATTCCTTTTCCACTGAACTTAAGGAACACCAAGACAATTAAAATATTAATGTGTGAAAACGAACAGAATCCAGAACCACACTAATGAAAACCAAGAGCTCCGGAGCTGGAGCCATGTTCATGAAAAGAAGAGCTCCGGAGCTGTGTTATTTTTACGACGGATCCGCAGCCCTGAAATAATCCACACTGTAGCCGGGCACATGACGATCCAGAGTAAAATTTAATAGATAAATTTCTTTAGCAACAACCTGGATTCTCAGCTTTCTAGTTTACGTATCGGGTTTTGTTTCTAAATAAATAAATTTTCTTGTAGCCTGCTATTTGTATTGTGTTGCGATATTATGACTTTTGATGAGCTCTTAGCGAATTCACGCCACGCATCAACCAATTGGTGGAAGGTAAACTGAAACAAATATCTCATTAAATTTAGTTGTGGTCTTTTATTATTATTTAATGTATATTATTATTCTTCTGAACAAACTAAGATTTGATCAAATTAGTTCTTCAGGAAAAAGTGGTGTGGGTTGACAATATGCAATGCCCAAGTGGTACAAGAATGTAAAAAGGTTAGGAACTCCTGTTCTACAGAGTAGAATTTTTCTTCTTAAACTTTCTTTAGGAATGGATGATTAAATTAAAGTCTTTGTTCAATTTGCTAAGCTTGTGTTGACATGAAACTTATCAAAACAAACAACTATTGTCATGAGAAATTTGCTCAAATGTTTGTCTTGGAGTATTTTGCAAATAAGCTAATTTTATGGTAGGTTGTTTTGCTCAATTTTTTCTCTTGCTGTATTACATTTCCATATAAATATTTAGCTTTCTAGCCATGCATAATGAACTAGCAATAACTCTAATGATATCATAAGATTTGTCTCAACTATGTCCACTGCTGCTGTAAGTTGTCATGCATTCATGAGGTGCTTGCACCATACATTATGTTTTGCAATGCCCAAAAAGTTTCCATTTTTGAAAAGATGAATTTGTGTGTGAGTGTTTGAAAAATAGACAATTACAAGAAAAATATTACTGGTTTGCAAATTTGAGTTTTTTAGCCATGCCAACAACTCTTATGATATCATAAGCAGGGTGTAACAAGGGGTGACAAGGAGGCATACTTCCCCGGGTACCAAATCACTGTGGAGTCACTGAATAACTGTGGGAAGGTGCTGAATAACTGTGGGGGTCACCAAAAATTCCCAACAATGTCGCAAGCACTTTCTTCAATATGTACAGTACATTTGCTTCCAAATGACCTCAGGTTCGAACATGGGGCTGCCAAAAACTTGGTTTTTGCGCCGGGCATCATTTAACCTCATTATGCCCCTGATCATAAGATTTTCTTAGCTGCACTCACAGCTGTATGTTGACATGCATTTGCGAGACACCAAAGCATACATTATGATTTACAACACCCAAAAATTTTTTTTTTCTTAAATATAAAGGTGTGTCCATTTTTGAAAAAGATACAATTACAGGAAAAATGTGTTTGTTTGCATCTAGCTGCTTGCACATGATTAATATTACCTTAACTTTTAAACATGCAGAATAACATGGGCATTCTTTATGTTTTAATACATTACATGGCATCAGCAAGCATTTTGCTATTTCAACCATCACAGCCGAAAACGTTTTGTGACAAACCATTGCTATGGTTTTGAAGGGAGTGTTAGTTTTGCTAATGGAATTTATTTCCAATGGTAATAGTTTGTGGGCAGTTGTCTAGATTTTTTTGTTTGGGTGGAATTGTCATAATTGTATAAAGCTCACACAGGTTGGTGCATTTGGATTTTGTACAACCAATTCATTTGGATGTTGATTTTGCATGTATGAATTAAAATTGATATTTTATATTTGATCTACCCAAAGCCAGCTATTCAGTGGCTTGGTTAACCATTTTATCAGAAGCTGATGTTTACACAAGGACAGCATTCAATTCAGTCATGCAACAAAGAAATAATTATTGACTTCACTATGATTTGTTACACTTAATCATGGCCATTTTAAACGAGTTTGCTTTGCTTGCAAGTTTCAATGTAATCCTCTTGTGCTAAAGATGCATTATGCTATGGCAACGGTAGATGAGCAATGAGTCAACATTGCTTTTACCTTATGCTTAGTTTACATTGAGCTTGTACAACACAAACTAGGCAAATGATTGCAGAAAGTGGATTATAAGTACAAGCTTTTGATCAAAGCTGTATGACCATTAACCAATCTACTTTGAAGTTTATGCCACAGGTTTAGTGATATTGGAAATTCAGGACTCATTAGTATCAATTGTTGCTCAGCAAATGAATCGGAGGCATCTTCAATGTTCACTGGCTGATGGTGACATCGAAGTGTTCAACTTTATCATGGCAAAAATTAACCGTAACTGTACTTACTAGAAACAGTGGTTCTCAAACTTGTTTGAGTGCAACTCAAATTTGAACTTTGGTGAAGAACACCTTGCAACCCAAGCCTCAAGCAGCACATTAAAAAAAGCAATGATTGCATGGATGCTGTTTAGCAGCAAATTGCTAAGTTTGCTTTCCTTGTCAGGAAGCTATATTATTTTCTCAAGTACCTGTGTTACAGTCAGACACAGACAAGCCGAGGCAACATAGAAAATATACAAGTAAGGTTTGGATTGCCTCGGCATGACCCCTTTTTTTAACCTTTGCAACCCATACTTTGGGAACCACTGAATTAGAAGGTTGAAGAATAGATCAGAGCTGTTTGTTCATATCAGTTGGCTACGAAGCATATTTTATCTTCTTGGAGTAGCATAACTTGAGTTTTTGGATCATTCTTATTCTTTAAAAATGCTTTTCTAAGTCCTGAAATTAGTTATTTATGATAAAATCGTAGAACACTTTGCCGAATCTGGGTCTTTCCAACACTGAATTTGGGTTCCTAGATTCAATTGCTATAAGCAATGCTTCAAATATTGTCATTTTGTTAATTTGCACCTGAAAAAGTTAAACCAAGTCTGTAGCCATTTCTGCAGTCACCTTTCTGTAAAACTGAAATCTACTCTTGATGTCTAACTACTAACCAGTTCATTGTTTTGAAACAAACATAGACACTGTTGTTTTGAAGAGTAAAATTTCATGCTTAGTCAGGTAACAAGTTTCTTGCTCAGTGGAATGAACCATCTGGGTCCAGCACTCCAGACCACTGTGAACTCAATTATTCAAACCACTGAGCTAACTGTTCAAGTTGAGGGGTAAAGAAATGCTGTGTTGTCTTCTCAAACTCGAGCGAAGTGTTGCCATATTTAGCATTTTGGGCGGAGGCTCAGCGATTAAGAGTAAACATCAGTTCGTTGAAGATGAAAGATACATTTTTATATAATTCAATTTTTTGACTGTTTTATGAACTTAAATTTTAATCAAAGACTACAGCATTTTTTTAATGACACACATTTTCAGACCAGGGAAGATGTAAAGGTATACGAACCATGCGTTATTCTATCAAAGAATGAAAGCTACACATTTCGATTTGTATTCTTGACGTCAGAAAGAATCTGGATCACAGATAATCCTCCGAATTCAATACTCTATTCAGTTCATTTGAGCGCCATCAAAGATGCTCAATTGGTAATATTCTGTCCTTTCAATGGTCTTAGTGTTTTTGTCGGACGTTGCATGATTAACTTGTGGAAGAGCGTTCTTTCTCGGTTAATTTCTGGCGTTATGAGACCAATTAATAAAATGTCAAAGAATGCTGCATTGTGATGAATAACGTTATAGTTAACATGTGCAGTATATGTAACAAATGCTGCAGGTTTGAAGAGCTTTTTGAAGCCCATGGCAAACCCGGCATTCTTTCTTGCTGAGTTTGTTAGAATTCATTCTTTGTATCACTAAAGGTATTTTTAAATTACTCGTTGTCAATATCTGGGATTTAAATGACCCAGATTGAGAATGAGAACCTCTGTTCTGCGAGCATTAAATTTTAATTGGCTTGGTTGGCAATAGCTGATAAGTCTTAGCTTATGTGTCATGCCAGTCTTGATTGTGCTGCGTAATAATTACAGACGACATTTTTAAATTCCTATCATTGTTGTGTTGATTTTAATAGATTTTGGACAAAGCAGTATTTTTGCAAAAAGAGCTGCAAGAAACCACCCAACACAACCTCATACGACATGTCAGTGAAAAGCAGGATACGCTCACATCTGAGCTTGATCATTCACCGGCTGGATCTTCGACGAAAGTCGAGAGTTCTGTCGAGCGTAGAGCTTTGCCAACGAGCGGGAGCGCCACCATGATAAAAAGCTTCAAAAATCTCTTTGCCAAAAAAAACACGTTATCTGTAAGGTCGGACAACAGCAGCAGTGTTCTTTCGGAACAAGGAAATACGTCGCACAGTCCTCCTCAGAATGTGCGCAGCTCATTCAGCAACGGCGACTACGCTGACCCATCGACCGCTCTTGAACCTGGCAGAACAAACTTGTCTCAACACAGCGGCATGGAATCAGGTTAACGCTTGTGTCGAGGAATTTTTAATTGACTCCGGTAGTTCTGGTGATGTTCTTGTTTCACTCCTGCTTGAAGCGAAGCTTGCGGTATATAATGTCTTTTGGTACCTTCTTTTTGTTGATCTCAGCAAGTTATTTTTGCGGGGCGTTGCTTTGAACAGCTTCTAGTGGTACTGCGTCAGAGCCACGAGCCAAACGTCTGAAATGGAACGAAGCGACCCTTCGAAAGTGCGACATTTTGGAGCCGTTCGCGCCATTCCCGCAAGCTGCCAGAACACGTGACATGCATTTATATATCCTCAATCAAAATTCCATTTTTTATCCTCTGCTGAAATCTGCGTGGAGGTCTCATTTGTTGGTAAATGTTCTAAATGCTTTTTGACTGTTGCTTTCTGTAGCGCTGTTTTGTCCCAATGCTATTGTACAATTTTGTTGTTATCTTCCTTGTCTTTTTTCAAAGTTTTTTTGATTTCCATGACGTACTTGAATTGATTCTACTCGCGAGTAAGCACTCGATTTGATTACGACACGAAAGTGAAAAAATTTAGATATGTCGTCATAATCACACTTGTGCTGTGCAAAGCTCTTAGCATTACTTTTACAACGTCAGTGTAATGTAATGTATGGGTACACAACCTTTTCGCTATTGACGGCCGCAATTACTTTTATTTTTATGAATTACGGCCGCCATTCAGTTTATGATATTTTTATTTTTTGAATCGCTTCTGTTCTGCTTCCACACACTGACCCTGTAGCCTGCTTCCACACGTCTGTTTGATCATTTTTTCTACTACTATCTTCATGCAGCAGACAAAGAGTTTTTATCAAAACACGCCCGCCATTATATTTTCAATTGCATGTGCATAAATTTTTAACGAAGGCCACAGGCTGAGCACTACTGGTGTAACGTTGCAAAGCAACATTTTTGTTTTCCAGAAATCGACTACAACACTTTGTCGCGATGAACCCCGTGCTGGGAAACCTGCCGATTCGAAAACGCTGAAGCTCTTGTTCAGTGAACTGAAAGAAGACATATTGTTTTGCCTTCAAAAGCAGTCACCCGTTGAGGTCGTGTACAGGTACAAAACTGGCTTCAAGTGACGACCTTCAGTCATTCATTCATTCATTCAGGCAACGCATATGGCGTCGCTCGTGATTTAAGTTTGTTTTTAAAAAATTTGTCAGACACTGCAACTGCTTGCATGAATTTATCACGTGATGTATAAACTATAGCCCATTTCCATGCTACACCAACGCCTGCGAGACTTGATTTTAATTAATTGATAATTAAAATTAATTTTTTTAAAGTAAAAAAAAAAGTACAAATAAATTTTAGTTTTTCGTAATAATTAATTAAAGGTAAATTGATTTTTCCTTCAATTTCTTATTATTTAAACCTACCAGCCGCCCACTCACAAGACATAGTGAAGCCTTCAAGTCTTGCAGAGTGTTATAAGAAAAAATAACACAACAGCCAATGATTTGAATAAAAACATGTCGGATGTTTCATGGAATCTGTGTCGTCGACGAACACTGTTTTTGTTCGAAACGTTGGTTGTTGTTGCTGGTAACGACGTTTTCACTGGTTCATCAAAGCGCTTGTCCTTCCACTGACATCCGATTGCACGCGCACAATTTTTGATTCCTTACATCGTGTTACGTTTTCGTAATCGTTGGACCTTCAAGACAAGCTGGTTAATCTCTTGAAAAAGAGGCCAGGCACCGCATATGGCAAACCCGGGGTTGCGCCGCTGGTTTCAAGTGAATTTTATTAAGCCTATCTTTCTAGCAATAGATTTTTTGAAATTCGTCTGTAAATCCGTTTAAATCAGGAAATTTCAATTCCTGAAGTCGATTTACCAGCTACCGTGTGTTAAATATTTTATATTTTTCTTTAAATCACAAGTTTACATCTGGACTGCGACGGTGGGTCATTAATCAGGGTTGTTTTCCAGGTACTTACATGAACTGAAGTCCGCCGCGGAGGAGCACGTCTACTTAAGGTCGCTTTTCTGGCAGGACGGCGAATTGATCTCAGGCTGCAAAGAGCTCTTGGCTCGTTTTCTGAGCCAAGAAAGCAGCAGCGAAGATGATAGAGTAGACGAGCTCGAGTAAGAGTGTAGCTCATTCCAAAGCTGGTAACGTGCTAATGTGTAATTTACAATCATTTGTATACTGCTTTGCTCTGACGCTTATACCTGTACTCTCGTAGAATGCTTTTTTAACACTCGCCTGTCGATGCGAGCGGTCCACGAACAGTGCGTAGTATTTTCTTAACAGACGTATGCTTAGCTTTCACCGGTTAACAAGCCATGGTACGTTTTCAAATGACTTTTTACGTTGAGCTGCCCGGTTTTAAATTTGTTTCCTTGGAAAGACGCCAAGCGTCATTTGGTTTATTTCAAAACTAGAACTTGCTAAAAGGTGAAAACAGAAGGTTAGGTTCCCCACCAGGGCCAAGTGGTGGTCAACTGATATATTATTTCCATTTTGTGGCAATTGATGGTGTTTAAACGTCTGCCTGAACGAGCCCTTTGCTGAAATTAATTTGGCACGTCTTTACTTTATGAATCGAGTTCGCTTTCCATTCCAAGTGACTGGTCTTTAGTTATTCGTTCCTCATATACAAACGTAGGGTCTAGGGTCGCTTCTCTAACCGTAGCTTGCCTGCCCGACTTGTGGCCGTGAATATGTTTTTCTCTTCTAAGTTAAATGCACAACAGGCTGAAGATGAGCGTCGCATGTCTGGGGTTGGTTCCTTGTTTCGTGTTTGTAGCCTACGACGTCCATCACTGCACAAGCACAACTGAAATTCCGGCAGAATTAAAAGGGCGACAAATAACTCTTCGTCATGAAGCTTAGTTTCTCCACATGCATCGCTGCAAGCGTGTTAAATCGATCTTGCTTTTTGTACCAGGGTCACTTAAACGTTTTTTAACACGAACCTTTAATAATTATTTTGGTTTGCGTGGAATCTCTGGCGACCTGGTCTGAAAAACAACTTATTTATAGCGAAACAAAAATTGGAGATAGCGCCGACAGTGGTTAAAGCCCCCCAACAAATCTCACCAAATCAACTTCTGAAATTACTTCACAGTCCCCACTAACTCACCCACGGATCCCAGTGTATGACCCCTGTGTTTATCAGCTGTTTTGGTGCACAATGAATCTTCCAGACGTGGCCATTGGAGCTGAAGTAACAGACACGAACATATAAATCGCATATTTATAGACTGTTTTTGCAGACCACTAAGTTTTACGTAAACAGTACGTTAATTGTGATAGAAATCTGGTTCCGCTCGTGTGCTGCAGTACATTGCAACACAGCGCATGAGTTGGAAACAAGTTTATTTGTTTCAAGCTGTTGCGCACTTCTGGCTGAAACGATGGCCTTCATGTTCGAGCACGCGGAGGCGAGCGCAGCGTGCCAGATTATTCTTCAAAAGCAAAGGTTGGCCTCGCGCTTAGATTGCTGTTTAATACCGTAACCTGAAATGTGGCTCATTCATAGTGCTTCAGCGGTAGATTGTGCATATTACAAGTCTGAACGCGCAAATTATACGTAACGGTGACTGCCAGTGGGTTTTTTATGTAATTTTTAATTAAACTTATGACTGGCTCCCGTCGCCATTTTGCCACGCATAAGCTTGCGATCAGTGCGTTGTGGAATTCAAAGTCGTTATTGAGTTTATTTCAAAAGATGCAAAAACCATGCAGTCGTTTTCCGGCTTCATGGTTGTCGCACGTTTATTTTCTTCACATTCAGCTCGTCATTCTATGCAAGTTTGTTCGACGCTCTGCTCCACCCTTCGCTGAGGTCCATCCCGAAACACAAATCAGAGCTGCGCGGCATCGGGCGAGAGTTCGCGAGAGCAGCGACGGAGATAGTTTACTATTTGATAATAATCGCTCGGCAGGTGAGACTCGATTCGTGTAGTTGCTTCGTTTCCGGCGTGAAACAACGTTAGTGACGCAACAACAACAACAGATACTTCTTCAACGCCGTCTTTGAGTAACAGGGCTGCAACCAACTGATATTTTGGGGGGTCAATCCCCATCGTTGTGGGTCTGGTGAGTAACATGCAATTTTTGGACCCACACCAAATAGTGTCGCATTCGCTTTTGAAAAAGTATTCGTTGCTAATTTCCTTCTCGTTTTAGACTGAACTTGAATGTCAGTGATGGAGCTTTGACTGCAAAGCTTGAGCGTTTGTTTCGCAAAACCGAGTCACTCCGCTGCCCGAACAAACGCGATTGTTCTACTTCGTGTTTTCGTCACGCTTGAGCGATTTTCACCCGCTAGACGTTTCTGTTGTCAGTCACGTGTTACAGTGACGTACATTTCTTTGTTTCAACACATTGTTTTTCAGGCGCACTGGAATTGTTCTTCTGTATCGCATCCGGCGCTGACGTCGCGTTCGCTTTTTGCGATCATCGGGTCCAGGCGCGGATTGGTCAGTATTGCTGACGTAACAATGGCGTCGCGCAGAGATCTGTTGCTCGCGCCCGCCAGTGTGACGTGCGTTCGAGCTGCGTGGTGCGAAAATTTGCGAAACATGCCGAGATCGTTTCAGGGTCCCGACATGGGGGAGTGCCGTCCCCCCGCCGCCACCTTCCACCACCAGCTATTCCTTCTTTTCACCAAAAATGCCGCCCCGGGGCATTGACCCCCCCCCCTTGTCGGGGCCCTGGATCGTTTGCGAAACAAGCCGAGATTGTTTGCACAAGACCTTCACGGTGACATAAGGCAGAAAATCAAAAAATTGTCGTATTCCAAAACCAAAACAATGATCATGAAGAAGATTCTCATTGCGGTCCTAATATTTCACTGCTGTGAGGTTTACAACAAGGAAAGTCAGATCCTGGAGATTTCACGTTTAATTAACGCTAATAATAGTTGAGAGACACGCTCGGCCGCTCAACTTATGCTGTTTGTTTTTTTGGTTTACCAAATGCAGCAAAGTCTCTTCCCCAGGAACCAAGCAACGGTCGGTTTATACACGGGAATAGTCGACCCTATATTTTTTAACAAAGTCTTCACAAAAATAAGATTCTAGACCAGGGGTCACCAACTTTTTTGAAACTCAGAGCTACTTCTTGGGTACCGATCAATGAGGAGGGCTTCCGGTTTGATATACATTTCTGAAAAAAAACATTTTGCTCAATTTATCTTAAATGATGTTATAATCAATAAAACTAATCACATTCATCATCTATGTGAAGACACTGATCGTGTTAATACTATCTTCAGAACAGTCCCGCGGGCGACCCATGTGGTCCGTGCGGGTGCCTGGTGCCCGCGGGGACCATGTTGGTGACCCCTGCTCTGGACTATTCCCGGGCGGAAACCGTGGTTGGAAGACGAAGAGATTTTATAATATTTGAAACACTATATGCGGTTGTCTGTGTATTTGCAGAAAAACGGGCGATTTTGCTGCGCAACTAACCAAACGCTGATCAGAAGTGTTGCACGAGACAGTCAGTTGGCGCACTTGCGCCGGCGTTATCAAGTTGACCGCGTTGTCCACGGTCGATACCACTACTTACGACGTATCCGATCTGCAATGGCTCGTTGCTATGGTTTTTGCAGACTTGGCTTTTGGACGAAATCGTCAGTGATTCAGTGGATGTCTGGTCTGTGGCCCACAAGTCACCGTCAGATTCCCAGCACGTGGACTCAGACACGTCTCTGACGTCAGCGCTGTCCACACCAGAGGAGGCGCTGACGCCGGTCGAGTGCGTCGGGCTGTACAAGCGCTTCGTCGTAATCCATCGGTGCATGAGTGAATGCGCGATCGCCAGAGAACATTCCACTGCTTCGTACAGAGAAGAATTCAAGTAAGTGGACTGGTCTCTGTTGGAACACCTGTGCTTCACTCGTGGCGGGCGCACTTTATTGTTCCAATCCAGCTGTTGCTTGCCGAAAAAGGGTGATGTGTTGGGTGGTTGCATTTCTACGACAATGATTCTTGGCCTGAGTCTTCGCGGCGCCCAAGGAAACGGTCA
>Ga0210059_1010876_pt1 | contig 14000 bp, 9 predicted proteins | sample Ectturendosymbi2_FD_188042 | JGI IMG/M metagenome (GOLD analysis project Ga0210059, IMG submission 188042) | Ecteinascidia turbinata endosymbiont from Florida, USA - Sample 2 (SPAdes) (version 2) | ecosystem: Host-associated > Tunicates > Ascidians > Unclassified | place: Key West, Florida... | reverse complement strand
GGGTTGTAAAACTTCTAGCTTGCAAACCAATGAGACGCAGCTAATCCGTCATATAGCCCTTTTTCATGCAATCAAAGAGAATAGAACTAAACTGAAATAGTTTTGTATTTTTTTTTAATTACACTTTTACATTTTGCGCAACACTTGAAAAAAATTGCAGTAAAAAGTTGCACGCAAAAATCGAAAATGTTGCAAAAAGTTGCAATATAACAACCCTGGAAACAGCTCAAAACATTGAACTGCATGTATTTTGAGTATTTAGGAAGCTGTAAAAAAAAGTTGCAAAAGTTGCAAAAACTTGCCCTAGTTATTAGTTTTGCATTGTGTCCCATTTTGGTGTTTAATATTTCTGTTGAAATAATTAACTATTTCATCAAAAGCCCTAAATTTTTATCTGGTGTTGTGTGGAACACAATTACTCTGCAGAAGGTCATCAGCTTTTCTGAAAGTTCAGAAATACACCATATTATTAGGCCTAGGCTATTTAGGTATTATAATTAATTTATCCACCATGCCAACACCAGTTTGAGTTCTCCATCTGTTACAAGCAGAAAGTTGTAGACATGTATTCTATGACTTAAAAAGGTTGAAAACATAGATCAAAAGATCATTACTTGCATAAATATCTTCTAGATCCAAGAACCTATAGGATTTCTTTGAACTTTGAATATTGTAATAGAAAAGAAGTTGGGAGCATTGGAATGTGAGAAAACCTACTTTGATTATCACACATCCTATGTCACAGTCCTATTCAGTTGTGCCCCTTCCACAACTCAGGTTTGCACTGCTGAGGAGCAACCTTGTTCTAGTTTAAGGCAATCAAAAGGATGCCAGTCTCAAAGATCTTATGAACATTGACTTCAGTCTAATTCAGCTATGCCCAACTGAAGTTGTTCACTGAGCCAAAAATTATGTCACTGTTAATCAGGGCCGCACATTGAATGACATTAATAATGAGGGTTGTACATTGAATGACTGGCTTTGATCTTCACAAACTAAATATAGTTCAAGCTTATGTACTAAAAGTTTGTTTGGCCCCTGTAACCACTTCGTAAGTGTGATTTCATATGCAGGTTTAGTGCCAATGGAACAAGGGTAGAAATCAGGAAACCACTATAGTAAAACGTTTTGCACCAATGTGTCAGTGGACATATGGAAATCTCCCAGCACACAGTACAGGCGTGATAAGTTGAACTGAGGACCACTGCATGAAAAATGTCAAATTTAAGATTATCAAAATAAGGTCAGGTTGTCAATAGGCTACTTATACTTCAGTGAAAACCTGAACTGGGCTGCACAAAACCTTTGACTGCGTCGCATGTGGACAGCAGGTTGGACATAGCTGGTCTAATTCTTTGGCCCATATGGTAATTCTTTATAGCTGTGATGTGGATAAATGTGCCAGTGTCATTACAGTCACGTTTCATAAATGAAACCACAACATACATCTACTTATCACACATCTGTATCATGTAGGTTTTGTTAGATTAGTTTTTGTTTGTAACTTTTTGTAACCTTTTGACCACCCTTGTCTCTCCATCTTTGTCCGGAATTATTGTTTTTCATGGAAGCTGTATTTGTGTGCACTTATGATATGTAATCATGATCCATCAATAACAACAATTAAAAACTTTAGGTGTGTTGCAAGCTTTTGAAGAATGAACTGGCAGCTTTGCTTTCATGTCTTCTTGATAATTAGGACTTGCAAAAATCTATGTTCTAGTAATTAGTCCAGCCACAAAGGTGATGCAGTCGAATCTATCAGCAGAATTAATAAGAAATTTATTTCATGTTTAAGTATCTTTAGTCCTGAAATGCTATGCAAATAAAATATATTCAAATATAATCCAGTTCATATATATCCAAATTCTCTGTTTGAATAAGATTTTTTCAACCGTGTCACCTTTATGAAGACTACAGTAATTTATTTGAACATAAAAAGTAAATGCAATTTATGAAAGAAAATGTAAATCAAATACACACATTGAAAATGAGATGGAAGATAAGTAATGCATGAAGAGTTGATAAATATGCATACAAAGAAGTGAGATATCGGTGAGAGAAACAAGTGTAGAGTATATAGCACGAAAGCCATGCAGCAGCCATGATATGATATTACAATGTGGATGTAGGTATCTGGAATGCATGACAATATGACAACTTGCAAATATGAACAGTGCAGACCTTGAAGAAATATGGCCACAAGTGCCATTGACTATCGTAAAGTACCACAGTTGGAATAAGACTAAAGTGAAAATCCACAAGGTCATGGAGAATCTGTTTTTCATAATGGGAAAACAGCTCACATTGCGATCATCATTGGTTTGTGTGATTCCACTAATCATTCACATTGACTTGTCAAAGTTGATGTAATTTCTTAAATCCAATTTTTTTTGTAAATTTTTTATGTTTGTAACAATAATAGCTTGGTGCTAATACAATTTATGACAAATGCATATGGCTTCTTCTTTCAGCTATCTTTTCTGCTAGTCTTTTGTTAAGCTTGGTGCATTCTGGTGCCATGACTTGTTGTGACTACAAGGGGCTTGAATGATGGTCTTTCAATGTCAATTGTCAATAGCTTGTGAGTTTTGTGGGAGAGGGATTCATGAAGGATAGCAAGAAGCCTGACAGGTTGCTTTGTGTCTTGGTTGTAAGGTTGTATCCTAATGTGGAAAGTGACAATTATGGGCTATTTTTTCAGTCACAGACTGAACTTTTTTAAATGACCAAAAAAATTAAGACAATTTGGTTGGAATGTCTGAAAAGATAGGCTAGTGAATACTGTATCGAACAAGTTCTAAAACTATTATGGGAGAAATGACAAAAATGTTTCAGCCAAAAAAAACAGGTCATGGGCACCTGTGCCACTGCAAAAATTAAACCCTTCAAATAGGCCTTGCAGCAATAGATGCAGAGCGACCACACAACCTGTTAATTAGCTGATGTCACTACGCAGTGCCTTGACCTTGCTGAGTGTTTCTTTCATTCTCTTACTCAAAGAGTGCCACTACAAAATTTATTGAAAATGAATGTGCAATGAGTGCCACTACAACATTTATTGAAATTATTTGTTTTGCCAGCTTTGCAATTTTTCATCTTGATTTAATCCAAATTTATTTGCAATCTAAATATTCGAAAAAACTTTGATTTTTGGATTCGAATACTGAAAGATTCAAATCCTTAGGATTTGATATTCCATTGTATGCATCCCTGCCTATGACACGCTCAAATTAAGCAACAACCCTATAACATATATTTTGGTGAACTCTATTGTGCCAAGCACTGTGTTCCACTGTAGTTCGGGTATGCTTTTGTTTTTGCACTATAGATGAATACAAAATATCTGGTTGATGATACTGTGTTGTGAATGCATGATAAACCAAACTTTCATTTGTGTCATTGTGGGTAGATTTTTTATAAACTAGTGAACAATTCTGCCCCATACATCAGTGACTACCATTGCACAGATTTAAGTAAGTACTAACTGAAACGACTATATGTAAGCGTTGCTAAAATCATGAAGCATTATGGGAGACATGTTTCTTAAAAAGCCAAACTCCCCAACTTCTTGTGCTTGGACAACCATTGATTAAATTTGCACATGTTTCCACTGCATGCCATGTTTAGACTGTAGGGAAAAATGGCAGTAGTTTATGATAATTTACGTTTACACATAACCAATGATTCATTCTATGTGGAAGTTTTAAATGCTGGTTCTCATGATGTGTTAGTCTTGGATAGGATCAACTTTGACATAAATCTTCAATCAAATCGCCAAGATATACCTCCATCACTTGCAGAAAGTAAAGTAAGTTTTTGGGTTTTAATGTGTGTGTTACACTTAATAAGATTTGTGAAACCAATAATGCTTTTTCATCCAGCAAGTCATTTATGAAATCATGGAAGTGGCTACAAGTTCTGTGTGAGCTGTGCTTGCTAAGTCAAAAATGGGAAGTCTGCAATTGCGCATTTATGTGATGCATTTTGCTTTAATTTTATTTATTTTTCGTTTTGACTTTTCAGGTAATATATGGCATCTTTGGCATTATTCGACTTGTTGGTGGTCCCTACCTGATAGTCATTACTGGACGTGCCAGGGTTGGCGACATTCTTGGCCATACTATCTGGAGAATAACAAAGACAGAGATAATACCATACAGGAAGTCTCTGTTGAATCTGAATGAAAATCAGGTATTGGTTACAGAGGCATTAAGAAAAGTGCAGTCCATCTTACGTTGTTGGTGTGTTTCCAACGTGATACTTCGCATGAATTATTCCTTTGCAAAATATTTATGCTGTTTGTGAAGTTTTGTCTAGTTTGTGGATATATTTTGTTGTTGTCAATATTGCTGCATTATTGGCAATCTTTGGTGTATCAGACAACAAGAAATTTGATAAGTAGTTGGTTGCTCACCAGGTGTATCAACTTACCAGTAGCACACTTTGTTTTCAGAGTTGTTTGTTTTGAGCAATGCAGAAATATTTGTTTTGACTTTCAGAAGGAAAGATCTTTGCAAATCCTCTAGTGCAGGGGTTCCCAAAGTTTACCTCAATACCCACAGGGAGTAATTAGATTAGATGTTGGGGGTATTAAACAGTGTTGGAAATTAAAGTCCAAATCGGGTTCAATTCCTCATTCTAAGAAAAATTGGTCACTGCCAAGAAACAAAAACACAAGTCACACTCTACGCATGAAGAAAATAGTAAATAATGTGACAATGTTTAACTGTTATACAACGTTGCTCAATTGAATTATTAGTATTAACACCCCATCATTACATTCGTACTAGCAACACTGTACCCACATGAAGGAGATTGGTGCTGATGAATGTGATGCAGCCTTTGCATTGACCTTTTTCCATACTACTCTAGTAAATGCATATTTCTTTTCCAGTTCTGGTTTATTTCTTTCAAATTTTTTGTTAATAAAGCTTGTTGAAAACGAATATCCAGATTGACGAAATTTTGACTTAGGGATATTGAGGCATTCAAACTTTTAGGACCACTGCTCTGGTGCTTGCCACATTTAATGCCAGACAACAGGTTTTTCCTAATGGGAAAACAGCTCACTTTGTGACTATCATTGCTTTGTTTGATTCCACTAATTCACTTGACTTGTCAAATTGGTCATTTCGTAAGTCCCATTTTTTATTTTCGGGTCCCTAGAATTGAAAATCGGGTCCCTAGAATCAGAGAAATTGGGTCCCTGCAAGTCCATACCAGGTGCCTAACGTTTTCCTTAAAAAAACCTGCCTTATATTTAACTTTTATTTATGTGGAAAGCAGTCAGTCAATAAATACAGTAGTACAAAACTTTAAAGTACAATAGACTTTGCTTATATTTGTATCAAATTAGTATGTAATTTATTTCTTGCCATGTGCTCACCCTCATCTATGTTTTAGTTCACATTAATCTGTTTTGCTTTTAGAAATGTGCTTTTGGTCTATGTTTGCATGTTGCGTGGTTTGTTAGTTCATGTTTGTTGCTCAGACATCAGACAATCAAACCTACTTGTCTATGTTGGAAATGGCTTTATCTGCAAACAGCTACTACTACTGCACAAGCTTTGACATCACTCATACCATGCAACGGCTTGCTTCAGCTGACACAGAGTTTCATTCTGAACCACTGAGCTCCAGAGCTGATCATCGGTAAGCCATTGAAATCTGAGTCTCTTGATCGGCCACTGCACACTCACGTGCAGTATTAACACCAATGCGTTTATAAACGCAAGTATATGATGTTATTCTGTAGAATTCATGAAAGGTTATGATTTTAATAGCGATTCTAGTTACAGCGTCAACGCTGCTTCGCGAACTGCATCTGTGTTCTAATCCCCAACAGCAAACAATGAATGGTAAATAATGAGATCGCTGCTTCGAATGGCTGAATTGGGCAATACGCTCATGAGTCAAAAGCCCGTAGTAGAAAAGAGTGGCAAATTTATACTGCGCTTAGTACGAGGAGAGAAACAAGCAGTGCAGTCGTTGCCTTCGCAAACTCACCTAATGGATGCAAGGGACTAATGAATCGCCCGATGGCGGCACTATACGTCGTATCAGAATGGCGGCACTACACGTCAAATGCTGTCAAATACACAGGGTTCCCCCGCGGTGCTGGAAGCATTGAATTGTGTAATCGGTTTTCAAATACCTTGAAAAAGTATTTAATTTGCCCAGAATGTTGAAAATGTATGGAAATTCTTATGGGAAAAAAATCATGAAGTTTCTTAGCAGAATCGTCTCTTATTCCACTGATTAGTTCAAATGTGTAAGCAATAAAACTGTATGAAAGGCCAGAGCAACTGACGTGCATGTTTGTTCTCATGAAAGCGTAGAAGACACATTAGGAATGGGGCGGGCAATTAATTTGTGTCGGGGGCCACTTCGAGAAGGTCGCGTTTAGTGGAGGGCCACACATTCCATTGGAAATAAAAGCAAGTCAGGGGTAATGCTAGCAAGTTTCGTTTCAAGTGGTCGTAAGTTGGAAGAGATATTAGGTTTGATTATTTTTCCTGAATGCTTCCGCGGGCCACGGTAAACGACGTGGCGGGCCACATTTGGCCTGCGGGTCGCTAATTGCCAACCCCTGCATTAGGATGTTCAAGGATTGTACAGCTGTCAGAGAATGGCCCACAATGTGTAAAATTGTGTTTCATGATTAAAATTAAATTGAAAAAATTAAGATGAAGTGTTGGTATTGATTTTTTTCATTCAACATTGAAAAAGTGTGGAGCATGTTTTTTGTAAATGTGTGGGAACCCCTGGATGCAGTTATGATTCAAGACCGCACTAAATGTAGCAAAACATTTCGATCGTGGAAAACAGCGCACAAAATATTCGGCGAGCCGCGTAAACACAGCGTGTTGAAAGCGCCATACGATTGGTCATGCCAGGCATGCCATGTCGATTGGGCTTGCTAACGCTGCACGTCTCTAACAAAAAACTTCATGCATGCAACATACTTTTCATGACACCAAGTTTTACAGCCCCGTACGTTCAGTATCACCGATTTTCTAGGTAAGAATATGTATAAAGTGTTTTTCTGTCAAGTACAGTTATCTTGGGTTGAAAAAATTTGAAGATGCTATTGGTTTTCATTCGCGCATTTTCTCTGGGGTGGATCATGGGGCAGTGGCTCTAGGAAGATTCGAAATATCTCACGCTGAACAAATAGTTCTGCTGGCTCCACACATTGAGACGGGACCAACCACGTTCGGAGATTTAATCACGCCACCTCGTTCGACGACCTCTGGGCCGCTTTCCCAGTGTGTAGCCAGCGGGGCTTGCCTCGCTAATCTTTTGTGAGAGATTATGGGCACATAGCCGAGCCAACGTAGCTGGAATTTCTTGATTCGGAAAAGTGGCTCGACATTCAGGACTTCATGAATTTCACAACTGCGCACTTTGTCGCGAAGTGTCACACCCTGAACTTTTCGCAAAAACCGTATATCTGCCGCTTGCACTTGAGGTAACTTCTTTTATTCAATGCCCAAGATTCATGACCACAAGCGAGTCTCGGAACAAATACCGATTAAAAAACTGACAGCTTTGGGGTGTTTGAAAGCTCCCGCTTCGATGCCACAGAGCAATAAAGCTCACGCAAAACTGCGTGTAGTTTATCTCCATCTGTGTGTCAATCTGCTTGTTCCGTCTTCCGCCGCCTTCATTCGTGAATACGACCCCAGGTACTTCCACTTCTCGACCTGCTGCAGTCTATTGCCGCTCGCTTGCAGCGTACACTGCCCGGGGTTTCCGGAGAGACATAACACCTATAGGTATTTTTAGTGTTAATTTTCATTTCCGCTTGGTCGCGTGTTGAAGACCCTGTTCAGAGGGTATTAGCAGTATCTAAATGTTAGCACAAAGCAACACTACGAGACTTCGTACTTTCATCCCCGACGTCGGCACCCACCTTCATGGAACGGCACTGCCAAGGACAGCGTGGGTCCGGCTTAACCGCCTCCGCATCGGTGTCGGACTTTTCCGCTCCTGCTTGCACGAATGGGGTATGGCCCCTTCTGCGGCTTGTGAGTGTGGCGCAGAAGAAAAAACCGTCGACCACGTCGTCCTCCAATGTCTGATCCATCGACTTACCCATGAGCTGCGTGGCCTGACGGTTTTGGATGATGAGACAATCGAATGGCTGCTCAGTACCTTTCCCGAGATCTACTGCGGCTAAGCGGTGGAGTGTAACAACTCGCTCAGACGACGAAGTAGAAGAAGCACAAAGCTAACGGTTGATCTTGCCGGTTCCAACAGTGACACCCTCATCGACTCGACTGTTACTGTCTATTTAGTTCATAAACACCATGAAAGGCAGTGGTGACTGAACGCTCCCTTGCCGGAGTTCAACACCCACGGTGAAAGCTTTAACACCGCCGACACGAACGCAAATTACTGCTCAGGAATACAATGACTTGACGGCCAGTAACAGGCGGCCATCAACGCCGCACTTATGCAACGCTCCCCAATGCTTTTCACGAAAGACCTGGTCGCATGCTTTCTCGAGTTCGACCAAACATGTGTGGACGTCTTTGGCATACTCGCAAGATTTCTCAAAAGTTTGCTGGATAGGGGAATTTGTTCTGTAGTACTACGGCCGGTACGAAAACCGCACTGGGTATCCTTCAACTTCGGTTCAATTATTTCGCGGCATCTTTTATTGTGCTCTTAGCATGTACGTTTACAAGGAGGCTGAGGAGAGAGATGCCCCTGTAGTTACTGCGTTTCCTCCTGTCTCTTGTGTATGGGGATGATCACCCAAGCTTGCCAGTCTTTCGGTGACCACCCAGGATACTTGATACACACGAGTCAGCCGAAGAACTACACGATTCAAGGTTTTCAGGATTTCAGGTCGGATTTCATCGCAGCCTTCCAGGCCTTCGATGTATTGACTGCTCGGGAGACTTCGGCTACAGTGATCGTATTTTCCTCTCCCAGTGTATCTCCTGCGTATCTGATGGTGGGAAAGTGACTGGATTCAGAAGGATATTCTCGTCATTGCCGATTAAGACACCATTTTGGTCTGGAGTCAAGTTTATACCCGAAATTCTTCCAAGATTGCATTGTGGACTTTTCACCTTGAGGTCTGCGGATTTTCGTGCCTCAGCGTATCGAAAATGCAAAGAAGATGCGGCTTTGTGGGAGTAGAACAGTGTCCGCCCAGCTCAACAGTGTTAGAACCACGACGCTTAGTCGAAGAGATGCCAGCAACACCCAGGAAATACCGTTTGGCTTCCTCAGTCAGTTGGTGTTCTTTTCCTGGAAGGGAACTTGTTGGTCCGTTTCCAATCACTAGCGTGTTGCACGATTGCCGTTTGTGTGTGGCTTTCAAGTGTCCTCAGAGAAGAAGCATTCTGCGCTGACCCCTCCGATACCCTTGATACACAGTGGGCACAATGTGACTGATTGTGCATTTTTCGAACGGGTCCCTTCTGCCTAAAGCCCAACCGCGGTCCTTGGTCGGTGCGCGACGGGTTTGGTTGATTTTGCGCATTCATTCCGTTGGACAGCCCGGTCGCGCCATTTGCGCAGCAACTTTGGCGATATATGAAGTCGCCAACTTTGGCGATATATGAAGTCGCCAACTTTGGCGATATATTCGCGCAGCAACTTTGGCGATGTATGAAGGTGTTGCTGCGGGCACGTTTGTGTGGGAAAGGCATTGCATTGAATCTACTGCAATCGCAGTCATACGGCAATCACTACGCCTGAAACGAAGTGGCTGTGCATTGCGCTATCACTTTTCTTTATAGGATGGGTTTTGATTGAAAAGGTACCGAAAACATCGTCCAGCCTGTTAGATAAAATTAAGAAACCAACCCCAAGAAAATTTTGAGAAAAGTTCCAAGGTTAGTCAAAATAAGAGTAAGTCCTTGGCAGTTATTCGGACAGTTGCGCCTTTTCATTTCAAACCCTGGATGTGAAGTAGTTCAGTCGTTTATATGTATGTTGAAAACACATGACCTCATTCCAGCACCTTTTGTTCGATTAAGTCAAGATTATTTCGTTGCGTGGAATTCAAGAATTTTCATAAATAGATTTTTAAACGTTACCAGCTAAGCTACCTTAAATTCTGAGCGCAGCGCAAAAACGGAGAGGAGCGCACGACGCCAAGTAAAAATTTTACGTAAAAACCTCCAAGTTCGATTATATTAGAGGGTCATTAAATCCAAAAGAAAATGAATCTAGCAGTTGTAAGAGATGTACAACACATGATAGTACAACAATAAATAAACTTGGAACATTTCAAAACAAATGTGAAATTCAAGACTGCAAACGCCCTCAAGCAGTTGGCGTAACTGACCAGGCGAGCAGGGGTCGAGTCCCCCCTGGCAAGCTAAATATAAACACCCGGGCCCCGACTTAGCTTGCAATTTGGTATTTAGTATTCTGTTGGTTTCAGCAGGTTGTTGTTTTTTTTTGCGTTATTCGGGGTGTTTTCATGTTTTTTAGCTAATTTAGAAATCCACATTGTTTTCTGAGTGTTGGCGAGCGGCTCCTCTGCGGTGGCCAGTGGGCCTCCCTCAGCTAAGTTTTACTCTTTTACTCCCCTGACTCAAACCTGCAGTGACGCAACTGCTCCCCCCCCTCAGTGTTAACTTCTACTTCGTGTGCTCAGGTTCTTCTGGAACAGGCACGCACTCCGCGAGTTTCTCGACCGCGCCGAACTCCAGAAGTTCGCCGTGCCGGTCGTGCACGGCTTCGTCTCGATCACGTCCTGCTTCGCGCGCGGGCGCACCTTCGACCTCGCGCTCGTCTCGCGACGCAGCACGCTGAGAGCAGGCACGCGCTACTTCGTGCGCGGCATTGACAAGAACGGCGAGGCGGCGAATTTCGTCGAAACCGAACAGATCGTCATCTACGCCCGACACATTTGCTCGATTGTGCAGACAAGAGGTTCGATACCACTTTTGTGGACGCAGAAACCCGACTTGAGGTGCGTGGTGGTGGTTTTACCAACGCTAAGGAACCGCATTCACAGTCGATCCATAGGTCTTTTAGATAAAGTTGTCGTTTTGAGCAAATGATACTGTTGTTAAGTTTAATGCCCGGGTTCTATTGTAGACGCTGTTAGTGTTATGTTCTATAAGGTTGTCGTTTTGAGCATTGCACTGATACTGTTGTTCAGCTTAATGCACGGGTTTTGTTTTATGGCGTAGTTACTGTTATGTTCTTTAAACGTTTGTCCGACAGCTTTGTGAATTGCTGTTGATAGCGATATATTTCTTCTGAGCAGTCCTAGCAAAGTTTAAAATTCGCTGTGAATTAGACTATTGTTTGCTGCGATGCATGCGGTGTTGTCGATAAACACTGAGCTCAGTCGACTTGCTGCTTCAGGTATAAGCCCAAGCCCCTACTAGCCGAGGACAAGACTGAGCATCTCAAGTTATTCAACCGTCATTTCGATTCACAAATCGTGACGTACGGCAAGCAGGTTCGTGTGTGGCTTTGTGACGCAGAAAACGCAATTGTTTGCGTTGTGCGCATTTCAAAGATAACAAGTTTTTAAGCGACTGACAACAGAATTGGGAATAACGTTGGTCTATACAGAATAACGTGGCAGCATATGTGATAATTACGTTTTTCCGGGTAGATTACGCGTCGCTCAGACTACGACCAACGTGTCTGTTTGTGTGACCGGGATACTGCAATTTGTATTTTTCTTAAAGACCCGGTAGATTTTACTTCCAGTGTGCTCATAAGTATACGTGCTCCTTGCGGAAGTTTCAAAGAGCGATTGCTTGTTGTGATAGCACGGAAACATAAAAGATTCATCACATTTTTAAGGTGTCCAAATAAACGTTTTTTCATTTAATCACGGCTTTTGTTTTTTATCAAATAATACGTTCAATTCGCTCACCAGAAAGGGCAAAGTTGGAAACGAAGTGAGGAATGTCGGAACTAACATTGAAGCAACATGCACAACCCAAGTGTAGCCGCGCAACTAAGAAAACGTATTTTGAACTGACCTCAGGTTAGCTGCAAATAAGCTCCCGTTGCTGTCCTGGCCAACAACAGATTTAGTTGAACACCTAAATAGCCTGGCAAATAGTAATGGCGGTTGTATGCGCTGGCAAGGGTAGATCTGTCCCTGTTAAGAATATATTCACATTGCCTTAGTAAACGCTATCATATTACTGCAAGCTTGAAAAAAGTTTTTCATCCTACTCGCTGGCTTGTAATAGGTTGCAAAAATGACGTGCTTGTCTGCAGGTTGCAATAAATCTGGTCAACCACAAAGGAAGTGAATTGACGTTGGCCAAAGCCTTTCTGGAGGCGGTCAATGAGGCGAAGAGTCAAAACGTGATATACGAGGCTTTTGACTTTCATCACGAATGCGGTTTAAACAGATGGGACAGACTGAGCATTTTGATGGACAGGATTGCGCTTGATCAAGATCAGTTTGGTTACTTTATGCAGGTAAAGAAATTGTAATTTGCTACTTTCACTGGCTTTTCAAGGAAAGCTGCACGATCTCATTCACGTTTTCTAATCTGAACGAGAACAATGTTTGTGTTTTCTTCCAGAGCTGCGGAGTCAAAGTTATTCTGGGCCAGTGGAGTCTTGGTTGAAGCCAGTAAAGTTATCCTAAATCTGTCCCAGAATTTCACGTTAGGAAAATAGTTTTTCCTTCGCTTTCTATATTTGCGATACGTTAAATTTAGCTGCAACAACTTTCTGCGACGTCTTGCTTCCTCGTTCTGTGATCGGAATACATGTCGAATCTTTTCGCTTTGCAGTTTTGTTCGACATTTTGAATCTTCCACTTGCACGTAATTTTTTTCTGGGGTTTTTGCCATTGGTTAGTACAACCGTGGGGTTTGCTGTAGATTGCAAGACTGAACATCTTTCGACGATTGATAGAAAGTATTGTATTTTCCATTTTTTCGTCATTAGTTAGTGACAGCATTGCCCAGCGTAGTTGACCTCGTGGTGGTTGACAGCATGGTGAATGAGAGCAATTGCTGCTGGTGGAATTTGTACACAATGCTGTTACTCCGTAGTGAAAATACAACCCTTTTCTCAATTTTCGGTTTTGAACATGTTAAGGAGCGTTAAAAAGTTGTATTATCCTATCCGTCTCCTTACAAGATTGATCACCGTGTTTGATTACCTCTACATAAAACCATGGATTTATTACAGTAAAATAATCGTGCCGATGCAAATACTTATTTTTGGACACATCAGATACAAATATTTTGTGGTTAGTTCATAATGTTAGTCCATTACTCTGTCCGCTGTACTTGATGACTGTTGAAGCCTTTTTAATACTGTACAGTGCATTACAAACTGTAGCGGTAAGACAAAGCTGTATAGTTGCAAGAGGTAACCTGGAGTGATATTACATGAGTCGCAGTCGTGGTACCTGAAACAAGAGGAGTCGGTGTTGGAGTCGAAGGTGTTTGGTATCGACCACACAATCCTGCTTTTTCAGCATTTCGACGCTTAAACTAAATATGAGGAACTGTCATTTAAAAAACACAATTCGCCAGGAACGAACAATTCCTGCACCCCACATTGCTTAAACCAAACAGATCTTAACGGCCGGCCATCCACCCAAGCGCATGAACAGTTGTTATTGCATGTCAGAAAAGTATTGAACTAAAAGCTGTTTTCTTCTGTTAGAAGTATTTCTATGGGGGCCGCTCGTAAAAAGTTATATCGCACACATTTAGCACTAAAAACTGGTAAATAAGACATATTTAAGCTAAATCGGACACATTTAGTTAAATCGGCGCAGATTTAGCTAAATATGCGCCTATTCTGTGCAGACTGAAGCAAGTCTGTCTTATTTAACAGGTTTTAGTGCAAAATGTGTCCGACATAATTTTATACGAACGGACCCCGTATATTTCGCCGTTGTCTGTTGGTTTGTTGCGTGTGGACCCAGACCATCGCTTAAACCGATGCTTGTTGCGGTTGGCCGCCACAGGACCGCGACGGCACAGTCTTCATGAAGCAGTCCGGCGTCTTCCGCACCAACTGCCTGG
>Ga0210059_1010875_pt1 | contig 14001 bp, 10 predicted proteins | sample Ectturendosymbi2_FD_188042 | JGI IMG/M metagenome (GOLD analysis project Ga0210059, IMG submission 188042) | Ecteinascidia turbinata endosymbiont from Florida, USA - Sample 2 (SPAdes) (version 2) | ecosystem: Host-associated > Tunicates > Ascidians > Unclassified | place: Key West, Florida... | reverse complement strand
GTCTTCCGGGTCCACGGCCTCGGCCCCGTGTTTCTTTGCCTGGCGCATGAAAAATCGACTTTTCTGGCCTTTTCGTCATGGCAGCAACAACTAACACTAATCGCCGATAGTTTCGTTGTTACATACGAACAAAATATGGCATGCACAGGAATACGGACTCGGCTCAATCGCAAGTCAGAGAGGGGCGTTGTGGCCGCCTGCTTTTATCGCTGAAACATTTCGGTCATTCGGCTCACAATTGTATCAAAACTCGCCATAACAGTGTTTTTGAGCCTATATTTTCAGATATTCTGACCGAAACGACTTAATTTTTTTTCGGTTCGGTCATTTCAAAATCATGTCGGTCTATGACCGAAGAACGACCGAAACAAAGCAGATGGTCACCAAGGCCCAGGTGCATTTCGGGCCGGGATCGAGTTGCGGGTCACTTTGCGCATCCATCGCCAGCGACGCCGCTGCGCACGCGAAGATAGTTTATCGGCGACGTTGAGCTCTAAGCTGGAATTTTCCAACTCTCTTTTGAAATTACCGAAAAAAATATGTTCTTCGGTCCTGAGGTCCGAAAATATAGACTAGTGAATACTGTTACGGCGAAAGAAAAATGACCGGAATGCCTCAGCAAACAAAAAACAGGTGTAAGTACGTCGTAAAGTAAACAATGGAGGATGACGTCAAAAAAAACAAACACAAGCACAGCTGGCGATGTTGGTCTTCCTTCGCGCACGCGAGCACGCGGTATTAAGCACCACAGTAGGAAGGCAATGCCTTAATAGCGAGCGTGAACTTATTATGTAACTATTATTATTATTATATAACGCCAACAATCGAAGGCGGCTTTACTTTTGCCGCCTTTTGCCGAAATATCGAATGCCAAGGAATTTATTTCACTGAACAACAATCGCGTCTAATTTATCGCCTATCAGAACCGATCACGTCATCACGTCATCACGTCATCGCCGAGTGGGAAATCCACAACAGCCTAATGTTTGACTGGCTATGTGGAATCTTTCCAAAACAACACAACTGCTAACGGTCCAAAAGCACTTTCGACAACGCGCAATCAGGCCCGGCAATTCGTCGTCACAAGTTTGCTTCGCGATTACCTCCGCAAAAAGCTTTTTCGTGATCTCCTCCCCACTCTCCTTCTTCCTGGGCGGACCCACGATCAGCTCTCCGCTCTGCTCCGATCCTCCGGCGTAGAACCTGGCGTGTGTGACGTTATAGGTGTGTGACGTTTGTGACGTTATAGCCTGACGCAGCCGTGGAAGTTTAACGAAAGACTTACAGCCGCGTCCCGTTTCTATTGTTACTTAGGATCTGCTTCCTTCACTCCGGGCCGTATCGACAAAATGTGAGTACACTACTGCAACCGAGAACGAAATATATGTCTTGCCGAAGACCTACGATCGCCATTTTGAAAGTCCCTTTGCCAGACATCTAATAAAAGCTGCACGAAACAAGATTACAACAATGGCGCAATGTTAGGTTCTCCTTCCTGCACGACACGGACAATGTTCTGCCGGACTTCACCGCTTTCGCTCGTCACGGAATGCGGGCGCAGATAAAATGCAGTTCACAGAAGAACCTTCGAGGTTGGCCACTGAACAGTTTTGTTCTTATCGCAGGGTGTAGGGAGGTGATGCTCAGCGACAGCTGCTTAACTAACGGCCTGAGCGGCAATTTTCTTGACTGAAACGAGCTTTTGCGCCGGCGCTTGGTCGTTTCGTGACCCTTCCACTGCGGAAAGATGCACAATGCGCCAGAAAAGCAAAAACAAACGAGTTAGCTCACTCTTGACAGGAATGGTTTCCGACGATGACTTCATTTCAAGATGGATCAAAAAATAGCTGTTTGCAAAATTTGCAACAGCGTTCAGTTGTGACAAACAACTGCCTTCAGTTTCTGATTAAACGTAAAAGTAGTTATTGGAGCTGAGCATACTTTCCATCGCGAACCCCACCCCACTAGCCTGGGTGCATGTTCACATGTAATAAAAGGAATGGCATGGGAGCTCCGAACAATCGTTAATACTTACGTAAGTTCTTGTCATTCCCTGCAAACCCAGCGGCAGCCTGACTCTGCAGTTATCCCAACAAGTAATTCTACGAAAACCTCAGACTACGCGCAACCAGAGTAACAACTGAAAAAAACTCATGTTCACGAATATGTTGAATAGAGGTTTAAAGCGTCGAGCATTTTCAAGTTGCAAGAAAATTTCGTCCCACTTCACAACATTTTGATCTCCTAAATTTTCGACAGGGCCAGAACTAACTTCAAACCATGCGGCCACAAAAAGCACATTTTAAACCATAAGCGGGCAAAAAGAGGCCGCTGGCGATGCGTCAGAGATTATAGTTTTCACCATACAATGGTTCTTCTTCTTTTGAGCCAGTTCTTCAAACCACTGCTAGGCCGCGCTAAATCTCGGGGCAAGTGCCATATTGGGTTGTTTTACTTCTTCCACGCAGAGCTACTAACTTCGTTTCTCGTTTAAGACAAAAATCGCAAGAGCTTGAGTGACTTGTAACTCTACAGCTACACCTCCGGTGTCGTAAAAACTGCTAAATGCAAACTGCAAAACAAGGTAGTGACATCGTCATGCGTCGGAATGGACCCTTCTTTTTTTAAACCAAAAGCTTATCGGTCGCTTGCCTCTGTCCCTCCTCTTCGCTGCTTTCCTGCTCGGCATCATCCTTCAAGTCGCGAATGGATGCAAACTTAGACGACCGGCCGGGTCGGCTGCGAGTGTTGACGCCGGACTTTTCGTCCACTTTCGCGGCGGTTGAGCGCGTGGCGCGTCGGGCCGCGCTCTGCTGCGACGCTTCTTCTCCGGTGAGGAAGTCAGGATCGTTCGCTTCGGGCGGTTCGAAATCCTCTTCCATTGTCTCTGATCGCGCAAAAACAAGAACGCTTTGCCGAAAACCAGTTAGACAGCGTGAGCCTGCATGGAGAGGGGCCAAAGGGGCCATGCTCCCCAAATTTCTAGCATATCTTAACGTTTTGTGCTTCGAGACCCGGTGTCCCAAACTAAATACTGTTGCTTGCTTAAATTCAAAATATTTACCACCAAAAAATTTGGGGTGGATACGCTACTGATGGAGAGGACGTTGGCACGGCCGGCGTTTTTGGTACGTTCTGGTCAGAAAACTGGTTCGTAAAAACGAGAGACACGAGCTGCGAAAGGCCCGGTACGCATTTCTATTTATTGCGCTGCGTTTGTAACAACGCACGGATCGAATCGCACTAATTTTTCGACAGATTCAGAGTTAGCTTTATAGCAGGTTACACTTGCAAGGTCTTTATTGCTTGGGCAAATAGATCTGCTGCACAGCACTGATTTCTCCCAGGGCAACATTCGAGATTAATCAATGTATAGAAAACAGCAGCGTCTGGGCAGTAAATCTAGCGCTTCGGAAGACCAAGCTTCAAAGATTGACGTCGAAACGAATCAAGCCTGATTCTCAAGTGGCAGTCACTACGGTTTTGCAACTTCCAGGAAATGTAGCTCTGATACTAGATCATCCAAACTGAGTTACTGTAAATTCACCCAAGAGTGGTACGTTCACAGCAGCAACGTAGCTGGACGTTTGAGCCATGGGGGTGAACTTAGCTGAAGGGTCCTACTGGCCACCGTAGGGGGACCACTGGTCAAGACTCAGAAAAAGGTTGAGAAATGATAGTGAATCCCGATGTGGATGGCTATACAACCCTAATCACCAGAAAACACTCTGAAAACGCAAACAATACAACATACTGAAAACCAACAGAATACTAAATATCAACATAAAAGCTAAGTAGGGTCCTGTTTTTTATATTCAACTGTCCAGGAGGGGCCGTTCGCCCCCCTGCCTCCCTTCAATTATGCCATCGATTCCCAGGGGAATTGACCGACTGATAGGAGACAGCTTTCATTCTTTCTTTTCCCAAAACTCTGTTTACCACCAAGTAAGACGGTTTTCTTTTGAGATAACAACAACCTTGCGTGGGATGAAATGACAACCTTGCGTGGGATGAACCTATACTGCTACTTCCCAAGCAACGTTTCTTTTTCGCTCCATTCTGATAACATGTTGTGAATGGTCTAAAATGTGAGCAGCGCGTTTTGTACATTAAGTATATTTTTTCCGAACACATTGCAACAAGTTTCAAATTGTTCAGTCAAGAAAGCGGCAGAGTTATTTCGCGCACTTTTCAACCTCAATTAAGCTTTGCAGATCTACCACCTAATGACTCCCAGCATCTACTCGTGCATGAGACGCTTTCGTTTTTCTATTATACGGTGGAACGTAGATTTTTCGTTTTTTCATAAGTAACACACCGCATCAAAACGTTTGGGAGCCTCTGCCTCAATCCTTACAGTCCTATTTTCTTTTATAATAGATGTGCTCAGTGCAATGTTACCGTATTTTCCGGCTAATAAGCCGAGGCCAGTTTTTACCTCTGAAAATGAGAGTTTTTCCATATTACCGCCTAATAATTCATCAAACATTCATTGCGCACCAACGCATGTTCTTTATAACCACCGTAAAATTGATCCTACTTGCTCTTTTAATTGCTGTAGCAGTGATTCTCTTCGCGCTTTTGTCCTCTTTTACACGCCAGTGCATTTACGGTAATGGTGCACTGGTGCACGTGCAGAAGACAAAGTGGTTTGTTTGCGAAGTAGTAATTACTGGTGCATGACTTCGTGCAATTCGTTGTTTTTTTAGCAGTAATTACCAGTGCATGGCTTCATGCAATTAGTTGGTTGTTTTTTTAGCGAGAAAAGATGCCAGGTCCTGCAAAAAAAGAATGCGTTATGATGCTGAGTTTGAACTGAAAGTAGTGGAGCTAGCTTTCCAAACCTCAAATATGAATGCCGCTCGCCATTACAGTGTGAATGAAAAACAGGTTCAGGTTCAGGAAGACAGCGATGCATCCACTGAACTACAGGCAATAACAGCAGAAAATGACCCGTATGATGACCAAGCGTCTGGTCAAGAATGGAATTTGTTATTCGACGATTCCACTGATGAAGATGATGAATTTCATGGCTTTTAATAAAGTTGTGTTGCTGACACTGTTTTTTACCGTATGTACTTTTAGTTACCGGTAATACATGTTTTTGTGACCAATTTTGACCGCTGTTTTTTTTGGTCCAAAGCTATATCCGCTCAATAAGTCGACCCCAGAAAATTAGGTCGCAAAAGTAGGTCCAGAAAATTGGCTTATTAGCCGGAAAATACGGATTGTAGTTTCGACACATTCAATGCTTGCATCCACTTCATCAATCCGAATTTGCAAAGAAAGGCTTGCGTTTTAACGAAGCTAACACAGAAACTTTTAAAAAATCACAAGCCGAATATCCCGCCACTCAACATAGAAGGACCTGACGCAATGACCCGTGAACTTGCTGAACGCTGCTGAAGTTGGAAGCTAAGCCTTCAAAATTTTCCACAAAATATCTTGAGGCGACGTATTTTCCTGGCCGATCCCATACATAGAACTTAACTTATGGTATCTCGTTCGGTAGGCAACACAAGCGCAAACTATGTAACAACCACATAAAGGTAAAACATGACAAGTTTTTGCAGCTAGTTGCTTTTAGCGAATCGCACGAAAAAAACGCTAAAAACAAGAGTGAAAAATTATGCACCCCTCCAGAAGCTTACATATACAAAGAATAGCATAGCCAGACAAAGTTTTGGAAACAGAGATGGAAACATTAACCATGCAAATGGCTCGTGTGTTACAGCAGATTTCTCATAAAAACCTACCACATGAACTAAAATGCATTCAGCTTGGCAAAACAAAACTCGTACCATGGAAACAAGCAACAAACATAGCCTGCAAACCTCCCATGGATACCAGGCTCGTACTCACCGTCGTCTCCTTGTAACTCTACAGCTGCACCTCCGGTGTCGTAAAAACTGCTCAATGCAACCTGAGAAGCAAGGTAACGACATCTGAAATACTTCATTGCATCGAAAGAAAGCACGTGAAACAACTGCTTGCAAACACTAATTTCAAAACAAACCCCCGCCAAACCTTCAAGTGCTTTTACGTACGGAATGCCAGTTTTTGATGCTTTTTGATCGCATTTGCATACTCCTGCTGTTAGTGATCAGTAAAGCAACCACTGACAAGATACATTTTTTGCAGAATTAGTTGAAATTTATTTCAGTGTTTTTGCCTGGCCGTTTAATTAACTGCCATTCATGGTATCAGTGTTTTGAATGACTGAGCTTCTCAGGTCTCGAAATCTCAATGGTTTCACGAAAGTCGCCTTTTAAGTGATTCGGCCAATCATCGTGTATATCTCTTTTCAGAAGCTACAAGTAGCATTTTGCATTGCATGTAGACATCCTCTTTAAAATAGAGAAACTTTAATTATACCCAGAAGCATCATCTTTAACAGGTAACAATATATGACAAAACCAACACCTGGTGGTTTTGAGGTAGAAGTGACCGAAGTATCGTCCGCCTTCTCCCGTTACGATAAGTGATGATCACACAACACACAGCCTCTCCTTTTCAGGCGTAGTGGTTGCTGCATATCTGCTCATGCAGTGGACTCAATGTACATCCTCTCTTAGGCAAGTGCCCGCAGCAACGCCTTCCCATGGAACCTGCTGTTTCGCACAGATGGCGCGATCGGTTGCCCAACGGTGTAATGTCGGTAATGCTACCGTGAAATGCGCGAAAAGGGTCAAAACCATCGCGCATCAGTCGTCGCGCACGTCAACAAAGACCGCGTATGGGTTTGGACAAAGCAATCCGCTCAAAAATTTTGCGTCGGTCTTTACTATCAACCAGCCCCAAGCGGATAACCCACTTTTTGAACCAGCAAAGCATCTGGGGAGGCAGATGGCTCACAGCGCTGAGTGCTTCTTCTCGGGGACACTTAAAAACCCGCATAAACGGCAGTCTTGCCACAAGCTAGTGACTGGAAAGTGGAACATCACTCCAATCACACCTGGTGCATATATTCGTTGGGTCAACGGTCACTCATTGATTTCTACCTTGTTCGAATCACTGTTGGACATTCGTGTCAAATGGAGTAGAAAACTGTTGACCAATCACAACTTTTTGTTTGCAAACTTACACCTGGAAAAACCAACAAGGCTTACACAAACGTGCAGAAGAGGTTCTACTAAAAAAAGTCGTGTAGGCCGTGGCGGACAAAGATGTAGAAAAACCTTTGCTGATAGAGTAATGTCCTTGTTCCTAGAGCTGCCTGACTGCATATAGTTGGTGAAGAATAAAACTTGCAGATAGTCAAAATAGCTCTCTGTTCAGTTCATCAGCTGCTCGGGTATGCGAAGAGAAACAACTCGGTGTGGTGACAGCTGGCAAAGAAGCCGTAGCTGTCCTCTGGTGGAACCAGGAGATGAAAGATGCTATCCAAACACAAAAGTGGCCTGGCTTCAGACCAAAGTCGAATCTTCTTTGCATTCACAATATGGTGAGGCGTGAAAGTGGGTAGTTCAAATGGTAAACAAGTCTAAAATAATCTTGTGAGAACTGTGGACATGAACTGGCTTACAATTAGTGGCAAGCCAATAAAGGGTTCTTACAAACCGTCCAGCATCTACACAGAAAATGATCCAATAATACCACTAGATCCATCAATGACAAAAACAATATCCTACTTAGCAACAATAAGGTAAGGGGACATCCGATGCAAAGAGTATTTTCAAGATCTTTGAACCCAGTCGCTTTCATCCAACCAGGCATATGAAAGGTGCATTTTGGGCAGTAAAGGATTATGGTTAAGAATAAGCTGCGTTCGAAGCCTTCCAACTTCCAAAACATTGAAGGCTTCACTTTGTGATGCAATCTGGCCAGAATTACTTCAAGACTTACACAGAAGTTCTTTGGCTATATAGTGCATGTAAAGTAGCCCTGGGAGGTCACCCAACACTTGGCAAACTGGGATAGTTATCCCCTACACCCAAGAAGGAAGACATGAGGGAGATTTCTAGCCTTCCTGAAAAAGTGCATGCCAAAAATCTTGAATAAAGATGCTGTGTGAAAACTGGATTTAACCTTGTGCAATTGTTGTCCTGGCTGTTTCACCCCAGAGCATTATTTTCACTCGCCACCACATTTTTCTGAATGTTTGGAGTGTGTCAAGGTTGCCTACGTGTTTATTGTCTGCACCAGGAAAGCACATGGGACTAGGTTCCTTTAGACACACTACGGGGAGATTTCTAGGGGCATGTTGCTAAGTTTGTTTCCCAAATCTGAGTTAGGTGAATACCTCGCAACCCAAGCCTCAAACAGCACATGAAAAAAAACAATTTTTTATCGATGATTTACAGTGGTAAGTTGGTAAGTTTGTTTTCATTGTCAGGAAACTTCTCTTTTCCCAAGTACCTATGCTACAGACAGCAGTAACGTTCAAAATATTAAACTCCTGCTTGGATCGCCACAGCGCAACCCATTTTTTGACCCTTCACGACCTTTGTTTGGGTCATAGCCCATACTTTGGGTACCACTGTCAATAGTCGATATCTGGGGTGGCCAAGCCTGCTCTATGCATGAGCCGCATATCGTCAAACCCAAGTTATAAAGAGCTGCAAGCGCAACATAAAAGTCTAAAAGTACGAATTTGTTTGTAATCTATGCTTCTGTGACATCACAATTCTTTTTGGAAAAACTTGCAAAAGTAATAGGCTACCGTACGGCACGCTAGCTACCACAGTACCATTTTGCAATATTTCTACACTTTGCTCTAGAAATAAAAACTAAAAACATATATAATTTTAGAGAAAGCTCAAGGAGCCGTATTCGAAGGTTTAAAAAGCCTCATACAGCTCTCAAGCTGCTGTCTGGCCACTCCTGGTCTATATGAATTGGATGGACACTGGACAGTTACAGCTGAGTTGACAAAGGTGTCACTGTTGGAAGCTGCAAGATCAACTGCTTCTCCATACATCTTCTGCACAAAGCCTTCAACATGCAATCAAGATGGAATGAAAATTAGCTCTAAAAAGACCAAAGAATGTACCTCTAGCAACCCAAGTCAGTGTAAACTGCAAGTGAGCAGTGAAGTACAACGGCAGGTCAAGAAGTTCTAGTACCTTGGAGTAGCATTCACCAATGACAGAAAGCAGAACAAGAAGATTAACACATAGATTTGTAAAAGAAATACAAAAAGGTTCATCATTCTGTGATCACAAAACAGAAGCTATCAAACACCACAATGTTTTCAGCTTTGAAATAAGTCTGTCTTCCCATCCTCACCTATTGTCATGAATCTTGGTTACCAAGAGTTCTACCTAAAGTACAAGCAGCACAAACGGGGATTTTGTAAATAATTTACGGTGTGATAAACTGTGACATTTGTAAAACCCTGAATTTTAAGTCATTCTCTGAATATTGTAGAGATATTGCAGTTACGATGGTTTGGACAAGTGACCATAGTGTCTAAAGAAAGATTGGCAAAGCAAATATCACTGACTACACCCACCCATGTTAAAAAGGCTAACCAGTGACTAGGTGATGTAATTACATTTTTGACCTGTTATGGTCCCACCTCGGTGTGGAACCAGCAGAAGTGCCAAAGGCTGCTGAAAACTGAGGTATTTCAAGACATCCTAGAGGTGTTGCCCTGCAACCACCCAAGATGACAAGCAGGGGTGAAAAGTGAGGTGAAACCAATAATGAAGTCTATTTGTCTAAGCATCTGTCAAAAGATGATATGGGGTCGGTGTACATGGAATAACAATGATGATAAAGTCATGCAAGATATGGCAGTAGTTCTGTTCAGTCATTTATGTAAATCCACAAAACCTGAAACCAGAGGAAAAAAGCACAAGTTCTCAGATGGAACTCTAGTCTAGTTGTGGTCTAGTGCACGTACTCTATGATACTGCAGGGATTAAAAACATCACTGACATTTAAAGCGTTTTAACAGTACAAGCCGCAGAAAACATTTGAACTAACAGGTAGCTGCCATGCTGCACTTTCCAGATAAAACCTTGCTCGTTCTTCTGTAGTGTTAGCAACTGCTTGGAACTCTGCAATCAATGAATCATGATCAACATCCATAATTCACTTGACAATGTTCTAGAAGCAGATCAAGGTGGTGCCAATTAAGCTGAAGACATAAATAAAATATATGAAGCAAGCACATTATTTGCACCATATGTACGGCAAGCAAAATATCAAGAAATTAAACTACATATGCAGATGGCAAAACGCATACCAAACCAATACAAAAACCTCAAGTGTCAATGAAAGACTTGTATAAATATTTTTCGAAATGTTCTTATAAACCTGTACCAAAAGTTTTATACTTTAGAAACATTACTTGTTCCATTCAACAATGAGTTAGTATGACACCATTTCAAGAAAACTGCTGCTTTTCGTTTATTAAAAAGCGTACAGATTCACATAAAATACTCAACAAAAAAGCAATGAGAGTTGCAAAAATTTTAGTGCACAGGTTAATAAGCAAGAGTAAACTTGCTGAAAAGTAGAACAGTAAAAATGTACAAAATACTTTACAGTCAATTGCATTTCAATTATATCATTAAAATTGACCAAACTCAGACTAAAATTCTGTGTAAATTATGCGGTAACTATACAGAGTTGCAAATGTATTTTAACTTATGCATGGATAGACTAGCACAAAATACCGATTTTGAATAGTCACAAAATGTATGAGGCTGTTTCGTGACAAGAGTAAATCAGGTAATCAAAGTTACAGCAATAAAATAGGTTTCTTAACACCAGCAACTTGGAAAAAAATTGAAATTTACATGCTGGAAGTTCAACACCACATATTCATTGGCAAAAATGTTCAGTGCAAAGTGAGCTACTCACAACTGATTTAGTAGTATTCAGTAATTATTTCACTAACTTCACAATTACTCAAATTACAAGTAAAAAACACTATACACAAACAAGAGCCATTTTTTCAAACAACAGCACAGTAGCTTAGCATAAAATACAACATAAACAGGATTGTAAATAAAAATAAGCAAAACCAGTAGTAAACAAAAATAAATCTCAAAGCAAATTGCAAACAAGCAAAGTTCATAATGGTTACTTGGAATTGGGCTGAATTTAAAAATTAGGTTGGAATAATACTCTTAGTTGAGAGTCATTAGTCCTTGCAAAGGTGATGTAGTTGAAACAACAAGCAAATACTCTTCACAGGAAATCAATTTCGCATATCTATTATCTATATGCATCCTCAGTCCTGAATTGCACACTTGGGAAAACTACATACATTCTTATTTTCACTTAGCATGTTGTTGCAGAAAGATTTTGTGGCTATGTCATTCAGCTGAAAATTTAAATTTCAGCCATCTTACAAATAAAATGCCATCATCATAAAGACATCCATATTTTTAATGAACTATGTTTACCCATTTAAACAAATTTCTTGATAACTTTACAGTGCAATTACTGGGATTAATCAGCTGAAGAAGTAAAATTGCTAAAAAACATTAAGATGAGTTCTTTCTGATGATAATTGAGATAACTAAACAATCCGTTTATGAAATACAACACAAGCAGAAAAAACTCATTTTCATTAGACATTTCTTGCCTAATTTAAAACATAATGTGTATCATGCCAAAGACCATGTTGTTCTTATAATTCTTACATTACTCTGCAGCCTTAATTACAACCATATTAGTTTGAATCTTAATTTGTATGCAAAGTCAAGGTTGTTAAGAAAATGTATGCATATAATGCATATTTCTGGAATTACAGCTTTATTTCAGTAAACAACTTTTTATCAAAGTTCAAAGATTTTCAATGCTATCATGGCTGTACAATGTGCATATGAGTTTTCAACATTCAAGTAAGAACTCTCCACAATGAAGGTAAGCAAGGAATCCATTGGCGAATTTTTTAATAGAAATTTGGCAAATATTCCATAAGCATGCACCGACTCAGAGATTGGACTACTACGTTTTGTGATACGCCAAGTAGATTGCACACTAATTTTTGCAGCATGGCCTTTTATGAGAAGCATTTTGTGTGCTCTGAGGTTTGCTGTTTATCTGAAATGACTTTCCATCTCCCATCTGCTTAGCAGCCACATGGCGTTTCTCAAATTCTTGCATAACAGATCTCTCAAATGACAATGCCGAAACGCGAAAAAAAAATTCTTTTACTCTTTCTCCTGTTTTAGAAGACACACTCCAATATTCAGCATTCATTTCCTGAGCGGTTTTGATAGCTTCTTTTTCTACATCTTCATATGCACTAGTATTCAGCAGGTCTCGTTTAGATCCAACCAAAAACACCAACAAAGTATTTGACTGTTTGTTTTCTTTCTGTGCAGCTTCTAGCCACCCCTGAGCACTACGTAAAGTTTCTATATCAGACACATCAAAAACAACAACTACAACATGAGCTCCTCTGTAATATGCAGCAGCAATGCACTGGAATCTTTCCTGGCCAGCTGTATCCCAAATTTGCAATGTAAATGGTTGATTTAAGATTTCAAATCGTTCTACCTCGAAGTCCACACCAATTGTGGCTTTGTAATCTTTGTCAAAAGACTGCTTGCAAAACCTGTTTACCAAACAAGTTTTTCCCACACCTGTATCCCCAACAACAATCATCTTGCATATCTTCAAACCAGCAGTGCTTCCACGATCTGACAAGCACGCCTGCTTCACTCTTGGATCAAAATCATACTTGTCATCAATTCTTGCTTCCTTTGAATAGGCGGTTGAAAAACCTACAATCACTCTGTCTTTGTGAACTTGAAAATTACGACCCTTAGGTTGATCCATGCTTTAAGAAAAAACCAAGCGACCAATTTCTTTTGCAGTAACTACTAAATTAAGTGTTGTGATTGACAATCAGCCTATTTCTCTATACAATAAAAAAATCACACATATCAGAAACTACCTAATCCTAAAAAAGTAATCAATGCCAGAAGAAATGTGTTGTTTGTACTTAATACTTGTGGTACTGGGTATTTTCCTTCAGGGGAAACAAGCTGGATACCATGTCATTTGAGTGTTTTTGATATTTTTGCTTGTTTCCTAAACTATGTTGTAATTGAAGCCCAAACAAATATTGTAATTGTTAAACCTGCTATATTTTTTCATAGTTTTCATATGCAAATCTGTGAACCTTCAAGCGAAAAAGATAACAGCCAGATCTATATTCAGATGTAGGCCAGTTTCTGCTTTGGACAACCTTATCCATGATATAAATATGTAAGCTACGGCTGAAAGTCTTACAGAGTACCTCAAATAAAAAAAAAATTCAATACTGAACAGTTGTCCATGCTATGACCTATTTTTAATGGCCTGAGTCCAGACCACAATCTATATTTCATCAAGTTATTAGCTTCAAATGGATTCATCAAATTATGAAAATGATTAAAAAATGACAAAAATTTATTCAATCAGAAAAGCAAGAATTCTCCTAATATTGGTCAATACCTTCACACCACAACACCATTGATAACAGAATGCTGTTTAAAATACATTATGAACACATTGTAATGCTTAACTCTTTGGCATCCAGCTGCTTTCGGGGATTTTTGGAAAAAAAACACCTAAACGCACGTGGCATTGCGCGAGAATTTCTCCGGTCCGGTATGCTCTACAGACCCGGTAAAAGTCTCAAAAGACGCAGCAAACCTTCTAGTCTGCACACGAAAAAAATTTTTTGCTTGGGGGAGTGCGGGTTTTTTGTGAGTAACGTCATCAGTGGAGGACTTTTAGGCCACCTTGGCCCACTTTGCCTGGCCCAAGGCGCCAACCGTTAGGTGGTAGTATTTCGCTGAAGTTTGTACTGGAAACTAGGCTACAATCCGAGTCTTTTGATACTTTGGATGACCTGTTGGGGTTTCGGGTGCAAAAGTTGTGATGTAAGTTAGTAAAAATATTTGAGTTATTAGCTAATTAGATAATTAATTAATTTGTTTATTTTAGATCATAACTTTTGAACCAGAAACGTTAGAAAGTCGATCAAAGGCTCAAAAGACTCGGACTTGAGTCTAGTTTCCAATGAAAACTTCAGCGAAACACTTTGGC
>Ga0210059_1010874_pt1 | contig 14002 bp, 11 predicted proteins | sample Ectturendosymbi2_FD_188042 | JGI IMG/M metagenome (GOLD analysis project Ga0210059, IMG submission 188042) | Ecteinascidia turbinata endosymbiont from Florida, USA - Sample 2 (SPAdes) (version 2) | ecosystem: Host-associated > Tunicates > Ascidians > Unclassified | place: Key West, Florida... | reverse complement strand
GACAAAATATCAAAGCGGTTGGGTTTGCCTGGAGTGTGTCTTAAGCATTCTTGCGACAAGCGTAATCGTGTGATAAGTGCGTCTGCATACGCTGTGTTTTTCTTTGATGGCAGTGAGCTTGCCAGCGTGTGGTTGTAATGTCTAACGCGTTGTGTGTCAGTGTTTTATTTATTGCCAGAATCGTGTGCAGTTTTGGCCGCTGCTAAGTTTGCTTTAATTCGGGAAAAACTTGCCTTTGCACCTCACAGTAACCCTGTCATGGCGTGCTTTAACGAACTACTCGCGTACTGCGATCGCTAATTTCGCATTAAGTAGAATATACTACACAGAATAAAACCGAATATACAACTAGCCCTACACTGGTTCGTAAAGTTGGTTTCACCTCAGTTGGCGTAAGACCTTCCACATTAATTCGTAGAGTAGAAATCGGTTGCTGAGGTCAACTTTAATCCTGTCGCTGATCTTATGAACTTAGAAGAAGTTAAACGCACCGGGCCGAGTTTTCCGGCAGACATACAGTTCGGATTCGAGGCTTATTGCGCGTTCAAGTTCCACAGTCCATACTATCCCATGATTGGCATTTTTAATTCGTAACCCCGGGTTTTCTTCATTAGTTCATAGAACGCCAGCGACAAAATTACCAACAGACGTCCATTTTGAAAACTGTATTACCAAATCATGCCAGCTGGGACATAGGCCTTTTGGATGCTCAGCAGTGATTACAACTTCTTATGTTCGCCGGTTATTGCAATGAACAACTTTATTCAGTGCAGCCATTGCGGAGCTGTACAACCATTTCGATTAACGCTCTTTTTAACCCTGCTCTGGTAATCTCTAAACACAAACACCGTTGTTTTCCTTGCCCAAAATGGGCAGATTTAGTTTATTCGCTTATACTGAACTAACTGACCGGTTTAGACGCGCGCGCTGGTTTTTGTACAACTTAGCAAGTCTTCTCAAGCTCATCCGATCAGAAAAAAACAACGTGTTGATCTTGAAAAAATTTTTATATGATGAAGAACAAAAGCAATTTTTCCAACAAAAATGTGGGAAGTGCTCTTAACAAATGAACGAAAAAGTAAAGAAAAATCAAAAAATTCCGCCAGTAGACGTCATTGGTGGTGGGTTTAAGGTTTAAACAGAACCTCATTTCAAGCTTGTTGTTCTATCTGCAATAAAAGTAAATTAGGTTGAGACAGGAAATTTTTTTATTTTCATTGCGCTTTTCAGCCACATTAATCAACCTTGCCCAAAATAGGCAAATGTTTTACGACAATTGTTGGGCAATCAAATTGATTGCGGCACTGCTATTGACTTTCATGTCTCACATGCGGCCAGTCCCGTCGCCACAGGGGGGATTTGGTGGGCTAAGACCACCCAAATAATGCACCAAGGCCCCCCAAATTGAAATGAAAACTATAAAGTAGTGGAGTTTTGTCAATTTGAACAATGCCAAGGCATTAACAGGATAACCAAAAACTCACTCTAACCATAACGTCCGGTGATTTTCACCCCAAACAGACTAACCATAACGTCATGTGATTTTCACCTAGGGACCACGTGGCCACCACTCCTGTCTGGGTGGAAATCTCCCGGGGTTAGTAATCCAGGGGTATGAGTAATCTCTACAGAAAACTTGAAAGTGACCAATGCAGACATGTGCTCCCCATCGTAGGCAGCTGGCACGTGAACCTCGTTTTGTTCTGTTTTGATGGTGGACAGGTTCCACAGCGTTGTCTGGTCTCAAAATTCGTGTCCTCAATAAAATGCTTTGGCCTTTTACCACAAGTGCACGCACAACAAGCAACAAGCCTTTTTTGGTGGCTAAGTCAAGAGTTCTAGACACTTCAATTAGGTAAAGAGAAGCACAAGGTTCATCATGTCCTCAATAAAATGCTTTGACCTTTCACCACACGTGGACACGGTGCAGGCCCTTTCTGGCTCCAGTTTCTTTCCTCTGACGGAGAAGTCGTCATACATTCTCCTGCCTGTTTCTCAATGAAAACCACGAGCTGAGCAGGAGCCATTCGCGCCAAATTGATGTGTGTCGTAAGGGCTTGCACTCGTGTGATCTACTCCCGTGCTGGCTTCGGTGAAAGGTTGCTGGCGTGGCTTACTAGTGAACCTACATGTACCAACTCCTTTTGCCCAAATTGGTCAAGGTTACCTCAGGAGGGCTCTTTGTGAAGGAATTTGTTACACCTCAGGTAACCATGGGTCAATTTGGGCAAATTTTCGTTCCCCATCGAAAACTACAAAACTTGTGCAGATTTCGACAGGACTGCCCGACAGAGCGCCTAAAAAAATGCAGCTACTGAAAGAACCAGCTTTCTACGTGAACGTTAACTAATTTTAAATTTGAGTAGAAGAACCATTTGCCCAAATTGGGCAGAGGTTACCTGAGCAGGGTAAATAAAAGCGTTAACCACAATCATATCTAAACATATCGTTTACCCTTGCGTTAGGTTTTCAGACTAAGTTTCTTGTCTCAAATTCATCAAAATGAGAGCAACACCTTTTTCAAACTTTTCTTGTTGAAATAACTTTTTCTATGACTGCCAATGTTTAAAGCGTACCTTTGAACAAAGGCGACTTCACGAAAACCACGTTGCCTATCTGCTGGCTCTTATTCACTCTACTTGCAGTTGAAACCTACAATCTGAGCTCAAAGTTACCCACGAAAATACACAAACTGCACTACCCCGCTTCAAGAACGTCATTTTCCGGCACCATTACGTCATGCAGAACAACAGCAGTTGTATTGAAACTGAGAAAAGTTATCTTTGCAAAGTTCTTCACATCAACCGCCAAAACTTAATGTTGATAGGCCCATCTAATGACTGGGCTACAGCTTATGACAGTTATTCAAAATACGCCACTGAACATTAAAAAATAGCATGAGATGTGCCAAGAAATGTTTTTTCATAATTTTGGCGACGGCAATTAGCGGCATGCCAACGTCTGAAATATGCTTCTTACCGGGGCAGTTTAGTTTAGGCTAACAATCTTGCCCAAGGAGCACCACGGCGAGTCACTCAGTGTCTGTGAATCGGACACACAACCTTCCAATTGAGAGGCGGACACTCTACCACTGGGCTATCGCCGCCGCAGCGAAATCTTCGTCGCCAATGCCTAGGTGTCAGGAGATGTTATGATGTGCCGTTGGTGCGTTACTGAGAAACCAAAGACACGAGAAAAAGGATTAAGCTAGCCTTGACTATTTACCGCAATTTCATGCAAAATTGTTTTATGGTATTTTGAGAGGAAGGGCAATATAAACCGAAAACAACTGGAGCCCTAACGTTTTTAGTCTGCGGTCGAATGTCATCTCTTTCCTTTGTGCATAGGACTTTCGACTGAGATGGCTGAAATCGCTTTGTCTGGCGAGGAAGGTGTAGGGACTGGGGCACAATTGGCCCCCAAGCAGGCATGCCCGTAAATAGGGGACGAACGTAAATTTTTTCCCCCCTTGGAAAAATGTTTTGGACATAGTATAAAAAATTGGGCCCCTCTCAGAAAACTCTTCGCCCCCAAACATTTTATCAGTTCACTCACTCCAAAACCACATGTCGTGTTCTTTTAGGCTAGCCTACCAGTCTAGAGCTTCTAAACATGAAAATTGAAAAGCGGTAGAACATTTAAAAATGTATTTAAAATAATACCGAAAAACTAGAACTTTTAAACTCCTTTCAAAAATTAATTTTTGGTCAGCGAAGTGCCGCCCGGGGCCGGAGGCCCCCCCTTGCTACGGCACTGGCACCATCGACTGAAGAAGCGACTGCGAAGACTCGATTACTTGCTCAACAGCATGTTTAGCTAAAAGGAAAAGTAAATGAAGAGGAACTTATTTAGCTTGACACTTCCCCTGAAAAGCCCACAAAATGTCTCATCAAAGAGTGCTTCTGCAATTTTAAAGAACTGTTTTTCACTGTTTTCGTTTTGTGTCTTTGAATTGTGTTTCCAGAAATTTTGCATAAAATGTCTGCTAATTTTCGCTTCGGTTGCGGAAAAGAACTTATTAACAATATGTCACTATTAACAATGATTGCCAGATACTACCAATAATGATTTCACTGATAACAACATCCATGTTCAAAACAGAATATTTGAACGCATTGGCTAACTAGTGGCTTAAACAAGGCATCTTTATGAAATTGGTGTGTGACTTTTAGATGAAATTGTAGTTCATCAGAATTTGTGTTTCTCTGTTGTTTTCGCGAGAGGTTTGACTGGGACCAATCAGTTACCTAATCGGCTTCGACTTCAGTTCCCAAAACACCAGAGCTCTCCTTCATGTCCAAGAGTTCGTGTGCCTCAAGTGCGTCAAGCAGCTGGTGCATCCGGTCGTACTCGCTCAGGTCTTTGCTCGGGTTTTGACGAAATTTCACGGATTTTTCTGTTGCCTTGGATTTCGGCCGATCGAGATCACCGGACGTCTTATCGACTTTTATCCCCTTGCGAATGCGCTCCGCTTCTGCTCTGGCCATGGCTTCTTTGGTGTTGTTGTACCAAGCCTGCATCATGTCAAACGCCGTCTTCCCGTTCTGCAGCAGATTAAAGCTGGCAAGGCAAGTTATTTTTTGGGAAACCCTTTTCAACGTTTCACTGAAACGGAAAGCTTAGGAATCAAAGGATTTTAACAGGTCAGCCAAGGATATATAGACAGAGGTTACACCCAGCACATACGCATAAGACGCGAAACGATACAGCAGAATCTTTTTACTAATGCGACAATACCTTTGGTATCATTGCAGCATTTAACTTTCCTTAAAAATTTATTTTCATTTTTTGGCGTTTTTGTTTTGCCTAAGTAGAGCTATTAACAAGTGTTTGCTAGACTTTAATTTAAAATCGCCAATAAACGCAAATGGAACTACGCTGCACTTGAAGCAAAAAAACTGTTTTATGATTTCTTGTTTTGACATGTCACTTTATTCCAACTTCATTCAATTTCAAAACACATCGTTGACATCAGCCAGCTGTTGCAACATCGCGAATTGGTTTTCAAGACAACCAAGTCAAGCAAGTTTTCAACTAGCTAAAAATATTGAATAAGATTCTATTTGAATAAGATGATATGACTGACAATGTGTAGTGTTACGTGAAGTCGATTTCCTATTAAAAATTTGCGATTGATTCCTTCTTTCACCTGTGGAGTGAAGTTACTTGACTAACGAATGTTGGTGATAAATCTACAGTAATCACGGCATTTTTCTACTTGAAATTAGTTGGAACTTTTTGGTTTAAACATGTTCAATTCAATATATGCAGCATGTGTTTTACTTCTAGTCTAGTCTACTCACGCAAATGATACTTTTTGGAGGAAACAGAGAGTTTAAGAATTTCGTGGGAAAATGTTCATATTCTTTATAAGTCTATGTAATTCTATCAGTACATTTTAATTATGCGTCGCCTTTTCTCATTCTTGAAGGAAAAAGGCTTCAAATTTCTTTCAGCAGCTTTGAAGACACAAGCAAGAACTAGATCCCTTGCAAAAAATAACCGGAAATACGTTTGTTGCGTAATCTTTTTCACATCGCGTAACGACGACTAAATCCTACATTTTTTACCTCATTGGCAGGCATATCTTATTTTTGTAATTGAAAACGGTGACGCTTCAGAACATAAAGCCTTATCAGATAATGTGACTCCTATCTTACTTAGAGTATGTAGCTATATAGATTTCTATGGTTAAGACACCAACAAAAACTAAAATAATCTATTTTACTAAGAAATAAAACGATGTTCAAGTTTTGTAAATTTACACTTAGCCCAAACATACTTTTACGTAGACAATACTTTCTTCAAGAAGTCTCTGGTAGATTTGATTTTCTCGTAAAAATCACAGCAGGAAAAGTCAGCATTAATTGACTGAATACCTAACCGGGGCTTTTTGGTAGACTGACCGGGACGCCGGGACTGTCCCGGCTAAAACGGGACGTATGGCAAGACTACTCACTGGCTAAGGCTGACAAATGGTGAAAGCGGTTATCACTGAAACCTTACCTTGTTTTTGGCTTTAACGTCTGCTCCATGCAAAATCAGCGATCGAACCACTCTCGGTCGACCCAGTCGTACTGCGTCATGTATGGGCAGATCACCCTCGCTGTCTCTCTCATTGATTTTGGCACCGCACTCCAAGAGATAATCGACGCAATCGGCGAAACCGACTCGCGTTGCCACGTGCAACGGAGCACTCAACAACTGCATGAAAAGAGGGGCTATCAAAAAAATAAAAGCAGCAAACACAATCTTCCACTGCCACTGAAACACTGCGTGTCATTTGCCACTGCAAAGCGTTTTAGATGACAAGCTAAAGTACCCACAAAATATATTTTTAAAACTATCAGGGTTTGATTTTTTATAATCAGCTTAAAGGTGGGCTGAAGTTTGAACATAAACACAGACTTATCACTGCGGGCGTCGATGAATTATCACCAGCAACTTGGCAAAGTATCTACTCCAACCAGTCCTTTCATAATAAAACATCGGTCACTGCTGATCTTGTCCAGGGCATATATTCCGCCTCAGAACAAGCAGCATCAATTCTGTTTTTAAATGATCTATAACTTGTAAGGAAGTCTTACGAAACTTGAAGATAAAGCTATTTTTGATAAAAGGTGGAGCTTCTTACAAGTTGGAAAAAGCAAAAAGACTTTTCTAGTTAATCATCATAAAAAAAAGAATTTTTGGGTCAGTACAGATCTTTCTTCTGCTTACATTGTCTTTTTTGTTAATTTTCGCATGGTGACTCATCAAAGCTTGTACAACTTCCATTTTCGAACTTCGGCAAGCCCAGTGCAACGGAGTGTTCGAAAGCTGTAGGTAAGCCACATAATAAGAAATTTGTTGAAGAAAAGATGGTGAAGATTTTTTTCAAAATTCTTCTAACCAGTTCGTTCGAAGTGACTACCAACACAGTCTTCATTGACATCTGGCAGTGCCCCAATCATGCCATCTTCAACTATGCGGACTGAAGACACATCATAGCTCATATTTCTACTTATCCGGTGAGTTATTATACGATGTGTGCATTCATGTTTCGCGTAAGGACGACACCCTTTACGATTGACTCACCTTGTCAACGCTGTTTACACTGGCCTTACGAGCAAGAAGCAAATCCACTATGGCTATTTGTCCGTACAAAGATGCTCGGTGTAGAGCAGTTCTGTGACACTGTCGCAAAACAGAATGTTTAGTTTTCCAGGTAAGAAATGTCATTTTAGGAAAGCAATTCTATTAGAAAATAGTTTAACGTTGGAGACAATATGAAGATCCTCAAGCGAGAAGCTTGATCGTTACGTATAGGATAGAACTAGCTTCCTCCCAGGGTTTCCTCTCAGTTACAGATGTTTCTAAGATATCCCAAAAGTAGAAGATCCAAAACTTTGGTACATGCTTCGTGTTATATCTTCTTAAATCACAAAAATCGGCCGACCGTGGAATCATTATCACATAATGCAGTAATGATAGACCTTAGAAGTTACGTTGCCACAAGTTTATCGCAAAAAGACGTAAAACCGAACCAGGAGTGTTCCACTTTCAGCTCTGTATTTATCGCAGTACCATGCAATTTTCATTTCTTTTTTGAAGTATTGAAGAACTCACGTTGTCACCATCTTTCGCTGAAAATTATTTTTTATGACTGAATTCCTTAACTGTGTTTACAAATTGGAGCGTGAATTAGCTCACCCCAGTGCCTAATCCTGTTGCACCCAAGTTGTTTGGTGCTGGTTTGTTGGCAAGTCTGAAAGAGTAGCTTTAACTGTTTCACTACGATTATTCAGTTGAGTTTTGCAGATCGTACAATTTCAGCCGGTTCTGCTGAAATAAAGTGCTAAACAGTAACAGAATAAAAATCCTAAAATCAACATTTCATGAAAAAATGGAAAGGGTTGCTTGAGAATGTCATTGCGAAGACGTGCGTATGTTTCGTCAATGGGAACTGAGCTGTTATAAACATTGCACGTAAGGTACACATAGGGGTTAAACTGAATTTTCCTAGTGAATGTATCATTCCATGTACAAAACTTCATGTATGTACACTGAAAAAACCTAAAGATGAAAATAATTTTCTATGCTAAGGGCACTTCTGTGATTAAATTATTTTAAAAACTACCTTTTAAATAAAAATAGTTTTGCGGAAGATCTCTAGTGCAGCTATGTCTAACACTCGCCCGCGGGCCGCATGCGGCTCAGACGATTTTTTTTCGCTGCCCGACTTATGTTTTCACTTTAGTATAAGCAGCCTACATACTGACATCCTGTCCCTATTTCGATAATCTTAGATTTGACACTTTTTATGCAGGTGGTCCTCAGTGCCACATTATCACGTCTGTACTGCGTGCTAGGAGATTTTTATATATCCGCTGACATCTTGGTGTAAAATGTTTTGCTAGTTTTCTGATTTCTACCTTTATTCCTTTGGCACTAAGCTTGCCTATGAAATCACACTTGCGGAGTGGTTAAAGGTGCCAAATAGTCATTACCATTGCGGTTGGGATTCGAACGCTTTCAGTACATCAGTTTAAACCAGCTATGTCCAACCCAAATGGCTTACTGGGCCAAAAATCATGTCGCTATCTTAACCAGGGCCGCACATTTGATGACATATTAATGAGGGCCGCACATTGAATGACTTAGATCTGAGCAAACCAAATTTAACTAAAGCTAATACACTGAAAGCGTTCGAATCCTAATTGCAATGTTTACAGACATGATAAAGTGGCACTGAGGAGACACCTGCATCAAAAATGTCAAATTCAAGGTTATCAAAATAAGGAAAGGTTGTCAGTATGTAGGATACTTTTACTACAGCGAAAACCTAGACTGGGCAGCACAAAACCTTCGCCTGGGCCGCGGCTTGGACATAGCTGGTTTAAACTAAATTTGGTTTGAAGATCAAAGTAGGTCATTCAATGTGCGGCCCTGGTTGAGGTAGTGACATAATTTTTGACTCAGTATGCAATTTCATTTGAACATATCTGGTCTAGTGGAATGTCTTATGCTACATGGCTACAAGGTCAAAATCTGTACTGCGACCGTGGAAGAACAGCATCACAGAATGTCATGCGGTTGAGGATCACGTGTTACGATCAGTTATCGTTACAGCAAGAGACAGGTAGGCATGACAAAGCAGTAGTCGTCGTTACGTAGGTGTGGACAGAAATTGTTTTTCAAGGACATAATCTCGTGGATTAAAGGATCTGAGTTGCTTTATTAGAGATTAAGGTTAATCTTTAAGTGATGCATCTCCCACCGCTTTACTTTGATGCTTGATACAATTATTTGATACAAGTGTTCTGCTCCTCTCAAGGTTGGGCACGTACTAACACCGGTTGTGTAATGCCCTCCTGTATGGTTATCCATTTTCTGTGCTCTTGCGAATGACGATACAGCTGTGGTGAGGATAAACTGCTTTCCTCCTCCCAATGTTGGTCATGCGCAAACACCGTTTCTGTAATGTGCGCTGATGTATAGCTAACCACTTTTTGTGCTCTTGTGTCTGTGATATGGACCATGAGCCCGCAATAAAATATCATTATTATTATTATTTGATTTCAAGCCGTTTTCGCAGGGAAAAGGGGGCAACAGTTAATCAGCTATGATTTCAAAAATAAATATGCGCAAGTAGAAACACAAGATACTGCACACCTGCATTTTAGATAAAATTTCAACATTCTTTAGATTTATTTGTGGTATTTCAGAAACAAATCAGTAGACCTGTTCAGCTTAAAAATGAAGACGATAACCATTAATACCTTAAGACGACTATACGTTCACACCAAACACACACTTATTAGACTACCTGGTTTCATAAAAAGTAACTTGCCCTTTAAGCTCAAAGTCAAAGCTTGTCACGAACTACTTACTGAGTCCTTGGCGTTCACGTCACCGCCATCGTCCAAGAATTTCCGAACACTTTTAATTCTTCCGGTGGTTGCCGCCATTAGAAAATCATACACGGCAACGGGACCCACCGGATCAGGCTGCAGAATGTCACAAGATGAAAAAGGTGTTAAGTTTAAGAAGATACAAAGAGGTTAAGTTGATGTTTTCGATAGTCTCTGCATCCATGTACTATAAACTGGCAGGTCCGATTTGGTTAATCGTTGAGTCAGGATCAAATACTAACCAGAGATATTTACTAAGGTAGTTCTGTTTTACTTAGTGGTCTTCAACATATGACACTTTAAAGTGGAAAAAAAACAAAGTAAAATTGCCTCTTGCACGAGGAAATCTTGGAATAACCGCAGTTTTGAAATGAAAGCTAAGTATTTTACAACTGATAAGTGTTCTTTGCTTTTTTGGCCCAGTATAGCAAAATCCTGAATTATTTCTAGACTTTTTTCCGTTGCACGAAGTGTTTTAGGTCTCTCAAAATAAATTGCAGAAATGTTTCAAAACCCGATGTCAATCTTTTTCCTTTTTGAAGCTACTGTAGATCAATTTTGTTGCTTGCGGCGCAGTTGCATTGAGATACTTTCAAGTTCATTGCAAAATGTCCAGATTGCTTCGTCATGGAACGAAATATTTCCAAGAAAACTTATCCCGAGGCAATGGCAATTTTGTCCTGAAAATTCTTGCACTACGTTGCGATTGCATAAAATTCGTAATTTACTGATAAAAAGACAGTTTTCAGATGAACAAAACCAGAGCGATATTTTTTTAACCAATTGTTAAAGCCTCGCGCTACTGACATTAGTAGTAACTCAACACATTTGAATCAATACTGTTAGCCTATAGATGGTAAACTGTGTACTGCATACAACATTATGAACAAGTCGTGAAACATTTAAAATGTAAATAGCATTAGAAACCTCTTCCACGTCAATTGAAAATTGCAATCTTCCCTTGTGCACTCGTGAGACTTTCCTCTTTTCGTGGTTTGACGACTTGCGGTTCCCCAGCGGATGAGTTGTGTCCGATTTCCTGAAGGGTCTGTTGGGAGGAAAGTCTGAAGAAATTTTTGAGCCTCGGCTTTCTCTCCTATATTTTCGCAACATGATATAGACTGCGAGCTTCGTAGCTGCACTAACTCGTTCTCAAAAAGTCTTCAGCAGTTTGAAATACTTATGAAAATCTACTGGTATACGTGCGAGGCTGTGTGTGCGTCAGCCCTGTGTCAAACATCGGGTCACTGCCTTCAACCCCGATGAAGTATAATCCGATTTAACACCGCTTGATTTGCATACCTGTCATCACTTGAGGGCAATGAAAAAAAGCGCAGTGACACGCACGCAGTTGACACCTACGCGATGTGTCAACAAGGTGAAGTTGGATTAAAAGATTCAGTTGTTGTTAGCCCCTCTCTGCTTGTAGGTTATCAAACAGTGTATTGGCAGAAGAACGTTGTTTTTATTTTGGGCTTGAGAAATTGCGCACTTTAAAAACACTGTGAAAAAAATCTATTTCAAATTTACACATTTTAAAATCCAAACAAACCGTATTTCTAGCCGCAGTTGAGTTGTTATTTTTTCTAAACAGCAGTGGTAGCTCTAGACCTCAACTTTGGGGGGGAAGTAAAATAACAGTTTCCTTTGTAATTTTATTCCAAAAGGAAATTTAGACACCAATTATTGCCCTGCAATTCATGAGGACTTCTTTACACCAAAAAGAGGCGCAATCTTACTCAAACAGTGAAAATATCACTTAAAAGGGGTCAAATTCCCACTTAAAAGGGGAATGTCGCCAATTCAGAGACGTCATTTTTTGTTTGGGTACAAATTGCACGAAACGTCCTACCTAGATCCTTCAGAGTTCCGCGCCTGAAATGAAAGCCTACACGAAATAGTCAAGACTTATAAAAATTGTTCTGATTTGCTTAAACAGTGGTTTTCAGACTTTTTTCCTCGCGACGCCTTTGGAAACGTTTGCTGGACTTTCGACACACCAGCAATAAGATGTTAATAAAAACATATATTATGAAAGTTTTCTGCATGTAATTGATGAAAACACGATGAAAACGACCTTGATATTTTGCTTGATTTGTACTTTTGTTCAAATAAAAGTAAAGCACCGAGAACGTCCAGATACGTTTGTTATATCTTCCTTCCACAACGATACCTTTTTAATGAACACCGCAATTTTTTCTGATACGTCAAGCATATTTTTATCCGGCCCATGCTTAGAAATAATGAGCTTATTCAATTTAGCACAGATGTTGCAAAAGTAAGCCAATTTAAATAAAAAATCGTTCCATGCTAAGCAATAAGCAAGTTGATTATTTTTATAATTGACTACTGTTGTACTGCCTTTATTTGTCTGCATGACGTAAAGAAAACTAAAATTGTTCAATGTGTTTATTAGTAAACCTTTTTTTACTAAACAATCACTGCAGTTACGTAGTCATGAGATAGTAAATAGGCTATCTACAGTTAGCATGATCGAACTTGAACAATGTTCTTTGGTAAAATTATACACCGGCACTGAATTTTACTGTTATTAGCTCAATGAATAAAACTGCACTGAGTTTTCTTTTGTGCGACGCCCTTGGAAAATTAAAACGACGCACCAGGGCATTGCGACGCACAGTTTGTGAACCATGGGTTTAAACTATTTGCTGGCGCCCACCCTATTATAATTTGGTTAACAGAATCTAGTAAAATCAATGATCATAATAAATTCCATATGGTTGGACGCGATTCGTGTTACGCTTTGCTGTGAAGTGGCTTCTGCACAATAAATAGATCTGTGTTTTCAGTAAGGAGATAAAAACTGAACGCCAGAGTTGTTCGATAATCTCGCATTTATCCACATTTTTATGCGTATTCCTACATCTGCTTTTCACCTTGTAACAAAACAATGCTAAGAGTTGTCCACTCCCCTAACAGGTAAAAATTAATTACATAAGAAATCGCCAAATGTCTTGTTGTTTGATAGTTTGATAGTGACTCTGATAATTTTTATGACCATTCGTTCCAATCCGCTCACAATGTCTGCGCATCATCTCGTCATTATTTTTGAAATGCACTTACTTTACAAATGCTGCAATGGAATGAATTTTTTAGAGCCTTCGTGGAACTCATTCGTGTAATTTTTGTATTTACATACAGTATAAAAACGCTTATAACTTTTTAAATGATATTGGCAGGTGTGTAATTGCCATCAGCACTTATGTCACCATTCTTATTTTTGCAAGGAGGTAAAAATACAGCTTCCATGCATTCTTGCAGAAATTGTTTCCGTGCAATAAACGCTTACTGAAAAAACTACGGAAGTATAACACACGCTGGGATAAGAATAGGTTATGTGCTCAGCAGAAATCGTCAAAGGTCATAAAGTGTCAAGTATCTTTCAACTTTTCATATGGAAAACAATGTAAAATGCCCGTTCTCATTACAATATGCCAGTTGATTCTTCGTTCATGTGCTTGTTCGATTTTTCTATAAGTTGATATTTAGTGCCTTTTTTCTGTAATATAGTGCTCACCTCCAGTGCCCTTCCAGTGTTCACCTCTTCTTGTACAATGTACATAGGCATACTCTTAATCCCTTGTTTTTGTTTTTCGTTAATGTTGTGCTTTGCTACTACTTTCTATATGATGTTCAAATCATGGCATTTTATCACATCATTTTTCCTCCATTTTTCCTTGATTTTCCAAAGTCCTTAAGCAGTTTTAAAAAACTATGACCTGTCTGAAAAAATTTTGTAAATTTACAAAACCAGTCTTGTAGAGTTTTTATGTTATGGGCCAAATATTCTGATGACGAAAGGGGTTTCAGCTGGATGTAGGTAGATCCAGTGGTGGAAGTAGAATAATTTTCTTACCGGAACGATCCAGTATTTGTCAATACCCTCCCAAAATTTCAGCCATAAACGTAACAAGAGCGTGTCTACTTTTGGCCCACCCTGTATTGTACATTTTAAAAATACAAAAAACGTACGGTACATTCTGAAAACCACCGTTTCAAAATCAACCAAAAAGCGTTAGGCTATAGGCTACGTACGGCAACTTGCACTATCTCCGAAAGTGGTTCAGGCAATGCAACTTGAGTAACTT
>Ga0210059_1010873_pt1 | contig 14002 bp, 7 predicted proteins | sample Ectturendosymbi2_FD_188042 | JGI IMG/M metagenome (GOLD analysis project Ga0210059, IMG submission 188042) | Ecteinascidia turbinata endosymbiont from Florida, USA - Sample 2 (SPAdes) (version 2) | ecosystem: Host-associated > Tunicates > Ascidians > Unclassified | place: Key West, Florida... | reverse complement strand
AACATATTTTCAGTGTGGGACTCTGTCTTTTTATATTGTTGTCAAAGTTAAAAACGCAATTCCCCTTATACGGAATTACCGTTGCGCGTTTAAACATGTTACAATGTTGCACTTTGCTGGTGTTGGCCTACAGTCTACAACTCAGATTAGATTTATTTTTGCATTAGTTTTACTAGTCGTGTTCCGAAAGTGTGAGTAAGTAAAATTTATGCAGATGCAGTACTACGGGCGAAAGTCGTGTATCCTTTGCGAACCTAAAATTTATCACGCATTGCCTTGGTAGGTCTCGGCCCATAGTTTGGAAAGCGCTGTTATAAATGGAAAGAGAACGTTTATAAAATGTCAAGTTTTCTACCTTGATTTACTGAGATGAAATCTGTGAAATCTATCAAAAGACTTGAAATTACAGTAAAATCTTTCAGGTGTTGTCTGCATCCCTACAAAAGATCGATTTCTAATAAATTCTTGTTTCAAAAAACTGGCCCAGGAGTTTCCTCTGGTGACATGCCGCGCTGCTTATTGGGGAAGTTAAGCGGACATGAAGTATGCTTTTGACATGTCACTGATTAATTAATCAGTGCGTTGAGAAGCTACTTCAGCCCTAATGTTCGTGCCTTTAACAAGCACTGGCGCAATGCGTTTCACGCAACTTCCTCCTGCTCAGTAAAACTTATTGCTAAAATGCCAACAACGCAGATTACTGGTTAGAAGCGCACAGACCACGGCGCTAAAGCGGGTTAAACCGCAGAAAAGGTGCAAGTAACCGGCACGGACTTTCAAGACTTTGTTCAGCAAAGTTGAAACGTTTTTCGTCACGGTGCCACGAATGTTTTGCAGCATCGCTTAATCATGATTTTACAACATGCATTTGTTGGCTAAACGGGTTGTGTTATGGCCTATTTATGAAAGTGACGCAGTTGACTCAAGCAGGCTGTTGGCACTACCGGTTCACACAGCGTTGGGTCGAAGCTAAACCAGAACATCCCAAAATGCAACAGCGCTTTTTAAACTTGAATGCAAAAGAATGACAAGCAGGAAAGGTAAATTAGGTCAGGGCGTTTCCTGTTATTACCAATTGCAAAATAAGAAGAAAGCTGCGAGAAAGTGAAACGTTTGAGAAAAATATTGTTGACGCTATAAGCGGTGCATATTGCAGACACTATCAGCAATTTGGAGATGCAACGTCCTGCCATGCCTGTATTCTCGTAGTTTTGCAAAATACGCGTGAGTGGTAGGCTGATTAAAAGCTTCAATCAGTGCTGCAGTGACTGGCGGAAGATCACGAATCACTTGTAAAAATTGTCACGAGCTCTAGCTAGCCTACATCTGTTTTTGGGTGGAGTTGGATTCCTAACAACACTGGGAATCGGAGTCGGTATTTTTTGTCCGACTCCGGATGTCCAATTGGATCATTTTTACATCACACTCTTAAATTGGGAATTCCTGTTGAAATGGTACAATTTCTTTTGAATCTTTTGTTGAAAGAGAGATTTCGTGCTGCGTACCACGATTTACATTGATTTTAACAGTCAAATTTCATTTCCTTTATGTTAAGGAGTCGGAGTAGGAAATTTTGGAAAGGCCGGAGCCAGGAGTCGGAGTCAGAAATTTTGGAAAGTTGGAGTCGGATGTTTTACCTCCGAATCCGCAACCCTGGTTTAGATTCCAACAACTTAGAATTGAGTAAATTAGTTTGAGACATTGTGATTTGTCAACATTGGTAATGATTTGTCAACATTGGTAGTATGACTTGTCAACATTGGTAGTGTATACAAAAAATCATCCCTGCTATATTTAGACATCAAAAGGTTTCCGGCAGGCATGTGGTCGAATCGAATTCTCCAAAGCTACGTCTGCCACGTGCAAGGACGCCAGGGAGCGAGGGCATTTCCATCCCTGTCTTTCAAAAAGGAGACAACGGGAAAGAGGCGCGTTTTTTATAAGCAGTATCAGAGATAAAAAATGGCCCGTTAGGTTGTCGCCTAGGGCCAGGTAAAGTTGGACAAAAAGTCGCGAAACACGCCCCCATTTGTGACGTGACCCACAGAGAACTCCAAGCCCAAAACGAAAAAATTTATTCTCTTCAATCTCAACTAGAAGACTGCCCGAATCCACAGGTGGTTTGAACAGCTCGCTAACTCAATCACCTGGCGAGTTGTGGTATTGCAAAGCTTGGTAAAAAAAATGGCCTGCCCGGGACTTAAAGGGTTTTATTTGGATGCAAATCAACAAAAAAAATTAACACAAGAACATATCCTTCAAAGTCTGATATTGCAAAATTCACATGTTTGTTTTCGTAATTTGTTTTCGAAAAAAGGCACTCTCTTGCATTTCTGAAAAAGGAACATTTTATTGGACCACACTTCAAAATAATGGAAGAGAACAAAGTGCCCCTGTATAATATATTGTTGAAGAATGTAAAAATCATACTGTTGTAAAGTAATATAAAAATCAGAAACTCGTGACAGTAGTGAGAAAAGGCAGGCTTATTAAGGCTATGTTTGCCAAACACGGATAGTACTACTTACAACTTTTACTATTATGAGAACAGACAGGATTAATGCTCCTCATTTTGCCACTGTTGCTCCGGTTTTGAAAGCAGTAACATTTCCACGGAGCAATTGCTTTGAAAGCTTTTAAATAGCCGACCCTGCAAAAGGTTTTACGCCATGGGCGTCCGCAGACATTTTTCAATGGGGGGAACGTCGACATTTTACTCACCATTTTCAGGTTGCTGACGATGCAGTGCAAATCTACGTTCACAAAACGTTTTAACGTTTCTACAACGCAAAGAAAATCTCCTATGTATTACGGAAACAGCCACACAAATTGCGCTTCGTCAGCACCGCAGTGCTTCTGTTTCACCTGAGCTCTTTTCACACAATATAAAACTACGTGTCTTACCGCGTCACTGACTCGCTGCTTTATACCTGCCAAAGATGTCTGCGCTCAAGTTTCATATGCGGTAAAACGCCTATTACTGAAGATTTGTTGGAGAGGGAAAATAAGTTCTTGTTTGGTTTTATTGTTTTTTCAAGTGTTTTTTTTTTATAACGGGGTGTCTTATGTAGGTCAGGTTCAATTACATCAACCCTGAAGTAAACAAAAAGGAAGATCGGTTTAAGCCTTTAAGTTTAAGTTTGTTTACATTTATGAACCTTTAACAAACATGTGCCTCATTTGTTTAAATTATGCATAGTCGTATCTATACAAACGTTGTTTATGAATGCGAATTTCTTAAAATGACGACGAACCTAACTGAAAATGTTCATTTTCTAAACATACTGTTAATGCACCATTACAAAGGCAAGTATTCACATACAGGTCAATGTTTGCAAAATGAAAAAGGTTATTCATGCAGTAGAACATTACCAACCAGGTAAATGTTTCTAAACCATATCAGCAGAGATGTCTTTTAAGTCGTTATGCTTTACGTCAGCGGGATAGTTTATTTTCTTCTACGATATGCGTTGTACTATTTCAGCTCACGCAAATAATCATAAACATGTAGTGATCTTATTTGAAGCAATTTGTTTTTCCTTGTTAAGCAGTTGGTTTATCAAATTTTAGATAAATATTTTTGTTTACCAATTACTGTATTTTAACACTACCAGACTGTATGTTTGTCTTAAATTCGAGTTTTTTGACAGTATATGTCCATTTACATTATAAATTACCTTCCAATGTTTCTGCGCTCACTCCTTAAAATTCCGTGTGTCTGATTTGTCGTGGTCGAAAAATATAAAATATGTCGCCGAAGTCAAGAGATCCACAAGCAATCAAGTTTTGTCCTGTAATGTTTATATTCAAAACATTGTCTTTTTCACTCTTCGAAAATTTTGAAATTCAAAAAAACTTTGAAAAACTCACTGCGGCAAAACATCATACCATGGTTGTAATTCAATCTCTTACTATATTTACTTTTTTCCAAAAAATGTTTGCAACTTAATTCCACTATTTTTATTTGACGTCATAAACAAATTCTTAGCTATATCTTTTGAAATTTTTCAAATCATTTCAAACTAATATGGCATTAAAATGCAAAACAAAAACATCTACGAATTTATTGTAGAAACATTCCATGCTCAAACAATGTTTAATGGTTATATTTCTGGTGTTTATTGAATATGCTTGGAAGATGTTTATCCTTGATATTAAATTTGATGCAAATGAATTAGTTGGTTGTGAATTCAACCTCACACTACCATCAATGTCTGCCACATTGGGAAAAATAAAACCGAATACAGTTAATGAAAATGAAAACTGAAACCGAGCGAATTAAAATGATGAACTGAAAAATATTTGTTACCGCACAACCACAAATCGTACTAACCTGCACTTTATTGTGTGCAAGCTTGTGTGTTTGGGTCCATATTATGCTCACTATTGCACTTTGGTTGCGAAATTATTTAATATTTTATCAGCTGCAACTGCTGTAATGCTTAGGCCCAAAAATACAAGCACCGTTATCATGTACAGTACATTGCTATCTTTCGAAATTATAAGCACCAATCTTCAGCATCGGCCAAAAAAGCATAAATTCTGCTTACACGAGTTAAATCCTTCAAGTGGAAAAGGTGTATTGACTGCTTTCGCTCTCGTCTGAACCAATCTATGGTGTATAGTGGAGTTATCAGGATCAGGATTATCAGAGCCAAAGTTAAATAAATGTTTTTGTGTGTGTTACCTCTATGGGTTGGTGAGTTTTTGTGTTGTGTGTGTGAGTCAGGCGCGGACACAGGGGAGGGATACAGGGGATGCATCCCCCCACCAGAACTAAAGAGGTGTCGACATGACACTTGATTTCATTGAAAATCATCGCCAAAAAAATTTTTGTACTGCACATTACTCAATCGCTAAAAATACTGCAAATTAACTTGTGCTAACAATTAGTCAAAATGTTTCTTCGGTTCGTTAGATGAGCTGGCTTTGTTTGTGGAACCTGATATAAAATAGGCAATGATCGCACGGATCTTTCGCAGGGCGGGCAAATGCCCGTTTCCCCCCGGAAATTGGGATTAAGAATCAACTATTTCTCGGAAAGCCTGACGTCGGCATCTTATATTCCGATTAATTGATTTGATTCTTGCAATGACAGTTTTTTTTTATGAATCTCACACTGCACAAGAGTCAGGTTCACAGTTACAGTGTCATGCAGTGACGGGCTTGAAGTTCACTCATGTCTCGTCCTTTACCTGCAGAGGCGGTTTGCGAAAGTCGCGAGTGGCTTGTCCTGCTTTTGGTCTTTATTGCATAACAATACCGTGGCAACAGGTTCACTTTAAATTACGGTAGCAGGCGTTTTGTTGCATGAGACTGTTCAAAACGCACACATCTTGGCAGGTAATGCAGCGAGACAGTGACATGCTGATAGCGGTATACCACGTACATTTGTACTTTGTGAAAAGAAGCATGAGTGAATCCGTGGCAATGCTTCCACAAGTTTGAAAAATCCGTTATTAGTGCGAGTGTGACCAGTGTGCCTGAGTGTCAAACTCCACTTATGTAGGTTTTTTTCATGCAATAGAAAATTACGTGGCTTGTTACATTACGTCTATGCAGGCTTGTGGAAATACGTCTTGATTGTTAAGGCTTAGTTTTGATATCTGAGTGAATACTGAGTGCAAAGCTATATTTGCTGTGGCGAATTTTCACAATGCATCTGATCAGTTTTGCAAAACCTGCGTGGTCTTCTAATTTTACTAAGTTTGTCCGTAGTGGTGTCAACATACAGGTCTACTTAATTGTCCAGTTTGTGTAGTAAGGTTTCATTGATCGCTTTGAACGAGATCCCAGACTTTTGCAGCTCTTGTTTCTAAGTGATGCTGACAAGTCTTGCTAGCTGATATTGTAATTAGGTCGAGAGCAACCGGGCAATCCTCCCCGAAATTTTCAGAAACATGTTCAGTTGTTAGTTCAGTTGAATGATCAGCTGGTTGCGGCCCTGCTTGCTAAGTAAAATAAAGTCATAATTTGTGTTTTCTTTGAAAACAATGGAAATCCAATGCTTGTTTCTTTACAAATCATTGCAATGCTTACTTGAAAAGAAATGCCCTGTGTTGAAAATCTGCAGATAGCCTACGGTGTAAATTGTCGGAATACTAATATACCTGGCTATTGCTGCCAACAAAGCGTTTTTTGTGATTGTTACCGTAACATGGGGAATTTTCTTTGTAGTGTAGAAAGGATAAAGCGATTTGTTAACGTCCACTTGCATTGCATCGTCAGCAATATTCCCTCTGAGTGCGCAAATACTCAGGACCACCAGAACTGTTGCGCAGTGAAATCTCATTCTCGCGAACTTACAACATTCTAAAGCAATGGAAAAACACGCAAACAACAAGCTATTTGAATGAAATGTTATTTTGTTCGTATTTTGATAAGATTGTATATTTATTATATAATTCATAAAGTTTGTGAGTTATTAAAAACTCCACTTACTCATTCCTAAAATAATGATGCTCACTAAAACAAATATTTGCTCAGTGCAAAATTATCTTAGAGGGAACACTGATCCTCAGCCATTTGAAAATGATAAACAAAATGTCGACGTTGCCCCCCCTGGAAACATTTCTGCGGACGCCCATGAATGATCGTGCTTTCTCGCTGTCTCTTTTTGTTAATTTCGTGCTTTCCCTCATTACGAATTGTTTGTTTCTATCTGTTCTCTTAATTTGGGTTGCAAAATAAACACAATCAACCCGCTTCATGTTCTTATTTCATCAACATTACCTGCAATAACAATTATTATACACTATGAGTGTTGCGGACTATTACAAACGACAATTAAAAACTGTAAGGTTCCCCATTTGAAGAGCACTGATCTAAACCTCATCGAAGTGACTACGCTCACTTGCCGCAACATACAAGTCAAACAACCTTATGCTGGCTACTGCCACCAGTAATTGTGCTGGAACAAACGTAACCTACAATGAGGATATGCATTATGTCGTCACCTGAACTGTTTGTCTCGAGTCCTCAATGTACCTGCGCCGACGCCGGTGATTGCGTCATCAGATCGTTGTTATGTGCCACATTGCTTATTGGTTCCTTAGCGGTGCAGTGTTAAAGTTTGACCAATTGTATCACTCAAGCTTCTAAACCAAACCAAGCCTAGACTTGTTTCCTCGTAAATGTACGTATACAAAAGTGATTGATTTACGCAATATGGCCCTGTGAAGGATTGGGTTCATTGCAAATCGATATCGCATCCCCCCACCAAATCAGCCTGTGTCCGCTACTGGTGAGAGTGTTTATGTGTGTACTTCTGCCCTTGGAGGAACATAATAAAATAACAACGTAATATTCATGGATGAAAATTTTGTGAAAAACTGTTTCGTTTTGTGTTACTATTTTTGTGAAAATATGTTTCACTTGCTTTTGTTTTACAATTGACAAATGCAATAACACCAATGCTGCTATGCTGTCTTGAGAAACTACGTTTGCAAACAACGTTGCAGGACCTTTTACATGATCCGTAGTTGACTTATAGGCCAGCATGAAATACGTACAATGATTTTGCAGATGAACATAAGAAAGGGCTTGCAGTTACTGTTTTCCCTTTGTAATTCGTCAACTCGTAACTCAACGTTGCGACATGTGGAACTTTTCTGAACCTTCATCAACAGATCACACATATTACATGGATACCACGGTTACTAACTCAAAGGCATTGAGTTGCAAGCCAATTTTTGTCAAGTTTGTTTTGATTGTTCTTATCATACCCATACTTCAAGTAAGTGAGCGCCTTTACTTAAAAGAAACTAAGCTTTCTTGTGGTTTTTAGACATTGTACTCCACTGTTAATGTTTGTTGTGAATTATTCATAGGTGTTCATAAATACAGTTGTCATCATAGCGGCCATTCGAAGTCGGGCAACACTCATACGAAACAACTTTCTATATCTCTATGTGGTCAATATGCTACTTGTCAATTTGATGTTTGGGCTCCTATCCATTTACACTGTGGCTAATCGAGTCTTTGTCTTCGAATTCACGTCAGACAATCACAAGTAAGCCTGATAAATGTGTCAATTAATTAAATCTTCAGATGACTAAAATATACAGAAGGTTCATCCAAGGAAACAATGATATTGGCCAAAATAATTATCAAGGGCCATTAATTGTTAAATTAGACAAAATTTTGGCCATGTTTCTCAACTTTGGACCAGAGATGTTGTATTTATGCTATTTTGGCTGGATTTATGACTTACACAGAGCTAAAATTGAACATTTTTTTAAAACCCTAGAACACTAAACTTGATTTTTGGTCCTGGGAAATCTGAACAGGGGTGATCAAAACCACATATTTAAAATTAAAAAAACAATACTTTCTTTCAATTTAGGTTGATGACAAAGAGTACACTGAAAATGTAAATCGTATTACGTTGTTTGCGCACTAAACAGTTATTTTGCACTTTCATTTTATGCTGTTATTGACTAAAAAGAAAATACATAAAAATTACGAAAATTGTATAGAATCTATATCTATATTATAGATGATTAAACTTAATATTAAAAAAAAAACACTATGCTGGACTTGAAGAACTTTTCCTGCTCCATACTGGTACCGAGGTGTCTGAAGCAACCCTGAGTGAATTACAGCCCTTTAAGGCCAGTGGAAACTACATGGGAGGTATGCAAAAATGGCCAAATTGTTATCTGACTGAATGCATGTGTATTGTTTCACATGACTCAGCTGATACTCAGAAGTGAGAAAAAAATAACAGCTGGAGATCAAATAAACACAGTTAGTAAAACAAACAAGCACAGAACACGGTGAAGTGAACACAAAACAGCCTTCTGTGTACACTCACAGCAGCGTAACACAGATGCGTTGCTGTCTGCCAGTGAGCTCCCTGATGGAAGTGCACGGCCCAGTGATGGCAACTCAAGCTGCAATGTAACACAAAATAAATACCTCATTTTCAACTGGCAAAGCGTCACTTTCAAACCTTCCCGCCGTCTGATTGAAGACATGTGCTGAACGCACGCACTAAACGTGCAACGTCGGAAGAATGTCACCTGGTGTATGTCACTAGATCACACACATCCACCACAAACCGGGTTGTTTCAACTTTTAACCCGAAAGCACAAACTTTTCCCAACAGCGAAAAAGCACAGCCCGGGAGTACGAACTCGAGTGCACCAGCGCGGCAGTCCGACTGATACCCGCAGCTACTGAAACGTTGAGAGCGCTGCTGCGTTTGTTTACATAAGCAAATAGTACGGGACCCGTAACCCGGGGTTGACTGAACACATTTCAGTGTTGTAGGGTCTACGGAAACAATGTGTGTTTTAACAGTATGGTCCTCGCTTTTTCTAGAACTGAAAAATAAAAACGGGTTGCTCAAGTGCAGACAAAGGTGTCACATTCAAATGCTGTTTTGATATAAAATTAGCAAAGGTCTGCTTGAGACAAGCTGGATAACGAATGGAATCAAGCTGCAATATAGGGTCTTTCCACAAGCAGCTCTAATCATCAATGGCATGAAACAGTTACATTGTCATATCATTTTGAAACTGTAGACAAAGCTTTGTACAAAAATGCGTCATTAAAATTTACAATGGGCTAAATTGCAAGCGCTCATTCTCCTAATATTATCTCTTGTTTTTACTGTACTAAATGGCATGAGAATAGAGAAAAGCCTCAAAGAAGTTTTGCTAGCAAACTCAACTCTTTTCGTTTTCTTCTACTTCAGTTAAGGCACCTCATCACACCATACGAGAAAATAAATCGTGTGCACCTGTACACTTACTTGGAACGCGCCTCATTCAATGTAATTCGCAGTTCTCTGAGAATCACTGCACCATCACCAGCAAATTGGAAATTATTAATCTACTATATCATGCTAAGTTAAGGACGTAGCCTGCATGTTATTGAATTCCTGAATATGATAAGTGGACTTGTATCTTTGCGAAAAACCGATAAGGTCCACCGAAGCCACCATAAAGGCTTTTAAGGTTGTTATCAGCAATAACTCGCAAAAGGATAGAGCTAGAAGTCAGTGAATCCATCCCCGGATGACGAAAACAGAGATCTTTCCGATGGATTAAGAAATGTACATTTACATTTAAAATTTTGAGAAAAAAACTAATTTTTGATTATCCGGAAACGATTTTTTGGTAATTTCCGTAAAATTCCAAAATTCCTTTCACGCTTACCTATTAGTTTTTTAGAAATGATTTTTTGGCTTGGATTACGTCTAAGAACAACAACTAACCATAAATGCCAACCAGAAAACTAACTCATCACTGTTTTGGGATGGAAATATTTGGGTGGAAAAGTGAGTGGGGATCTAGGGATTTTGGATGACGTCATTGGAGGCTGATAAAGAAATACAAGGGGTAATTTCTTTGCGTATTCTTTTAAAACGAACTAGGCGAAAATCTCCATCTTTAGAGCCCTTGATTGGTTTTCTAGCCTTAGTGGTTGGTGCGTTATGGCCTGAAAACAATAAATAAATTAATGAAAACTTAGGGATTAATCAACTAATTATCTATTTTTAAATATCGATGTAGAACAAAAAAAACACATTTTTCGCGATTATCCATTTAATTCCGGTGTACAAAATGCAATGTCATCATAGGTTAAACATTTGCACGTTAAGAATGATATCCGTAACTGCGCACACACTGACAATTTATCAAATTTCCAAATGCTTGATCTTGCTCTCTAACGACAGTAGGTATAAGGCACCTATATCCACTTCATTAAAGTGTGAGTCTACGATTTTGAAACAATTTTTATCTCATCTATTGTTTGCGCCCTTTTCATTTTTCACGCACATTTAGTAATTTTTTTCGATAAGTGTACAAGTAAATATACACAAATGAAACCGATCTCCAACAACACAACCTATGAAGTGGAACAGCCCTGACATACAGGCAGTGCAACAGGAACTAAGATGATTTTGTTTGTTTCAGAATCATGAATACTTCAGCCGATACAGCATTGAAGACTTGGTGGGGATTTCGAGTGGCTTTCGTTATGAACTTGTACCTAGCGATGTGTGCAAACGTATCTTCTTTGATATACGGTCTTCGAGAAAGTTCTTTTTTTGTTGGCCCGGGCATTGTATCACCTCCAGAAAGAAAAAAGGTAGGATGCGTGCTTGTTTTGCGAGCGGATAGCAAGAATGTCCGTTTTGAGAAATCGTCCCAGCAGCATCTTTATTGGCAATATCGGTGACTCGGTGTATGTTTCGGAAATATTTTTAGAACTAGTTGTAATTTTGATTTCAAGCCTTTAGTGTAGATTTTCAACTAATCAAAATATTGGTGTTTTAGATCTACTTGTTCGGTAAAACCCAACTTTTTCGCTGCAACACTTCGCGTTTGGGAGCAGTTCTGAGAAATAAAAAAGTTGAGCATTACCAGCTTTAGCACATGCAGAATGAGGTCATCTACACGTCACTAACGTGAACGTAGTTTGCTTTTACATATTGGTGCGAAAAATCGTTTAGTGTAAACGTGTTACGCTTGTCTAGTAAATAGTATTTTTACCATCAGTAGGATAATGATTCGTGTTAACTTTGATATAACAATGGAAAAAATTCCCTGGTTTGGTCTAAAGCAGTGATATTCAACGTGGGCGATTTTGTGATTTATCAGATTTGGGGGGCGATTGCAGTTTCCAGGGGGCGATTTCTGCAGGTTAGAAGATAATAAAATTCTGAATTGATTCCAAAAATAAAAACTAGATTTGCCACATTGGAAACAATTCATTTAATGCACTTTCGACTCCATGTTTCGTAAAAAAGGTTATAAAACACAAGATATAGGACTGATGATGTAACAGCCAAACTAGCATTATCCCGTGTAGCGCATTACTGCGCTAACTATCCAAGACCATGGAGAGTGTTACTGGTTGGAAGCCAAACACTGCGGTTCTGACGAATTTTCAGGTATATTGTTAAGCCTAATGTTCAAAATAAGATAAAATAGTAAAGAGACTGTTGCAGTAAGTAGTTTGGTAGTTTGTTGGCCTAGTCGTTACATACGCAGCGTCAAAAAAAGCGACATCAAGCAATAACATTTGCAAGTCTCTACGCGTATCAACAACACGCGGAATTTTGGACTTTTCTCGTATACAGTTGTATGCATTGATTCCTTTTATTATACTTATGTTGGTTGAAGCAACCGACACTGGTGTAGTTATCGGAAAATACTTAATCGGCCGAACGGCGTTTCTTAAAGACGAAAAACTTCAGTTGCTTTGAAGATACTAAAAATGGCCCAACAATCATAACATTGTTACCACTGAATCATCACATCGTTTGTCTGCGATGAAGAAAAAAAGTTGTGATTAAGTATATCCTAATTACTTTTCCGCGTGAACTAACACAAATTCCCCCAACTGCATGTGTTGTTATTAGGAAAATTGCCTTGGAACAAGACCCATATAGTCTTCGGTAGAGCGTTGCCAAAACATTTTTTCGTAGGCAAAACACGTCATAGTCCGTTATCACGCGTTTTATAAACTTTGGTTCGTAACTTGAGAAAAACAGCGGAACCAAGTCTCTTCTATTTAAAAAATACGTGAAAACTGACCGTTTTGAGACGATTTACGTAGCAGTTAATGGCTAGTAAAATTAATTACAATTAGCCGTAAATTGTAAAACCTGCTTATCATGTTTTTCAGTCAGTTCGAGTGTTTTACTGTGCTTGCAGATATAGCTGTACTATGGTGGTCATCTGACTAATGACCAGTATATCAGCTCAGTAGGCTAGGAAAGGGATAACTTATAGCAATTACGTCCAACCACCCCCATCTTGGCCAGACTAAAAATTCCAAAAAATCTTTTTTGCCACCTGTAGTTTGAGGTTTGCTAAAGAGTCTTTCTGTGGGGGAAATAACGCCAAAAGTTGGGTTGCGTAGAAAGTGACTGGGTGAAGTGTTTTGCCACTTAACTAACATAAGCGAATGCGATTCCCCGTCCAGGAACTTTTCATCGATTACCAAATTGATGATGAAGCCTGTACCATGTTTTAGTAACACGGATGGTCAGACGTGTTGATCAAGGGCAGTGAGCGTTTTCGGGAAACTTAAGCTAATACTACTGAAGTTTCCCACGAAATATGTTGCTGAGCAAGATTCAACCAAGTACTGCACATGTGTAATAAATACCGCAATCGTCTTGACATGAGCATGGACTGGTGGAAACGCCATACGACTTAAGCTGATGAAATTGCAACTTGCTTCAAAAAACTAGCAGATAAAAAGCTGGGGGCAAGATTCGCAGTAGCTGGAACCAGGGCTGTTTGCACTCAAATTTCAGGCTCTGGCTCCAGCTCCAGGCATCCAAAATTTTTTTCTCCGGCTCCAACCTCTAAAAGGTTTTGGCTCCGGCTCCGGAACGATTTGGTCCATTAAAAACTAACAACCATTGTATTATCTGTACAATTGGCTTGCTCCACAAACTATGTCTGTTGAATATGAACTCAAATTCAGGCTCCGGCTCCAACATTCAAATTTTTTTGGCTCCAGCTCCACAGCTCTGATTCGAACCAACTGTTTTTGGAAAAGAATAACATTGTTTCTACAGATAAATGCAATTGCATTCGTTTTGTTTGTGCGTTTTCTGTGCTAACTGAACTCCCCCGTTATTTCATTAGGATTGAAATAGTTTCAAATTAAAATAATATTTTTGTCAACACTCATAAGTGGGGGGGAGATTTTTAGGCAAAGTTCCTGTAGGGGGGGCGATTGAACAAAAAAGGTTGGAGACCACTAGCCTAAAGCAAACGAAACACTCTTTTCGGTGGTTGCAGAAAGCCAGCGACTAAAAATAGTGAGCGCATTGAAATATTAAGTTTACTGACCAAGCTCATATAGGAACAGTTGCAGCAAAAAGCATTTGCCGATTCTTTTATTAAAATATGGCTTGATGAAAAAAAGCGTGTCACACTTTTACAGCTACTGTACTGTGATGCAACCTTGTCACTGAATCGGTTATTGGATAAAGTTGGCCTATTATCAATCAATTGTCTTCGACCGCAAA
>Ga0210059_1010872_pt1 | contig 14002 bp, 7 predicted proteins | sample Ectturendosymbi2_FD_188042 | JGI IMG/M metagenome (GOLD analysis project Ga0210059, IMG submission 188042) | Ecteinascidia turbinata endosymbiont from Florida, USA - Sample 2 (SPAdes) (version 2) | ecosystem: Host-associated > Tunicates > Ascidians > Unclassified | place: Key West, Florida... | reverse complement strand
TATTTTATGCGCATTCTCAATTCTTGTGTAGTTCAGTAAAATTCGATCTCGCAAACCAGGGTCTGCGCCAGCCAGTCCAGCCGCACACCTTCAATTCTCAACTGCTCGTATTTGACAAGACCTTAGCGCAGCCTAATTTTGCAGTGATCAATGGCTCTAACGTAGGGATGAGTGTGTTTCACTCCCCTGTTTTAATGTGCAGCCTGATATTTTTGCAGCTATGAACTGCTGTGTTGTAGCGTTGAGTTTATTTTCCTCTGATAGCCTAACTTGGAGCGCTGATAGTTTACATTCAGTGCAATGACACATGAAATAAGGGGAGTGCGTGTAGAAAAATATCCAGTTTTGTGTCAACAAACTTCGCCAAAACGTTGGTTTGGAAACATGGACATGACGTAAAATTGTGGCGTCACAAACTGCGCACACCAAATACAAATGACCACCATATGACCCTGAACCAAAACCCCCCATGAAAATTTTCTGCGTACGCCACTGCTCTGATTGACAACGATATTCTACGCTTTACGCGCGGTCTTGTCTCAGACGATCATGCGGCTTCAACAGGCCGTAACGGGCAGTGGAAAAGTCAAGAAAAAATTTTTTTGCGATTACTCAGTCTCGGCGGCAGTTTAAAGTGAAATCAACAAGGGAAATCAAATGGATTGGCTTAGTTAGAAATAAAAAGTTAGAAAAAAATCAACTGCCACTCGTCTGAAATATCTATTGTTTCATCGAGCCGAATGCCAAACAACTGAGCTTTCTTCAGCTTGTCAAAAAGTTGTTTTAACAAATCTCCTGAATTATGAAGGTATCTGTGTTTCGTTCTGTTATCTGATAGTGGAATTTTTCTTACTTTGTGAACGTTTTTTTTTCTCCGTGCGGAATGTCAGTGTTAATTTTAAGACAGGGAAGAACTATAGTCTCCAACTCGGTATACGAATGTTTTCTGGACATAACGACAAGAGCCATTTTCAGGAAAGCAAGTACTTAATCGATATTTTTTATGCCACAATATTCTCAAACGACCAAGTTACCGCCAATGACGACCTAGAGATGCTTCAATTAAGGCTTTTGACGTATTTTGATGAGTAGACTGCTGCGACTTCCCACGTTGCTTTAGATACCCTTGAGCCAAATTAGTATTACCAAATAAGATTTTATAAAACAGAAAATGTTCTGAAGGTTACAGTTCAACGTTTCTTCTTTCTTGTGATAAAACCCACACGCAATGCAAGCTTCGTTCCTTTACAATGCAAGCTTTTTTCTCTTGAATAACTTTCTTTATAACTGCAAACTGGCGACTCTCGACGTTACTCCCGGAAAAGAAAACTGTGCTGCATTCAGCATGTGATTTGCTGCCATCCTTACTCTCACTTAGTTCACTGAAGTATTTGCTTTGACAGACTATGCTCTTTTTCACAACTATTTTTCGCTACCAAGTTTTTCTTTAAAAAAATGCGTGCGTCCAATTTCTTTGATGAAGAACAACTTACTGCAACAACTTTCAAAAGTACAAGATGATAACAACCTATAATCTGAACAGAAAAATTGCAAAGTTAAATTTAACATACAGATTACTCACTTCCTCTCGGTGTAAGTTCTCGCTCAGCCGCAGCTAACTGCTTGAAAAGTAATGTGGAAAATTACGTTAGGCCTACATATCTTACTACAAAACAATAATCATTGCCGAGAAAAGCATGAGTGTTACATTGGCTTACGCAAAATTCAAGCTAGAGCAATCGTTCCCAACCTTTTCTACCTGCGGACTCCCGATTGCGCTGCATTTAGCGAAAAAAGGATATCAGGGGCTTAGCCCGCCCAAACTTTTGGGGAGGCCAGAATGTTTGACTTTAGGCGAGCTACAGTATTTTTGTTTGGGACGCCGCTTCTCAAAGCACAAAATGGCTAGATATGCTAAAAATGTGGGGCGGCCATGCCTCCCCTGGCTACTCTATGAAGGATACGTGATGGTCAATTGGCCAACACTACAAACAGGCGGAAAAAGAGAAACAATTCACACTCTCCGATATACGATTTTAGAGCCTGTGAAAGGTTGGCACCCTGCCCTAACGCAAAGAACATTGAATGTGAGGCAATGTGATTGTTCTTGAAGAACACACATCTGGTACACCCCTGTACACCCCATCTCAGTGGTACACCCCTGGAAAATTCTGTACACCTCGGGGTGTACAATACACCAGGTTGACAAGCACTGTTATAATTTACAAATTTTGACTTTATTTTGACCTATACATTTTTTGTGTTTGCAACTGCAAACTAATTCAGCCTTAGGTATTGAGGTTAACCCAGAAGCATATTCATGCACTCTAAGCTTCGAAATAAAAAAAATTGGTTGTTTAAGTCTGGAGATGATATATTGATAAGTACATTAATAACTACAGTAGAGTCAAACCTGAGAACATCACAAAGCCGAAGCACTATATGCATGATGGATTCAGCATTTACCAAAACAAGTAATGCAAGACTACATTTCACTCCTACCACGCCTATCCTACATAATATTCAATCGTCCTGTAGTGCGCAAAACAACATTATTACGTCAGAAATCGCAACAAACCCATTATTTATATTTTGGAAATGCTGAATCCATTATTATTACAGAATTGCAACTAAACTTGCAAAAGCATATCACTATGTGTAATTGCAATTTCAATAAAATATTGATAAAGAAAAAAAACTGTGCTGCAAAAAAATTTTGACCTAACGAAAATTTTTGACCTAATGACAAATTTTGGCTTTTTTTGACCTAGTAACTTGGGATTCCCTCATGGTATGAACGTGAAATTTGGTTTGTGGACGTTTCATACACTTTAGAAACGGCAGAAAAATTTTGACTTTATTGATTTTTGGTTGCCCTACTTATCACACTCTTCAAAGGAAAACGGTATTACAGTAGAAAAGGGAGGACGTAGGTCGTTTATACCAAATCATTTACCGACAGCCGAGGGCAATCTTACTGATTTGACAAAAAAAAAACACGCATCATTCAAATTTCAAAACGAATTAAGCCTGTTCATCGAATGCCTTTCGCAAACACTGACGATTCGCATCTTGCCCATGCCGTGAACTCTCAGAAATCTCGTGCTGTTTTAAAGCCTGCATTCATCTCCATCAGTAAGATAAAACGTTTAAGCCCAACATAAGCTTTCTTGAGTAGCTCTTTGACCTGCCTTGTCATTTTTTCTGCAAGAAAATAAAAGTAACAGTACTTTGCAATAAGACAAAGCCAATTGAGAAATGACACAAAACGTTTGATAGATTTTCAAACTTGGCGTTGCTGCATAAACAGCACGATACACTGTTTCAATAAACCAACACTAACTGACACCAGCCAGTCTTCAAGAGTCGGGCCGTTTTATTTTGTGAAAAACATACTACTTCCTTAGATATCTTCGTTTTTGTGCATCCACTTTTTTGAGCTTGCTCTCTTGCTGACTTGTAAAGTCACTATTGATAAGAAAATTTGAAAACTAAGTCCTTCGCTTCGAAAACCTTAAATTGAAAATTTTTTTCGTACTTCCTGAGCCTCTGCGAATAGATCTTGTTCCTCTGCTTCTGTTTCTTTTTTTCATGAAAATCTTTGGAAAGCAGGTCTATTTTTGTTTTTGAAACTTATCGTCAGTGATAGAAATGTAGGTTTTGAAAGTTTCTTCAATAAAAATGGTGAAGAAGAACAGTTTCAATTTCTGAAAAGGTTTCTTTTAAAACTAGATGAATTGCCGAGCACACGACTTCTTATGCGCTTTGATGTTTTCAATACGGTTCATGTTGACAAAACAATACCAATATCGCAATGAAAAGCACGGTCGGTTCACGACATTTTGTCCAACGCACACTACAGTGATTATTATTCTTCTGGCAAAAAATCAGATTAGATTGCATTTTTAATGCTTCGGCCCTTTTACTTCGGACAAGCATACGCGTTTGTTGCTGACACCGAAATTGCACACATTTCAAGTGCTTCATCCTCGTTCAGGATTGCTGGTGGGCAAGTTCCGCCGACGTGAGTCTGAGATATACATAGAAGTTTATTTTCACAAACATTAACCAGCTTTGTTCAAGTTGATGTGAAGATAGAGTGGGGCTGAAAAAAAACGGTTGTTCAATTTGTTTTGTCGAACAGTTCTTGGCACCAGCAAACAAATATTACACGCTTTGCACTTTTAACAAGCATTTCAGAAATCAACGTCAGTTTGTGGCAGTATATCCGAAACATTTTTATCTTCGGAACAGTGCAAGCTCATTTAAGTTGACGAGCAACCACCAAAACACCAAAACCGTCAAGCTTGAACATTTTTTCACCTGAATTCATGGGCGTCGGAAGGGGGGGGGGCAGGGGAGGCCTTGGCCCCCCCTGGATTTTGAAATTATTAGCAAAAGAATATTGTTTTTTTTTCATTTCGAGGGGTAAAAAACAAATTTCACCACTTTTGGCCCCGCCCTGGAAAAAATTTTGGGAAAATCCCCTACTGCCCACCCCCCCGGAAAAAATCCCTCCGACGCCCATGCCTGAATTGTCGTTATTTAGGTTTCTTATATTGAACAAAATCAAGCATATTACAGAAAAAGTAACTGCGCCACAACTAGTTTTGTGCGGTGCTTCTACTGCATTTTCTTGTTATGTTTCAAACGTGTTTGGTATTTGTCGTCAAAGACCTGCAACTAATTAAAGTTCGCCGATTTCGTTCAAGAAAATCAATATCTTTATTTTTGTATGATGAGGGGATTTTCCAAAACCTATTTTTAATTCAGCTGGTGCTAAAGAACAATTTGAAAATATTTTATTACAAAGCAAGCAAAGGTTTTCTTCGTCGCCCACGGAAGTAAATCCAAAATCATATAAGTAACCTCGGTAAATCCGGATCCGGTTGATCCGGATCTTCGCCAAAACCGGATGAAACGGGTGGCACGAATGATTTCTAACATTTTCCTTTATAGAAACCTTCCGTTTATCTGGATCTTTTTAATCTGAATCTTCGCCAATTCCGGATAAAATCTGCTCTTTTTTCATTTCCTAATCCGGCTTTTTATGCGCTTCCACATTGTTGTGTTTTTTACACTTACTGGTCCCTGGGTAAGATTCAGCAGCTTTCAGACGCAACACATGAGTGCTCACGATCACCAACGAACATTACGAATTGTTTATACCAACGGCCGCAAATGTGCACTACATTCAGCTAATCGTGGAGGAGATTATTACGTCACACACGGGCATAGTAAAAGGGCAGAGCACAACACGTCGATCACCAGAAGGCACGCAGCTGCACCACGTTTTCAGTCTGTTGATCATGATCAGTGTTGAGTGCGTGTGTGTATAGAGCATTATCCCTGAGTGTACTGCTTATACTGTACCAGTTGCAGAAATCTCTGCGTCAGTGCAAAATCCCAGATTTTTTCTCAGCCAAGTAATCTAAAATTATGAACTTAAGATTGTTCAAACTACAGTACCTGGATATGACGGTTACTAGTCTGACATACCATTGTAAAAAGTACATCAATAAGTTCGTTTTGCTTCCGCAAAAGTCTGCCGTTGGGTCGCAAATGTGTTTAATTCAGGTTATTTTGACCGATATCAGTATTTAGATGACATCAGGCTAGAAACAACCATCTTCGGCTAATCCGGATCTTCGTCTAAACCGGATAAAATCGTCGGCCAAATCGAATCCGGAGAAACCTAGGATTACTGCAATTGCCCCTGTGCTTGGGTTTCTTCCTAGCCCTCTCACCAGAATTGGAAAACGCACATTTCTATTTCAGTGAAGTGTTTAAATCAAAAGCAGATGATTCCGATTCCATATTTCCATTGTCTTTTGAGGATGCTCTCGTTTTACTAGGCCTGAATTTTAGCCATAGTTCCAACATATTTACACAACGCAGTAAAAGTTATATAAACAGAGAGCCAAGCCCCATGCATTCACTGTACTGGTTTAACAAAACTGGTTGTGTTCTTGATCCTTGAAAAATATTTTGTTGTCCTTGAGTATTTTCGGGCGTCCTTGAAAGTTGTTGAACTGTTGTGAAATTATTCATTAGTGAATTATTGATTACATCAAATAGTTAATGATAGAGTTCATATAATGTAACTGAGCCGCATAACGTGTATATGTGTTCCATCTTAAACAAACGTTTAGTAAAAAGTACCCATTGTTATTCAGCAATGTTTGTTTGAAAAAATGTGCCACTCCACTATATCTAAAAAGTATTGAAAGTAGGCATGAAGCAAAATTTCAATAACCACAAAACGACAAAATATCCTTGAAAAAATTTCAAGGGATCTGACAACCCTAACCGAAGCACAATTTTTACCCTCAGCCTACCGTAAACGCACGTAGTCATACACGAATCTGAGCAGCACGGTCAAAGTTAAACTTGGGTTTTCCCTTTGAAGTTAGACGTAAAAACCAGGGTTGCCAACTTAGTGGATTTTCCACTAGATCTAGCGGATTTTAAATCTGTCTAGCTGCAAAATAACTGGCCTGGCGGCCTAACTCCGCTAGATTCTAGCGGACTGGTCTAGCAGCGTATGGAACTGGTCTTATTCAAACGGATTCTAGCGGACATTTGCAATTTTTCTATTTTGTAAGGTATGTTTAGACTTGGTAACCCTGGTGAAAACCACAGGAATTCTGCTCTTTACGGGGCTAGGTTTGAACTAAACTGGAGTACGTTATGCCTAAGCAGAACTGATAAGTCGCTTTATATTCTGATTCAAACTTCATCGCTAGCCTGCTATCTTGTAATGAAAGAAACATATTTGAGACCGAGTGGAATTTCAGTCTTTCTCTATTATTCGTCCAAGCATGAAACGTCTCCGCAATTTATTCTTTGCCCAACTAAGTTCAAAACCTCGTAGTAGGAACACGACCATCAGATTCCCAGCGGGTGGTCTAAAACAGTGGTTTCCAAACTGGGAGTAAATTACCCCCCGGCTAATATGCGCTTCTTTGGGGGGTAATGCGGAACCAAAACCGCAATGTTGTTCTATATTATGAGTGATCACTGCGAAATATTGAGGGCAATTGAGACAGACACAATCGCTATCTTGATTTGGGTAACGGCTCGAACAACTTTGGGAACCACTGATCTAAAGGGTTCTTCGCCTAAAAGCGCTGCTGGTCGGCAAGGACAGAATGGCTTTGCATTTGTCGATTCGTTGCTATACAGTATTTAAAAACATCTGTGCAAAGCAAACAATATATTTGTGCAAAGTCGTTTTGCTTGCGATCAGTAACATAATTGATAATTAATCTAAACCACTTGCATACTTGCTACAAGAAAACGTTCAACTAATGCCAAGAACAACATATGGTTTTCCAGTACAATGAACGTGCATCTGTGTTCATATTGACTTGACTATTTACAAAATGTTTTCTACTGATTGCAAAGGCACACACTTGTATTTGCATACATTCTTAATGAGCCCCCAACTATCAAGCGTGAACTTTGAAAAAGATTACATAAAATACTGTGTTCTTTGGTGATGTTCCCTACTCACGCGCGTATACCCAAATACCAGTTATCATTCAGTAATTTATAGTACTGATCAATGTACATTTTTGTTGAAGCAAACTGCTTCATACTTTGTCACCCATGGCTCATCAGTGCATGCTGTTTGATATATGCATCGAAACAGGGGCGCAACCAGCTCTTCATTTCGGGGGGCAATTTTCACGAAATTTCATTCGATGACGTCATCGTGCTTATTCAACCGTGGTACAACTTTTTCGCAAACGGTCACATATAATAATAATGAATTTTTGCCCACAGACACGAAGTCCATAGTACAAAGACACACATTCCGCACAACGCTGCTTAATAAAAACAGACAAAACAGAACGTTTTACAACAGCGTTGGAGGCTGAATCACCGGTGTCAAGCGAAATTTCTGACTTCACGCCATGTGCGCATGCACACAGCAGCATTCAACATATCAAATACGCTGAGATAACTGATGATTAGGGCTTAGGATTTGGTGTTTACCTAAGTGTGTCGTGTTAGGGTTTATGTTACAGTATGAATAAGAAAAATAATTGAAGTATAAGATTAACAGGCTTGTCCATGGGAATGTCATTCCTGTGGGAATCCCATGGGAAATGTCACATGGGATGGGACAGCACACATTTGTATTTCCCATGAGACTCAGAAATAGAATGAGAGTGTCAGAATGTTACTGAATTGTGATACTTAGACTGTACTTCTGAATTTTAAAGTCAATGAATTTTTTCGTTTTGCATGTGTCTTTGTACATGTAGTCCTATTAAGTTGATACTAAACCTAAACATTCGTAAATTTAATGATTTTAATTGAATTGTATTCCATATTAATATTATAATAATGTTATGGGAATCCCATGGGATGGGACAGCCATAAATTGCTATGGGATGGGGATGGGACAAATAAATATGTCCTATGGACAACCTGAAGATTAAGTCCAATATTTCTCACTGGTTTTACTTATTCACATACTGCAGCTTGTTGTGGGTATCTGACATCTAACCGAAAAGTTTAATTTACACAACGCACATCAAAAAATTAATCGCCAAACTTTATTCCTTTGTTCTGAGAAGCAAAACAACTGACAAGAAATAATAGGTCAGAAATTTCGCAGAAGTCAGAAATTTCGCTTGACACCGAGCTACAGAAACTTACTTAACAGAACGTTTTGTACCGGCGCTGGAGGCCGAGCCTCAGTTTTACAGACGCATTCTTAACACTATTGGTTCATTTGGTACAAAACTACTGCAGAGTGGGACGCTAAGTCCCAAACTGGTCAAGCCCAGCCAGGTAAAGTACGAATGCATTGTGACATGCACACCCTCAAACGAATAAACACTGCAATGTTCGAGCACTCAATCACAAAACAAAATGCGGTTGTAGTTTTCATAGATCAAGGAAGAATATAACAATCTGACTGCATCAAAGCAGGCAACCATTACGTTATTAGACCTTCTGCATCTTTCGAGAAATAAGTGCATATTTTTTCTTAATACGGCCTCAAATGAAGGAATGTTACATTGAACCTGATGAGTCATGGCCACTAACACTCGCTCTCCAGGACAGTTTGTATAGAGCTATGTATCCAAAATTATAAGCCACACGAAATCTCTGCATGCATGACTTCCTGAAATTCCACCATAATTGTGATGCGTACATGGGCGTACAAAAGGAACGAAAAAGTACATTTTTAACTGTATTAGAACATCGTGAGAAGAGGCTCGCAGCTTGTTTGCTGCACAATATTTTTATAGCAGTTGTCTCTGAATGTCTTTGTCATCTGGGAGCTCAGTATCCAGTACAGCTCCCAGATATTTGTATTGGTTAACAGATTTAGATTTTTACCATCCATGTGTCAGTAATGGGGTGGCTGTGCGTTTTGCACTCTTAGCCCTAAACGTCATACAAACAGTTTTGCTGTAGTTGAAAATATTTCCATGTGATTCTGCATAAGCTTGACACACAGACAAAAGTTCTCTTCGCAACATTTCCGAAAATGAGAAATTTTCAGTTTTGATCAAGATGCGGACCGAACGATCAGGACAGAGAAAACACCTGGTTCCGTACTCAACTAGTGTAGTCATGGCTTTAGTGAGAGAGATGTATAGGCTACTACAGTAGTAAACCTGCGTAATTTTCGTCTAGTTTTAGCAAATTCGTTCTAACGCTATTCTTCTAGCCTGTGCTTGAATTTCTATCACAGATGAAGATCCCAAACTTGAAAGATTGCCTATGTCAAGGGTGAGGGGATCTTTGAATGCTACCATTTGGGGCAAAACAGATCAGGTGTCCTGTGTCTTTGGCGCATAATGGATCAGGTGTGTTTGGGGCAGCAAAACGGATTTTTCTGGCATCCATGAGTTGCGTTAAAGCTTTTGAAAGCACTTTTAGGGCTATGAGCTTTCAGGACTTGCACTGGTTGCAGAAGTTAAGGTCGTATAAAGTGTCATTTCGAGCCAAAGTGGTCTAGTAGGTAGGTGCGTTCAACACATGACTAGCACTCATATGACACTTTAATAAACCTTTTTCCCAAGCCGTGGTACTGGGATCAACCCAGAAAGATACCAAAACATGAAACAGTCACCAATCTAAATTTAGTAAAAAACTCAGGTTTCGAAGCGAAAATGCAACTAAACAACGCTTTTTTAAGAAATGTACTCCGTTAATAATGGTGATCCGCTTTGTCCCTAACAAAAATAATAATCAAAAGGTCGTAGAAGAACAACCGGAATGACGAGGCACTAACTGCTATGTCAAGCTTTCTCTTATCAATTTGAAAGTTTCAGCAATTTGCACAGTTCATCAGTATTCTAATGTTACAAAGTTTCATGAGGGCAAATTGAGGCCTGTCTAAGTCAAAATAGTACACGAACAAATAGATAAAAGTGCCTTAAAAAAACGAACGGTTTAAACTATCTCCCAAGTTGACACTTCCAGCATGTTTGTGGTTGAATGCCAATCATTTACGAAATTTTCGATCAGATAACCTGTCTTAAGATAAATCTTGTAAGGAGATAACAATTAACGACCAAGACAAAGCAAAATTCCAATAAAATTTCTTAAAAATGATTAGAATATAAAATTTAATATTTATTCTTTGAAAGTTTCTACAATGCCCCAAATGCGCCCCCCCCTGGTTGCGCGCCTGCCTCGAAAGCATTCGATAGAGTACTACAGTAAACATTAAATTATTTGAGAAACTAATTCAAACAAAGGTGCCAATGTGTTTTGTGCGCCTACTGAAACATTGGCACAAGGAACAAACGATGCAAATTAAATGGGGCAAGCATTTTTCTGAACCGTTTCATGTGTCTAATGGAATTAGACTAGGGGGGAAAAAGTCCATACTTGTTTACTGTATATTTAGATGATTTATCCAGTGCACTAAACACCATTAAAGCAGTATGTTATATCGGTGAAGTCATATTAAATCAGTTGATCTTTACTGATGATATTTGTGTGTTTTGTCCAAGTGTATGTTGGTTACAACGAATACTAGATGTGTGTCAGTCTTATGCAGAATCGCATGGCATTATTTTCAACTGCAGCAAAACTGTGTGTATGACGTTTAAGGCTAAGAGGGCATAAAGCACAGTCACCCCATTACTGACACTTGGGTGGTCAAAATGTAAAATCTCTTAACCACTACAATATCTGGAGATTGTGTTGGATCGTGAGCTCTCAGATGACAAAGACATTCAGAGACAACTGCGATATCAATATTGTACAGCAACCAAGCTGCGAGCCTCTTTTTCCCGTTGTTCAAATGCAGTTAAAAACGTACTTTTTCGTTCCTTCTGTACGCCCAGGGCCGGCCCTAGCAGATGCGGGGCCCAATGCAAGACCTAGACGCGGGGCCCCTCTGAGCAGTGATTTTATGACGTCATCATGTTCAGTCAACCGTGTTACGATCGTGGTAGAGCGCAGATATGCAGTACAGCACTAACATGAGAATTGAGCACGTTTGCTAACGTTCGAGAGGAAATTTGCTAGTTCTGACGAGAGCGTTCTTTGTTAACAATGAAATTTATATGGCGTTTCTACTGAATTCTCAAGCGCAAGGTGTATCTGGCAAAAATGAATAATCTATCCAAACAACATGTCGCGGGGCCCAGAGGCGCGGGGCCCAATGCAGCTGCATCGATTGCATCGGTTGAAGGCCGGCCCTGTGTACGCCCATGTATGCATCTCAATTGTGGTGTAATTCCAGGAAGTCATGCATGCAGAGATTGCGCGTGGCGTATAATTTTGGATGCAGGGCTCTATAGAACCTGCCTTGGAGAGCGAGTATTAGTAACCATCAGGTTCAATTTAACATTCCTACCTTTGGGGCCCTGTTGAGGAAAAATACGTACCTATTTCTAGAAAGATGAAGAAAGTCTAACAGCATATGGTTGCGTGCTTTGATGCAGTCAGATTGTTTGTATTCGTCCCTGTTCTTTGAACACTACAATCGCATTTGAAATGTATGAGTGCTTTGTGAATGAGTGCTCGAATATTGCAGTGTCTGTTTAATGGATGGCGTGTCATACCACAACGCATTCGTACTTTACCTGGTCTTGAACAGTTTAGGAATTGGCGCCTTCTATGCACAGTAGTCTTGTAACAAGTGGTGCCGATTAGCTAATAATAGTGTTAAGAATGTGTCTGTAACCCTGTGGTTCTAGCTTCAACGCAGTTGCAGAAAGTGTCTGTAACTCAGTGATTCAGCCGGGTCCAATACCATTGCGAAACGTTCTGTTTTGTCTGTTTTCATCGACCTGCGTTATGCAGTGTGTGTGTTTATACTATGGACTTCGTATCTGCTAACAAATAAAATCCATCAACCAATTAAGTAAAAAAATAATGAACAAGTTCGTTTCTTAAAACAGAGAACATTTTTTCAAAACTATTGGTAAACTGTAACGATAAGCATGTGTTTCTATGCATTGCAACTACCAGGCAGCACCTTGGGATTTTAATATTGAAGCTGGTAAGCTTTTTGCTTTCTTGGCATTGAAAGTGCAGTACTATCATCATCGCTGTGTTTGTGTGTTTTCATACGATTTGTTTGACGCGAAGTATCATTTGCGCTTTACCAATTTTAAAACACGATTTGCTTAAGAGCAAAACGCCTGCATTAGAAGATTGCTTTTCAGATTATTTCAGGCAAAAAGCACACGGTGTAACCTACAATGAAGGCTTTATTAAACTTATTCGTCGAGTCCGCAGCAAACGATCAAGCGACATGCAGTAAATGGAACAACATGAGCGATGTCAACCGAACAAGAGCGATGTCAACTGAACAAGTGCGATGTTAACCGAACAGCGACTTCTGAACAAGGCTGGAGGCGCAAAGAACCAACGCCACGTCGCAAACAATCAACGCAAGCCAAACAATTAACGGCGCGCAACAAAAATGCACTCGCGCGCGTGACAATGCAAGAAAATAAAATAACGCCAAATAGGACAGCACAGATTTAGAATAAGATTATAATTAAAAGGATTTGGTTCAGATTGAAATGAACTAGTTGTCACGTCACAAACAACCCGGCTTGAAAACAGGACCTTTCTGTTCTACTTTTTCTTATTTAAGGAATTCTATTTGTTTACATAAAACTTCATTCGATAAAAGCTAATGATGCTGTAGGTTCAAAGAAAGTAACGCACCGATTCTGCCAGCTTGTCATCACAATCTACAGATTTTCAATTTGATGCTCTGACGAAACAACTATCCGTACTGTCCTTAACTCACAACTAACCAACGTTTTTGCCACACGAGAAAGCGATGGATATTTTTTCGTTGGACGGACACGCGCCATCAACTCTAAGAGGTTTCGTTATTTCTGAATCAGCACAAAAGTTTTGCGTTGTTTTGGTGATGTGAAGTTACGAACACAGAAAAAAGGTGGAGCAAATTCCAAGTTAATTTTTCGCATTTTTCACTGATACTTTTGTAAATACAACACTGCCCAACGCGACATCAAAGTCGGTTGGAAAGACTTGTTCTAATTTAAGTTTTACCAATGCAGAAAAAGGAAGGTTTCTTTGGGAAAAAGATTAAAGCTTTTAATTTGTGCAGCAATAAACTAATTCTGCTATTCTAAAAGACTAAAACCGCCAGATCATATGACACTTTAGGTCAGGAGGTCGGCGTTAGGGACAGTGACGCACAATCTGATCTGCGATTTCTTCCACAGTGCCACACTCGCAAATCACTGATGGATCCAAAACTCACTTGTACGTGGCACTGAGAAAAATTTTTGTGTTCAGTGCCATTGAACGAAGTTCGTTTTGTGAAATTATTGTTTTTCCCCATTTACGATCACTTCCATAAAAAAGTGTAATATTTACATGTGAAAATCTGAAAACATTGCAAGCCAGATTATCGGTGTACATTTTACATATCCATAGGTTACGAGAAGATTGAATGACGTAATCCTACTTTTGGTGGTTTGCTTAGGGTAGCGTCATAACATATGCCGTACAATTCTGGAAAAAAATCTGA
>Ga0210059_1010871_pt1 | contig 14002 bp, 12 predicted proteins | sample Ectturendosymbi2_FD_188042 | JGI IMG/M metagenome (GOLD analysis project Ga0210059, IMG submission 188042) | Ecteinascidia turbinata endosymbiont from Florida, USA - Sample 2 (SPAdes) (version 2) | ecosystem: Host-associated > Tunicates > Ascidians > Unclassified | place: Key West, Florida... | reverse complement strand
GCTCGTGATACTTCACTCCCTGCCTCAGCTGATGCTGATATATCTGACGATGGCGGGCATGTTGCCTCGAGACGGTCCACTCGCAGTAACAAAGGGGTGCCGCCACTGCGATACGGGGATTAATATTGTTATGATACGGCACTTCGAATATGTGTACTATGTACTGCTGTCGTGTTTCTTTTGTGCATCTGCATATTGCTATGTGCTTTTGTTCGTACACCAATAACTTTTAATTTAGCAGGGGGTGGAATGTAGTAATGATTAATCACGTGCCTTGCTCAAGGCGCGGCTCTTGGCTTGGCGTCCATCGCCACTCTTTTAATTGGAAGCGTGGCGTTTGCTATCAGGCAGTTGTGTGAGGCATGAGTCGGCTCGGTCGCCAACGTTTTTGTTCGTTGCATGTAATTCTGTTCTAAGACCGTTTAGACTTTGAATAAAGTCTTCTATACTGCAGTAGTGTCAGTTCACTTTGAAGTATTGTTTTTGATACCTATTTACGTTCGCGAACAGGCAAAACACAATAAAAGTTTGGGGAGGCAAATGATAAAGGTACTTGCACGACTGACAAATAGAGCGGAACAATTTTGTACACAAAGGAGTCAATTTTAAGTGCGAATCTTCACAAAATGTTGCGCTGGTTTGCATGAGATTTTTGGCTTCCACGAGTTCAGCATCTCATGTTTTGTCATTAAATGTTCCAATGTGGTCGAGTTATTCTTATTTCGACAAAATATTAAAATTTCGCAGAATGCAATATACCCCGAAAGAATCACATTACGTAAAATCCCTGGTCCTCGAACTGCTGTGTAATAGTTTATGTGGCCCTCGGAAAAGAAGGTTTGGAGGCCCCTGGTGTAAGTCTTCGCTACGATGAGAACAATATTTGCCCAATCCAGGAAATAATACCGAAGTTGCTACATTTTTAAATGCACCTGAAGAGGGTCTTTAGAAATTTCCATCCACTTCTCGGTTGACGTTCTGATCCTGACATTGTTTATGGCAGACAATTTAAAATGAAAGTCAGGGGCAATTCATTGCTCTTCAAGATTTTGAAAAATGTTTTCGCTGCGCTCAAAGTTCTTTGATATCAGCACTTTCGCATCTTGTGGAATAGCCCACGGAAAGGTGTCTTTGTTTGCACGCAACACATCAATCCACTTTTCTAACACAGAGGCGAAGCACGAAAGGCAACGTTATTGTTTAATGCGAAAAAGACCTGTACGTTCAGTTGCGTGCTTTGTTACTACTTTTGTAGTTCATATACTGCAGCGCAGGTTTTTAAGGTGTTTTAGAGACACGATTTGGGTCTCTAAAATTGAAAATCGGGTGTCTAGAATCAGGAGAAAATCATCAGAGAAAATCAGGGGAATACCTGAAATATCTAGTCAAATTTTTCGGGTCACTACAGGTCCATACCGGGTACCTACAATTTTCCTTAAAAAAAACGCTGTAGGTGCTTAATTTTTCCCTGTTTGCTACTGTATTTTTATGTTACCTTTTCCTATTGATTCGATATTCATGAAACCATGCTTCACTGATGTCACTAACAGTTGGTGATGACAAATGCTTGCGATCAGTAACCAGCCCGGAGTAATGAGTTATACTGACCCTGGCACGATGTAACTTTCCTGTTGCTTAAGGTCTTTCCAGGGATATCTAGAAGTCATAGATATCCCTGGGTCTTTCAAGTAGCCTAGTTGACACATCGGACTGTTGATTGTGGGTGTGGCGATCATGCTGCGGACGCTCCCGTGCTTCACAGCTGCCCCTTCGTCATCAAGATTGGGGCGAGATTAAACCGACATTATCCTCTGAGAGTCACATCTATTATGTGTTGTTTTACTTGGGTGCATCATTTGCAAGAAGGGGTTTCGTTGCGATCCTAATATTCTAAACACATGATTCTGGTTGCATGCTGTTTGGAAATGTTCTTGCATTTTGTACGTTTCGTTTTAAAGATATTAACTGCAAGCAAAATTAGGAATGGAAAATATGAATTCATACCATATTTCATAGTGTTGGGATCGAAAATCCCGAGCGGCATGTGCGCAAAGCTTCGCACCGTGGCAGCAAGCAACAATAGAGGTCACCCGACGAGATCACTCTATCATTGCTTGTTCGCGCCACATACATATATTTTTGTTCTTCGCGCACATCCCGTTCGTGGTGAATCACACAATCAACGCAACACCACCGGAGAGGATGCAACAACATCCCCTCCTTTTTACAACGAACCACACCGATCGCACGTTCTTTATGTGAAGGCTGAATTCCGCACGACCTTCATATCCTGGTCACAGCACCATTTTGTTGCGATCGAAAATCCCGAGCGGCACGTGCGCAAAGCTTCGCACCGTAGCAGCAAGCAACAATAGAGATCACCCGACGAGATCACTCTATTATTGCTTGTTCGCGCCACACATATATCTTTGTTCTTCGCGCACATCCCGTTCGTGGAGAATCACGCAATCAACGCAACACCACCGGAGAGGTTGCAACAATAGCAACGGAGAGCATGAAAGAACCATGGGCGTCTGCAGGGAGGGAAACGGGCATTTGTACCCCTGGAAATGGGGGCTAAGAACCAAACATTTCTAAAGAAAATGAGGTCAGCAACTTAATTGACTTAATTCTTGCAACGAGAGTTTTATTTGCCAGTATGACACTCACACCGGGTTCACTGTTCTGGTATCATGCAATAATGAGCTTGCAGTTCACTAAATCCTCTCCTTTGCCTGTATAGGAAGGTTGCTAGACTTGGGGAGACCAGAAAAACTGCTATTGGACGCCTAAGCCTACATCAGTGATAGATGTCATTAATGGAGGATGACACCACAGTTATACACATATAAAGTATTGAGCATTGGAGAAGTTAACGGTATTTCACATTTTCATTTACATACTGTAAATCACCTTCAACTGAAATCACCAAACTACATCAACATATTCAATACCATCGTGGTTCATTCATTTCACCGGAATGTCAAAAGCAATATTTCTAGGAAACTATTGCAACAAAAAATTCCCAACACACAAAATTTAGACATCGCACGTGTTTTAAGGAAAGGATGCAAGTATTTATTTTCTTGCTTCCCTGCCCTTGCTTTAGCCTTTCAACATTTCACCTGTTAGCATTGCTTCCATAGTCAAGCACTTGACAATACGTAGTGTTACGTGAAATCGATTCCCTATTAAAATTTTCAGATAGATTGCTTGCCTCACATGTGGAGAGAAGTGACTTGAATACAGGTATGTGCAAGTTTGAATAGCCGCAAAAAGATGAGAGCAGGCCTCAGTAGGCTGATTCCTCTAAAAAGCTTACAGCAAACTTAGAGCTTTCAATTTCCGTGAAATGTTTCAATGATCCAAACGTCAAGAAATTCTTCAAAAACGTCTACACAGAAATTCACCGCCATTGCTCAAAGTTAAATAAGTACAGGTGGGTCGAAAATGTACAGATTCATTTTGTCACTTTTCATCAAGGGTATCCTTGATAGCTTGACACAAATCCTGCATTCCTTTGATCTGCTCGGGAAGATCGTAGTAAACAAAGCCTATCCTCAAACAGTTCTTGAAGTCTCTCACAAGTGATGCACTGCGGAAACGTTAGACATTGTTAACGAAAAATACATAATTTTCACAACGCTTGATGAATATTCAGAAATTGTTGCAGCGTCAAAGAATACTTTTAAATCAAGCGTTTCATTTTTGTAGTCAGTGATAAATATGAAATTTCATTATCGTTTCTTGTTTCTTAAGCAGCAAATCCAGCAGTCAAACACGACTGTGGTAAATTTTTTGGCAGATTTCATTTTCACGAAGGTAAATTATGGCAATGAATGACACATTTGGACCATTTCAGAGCTTATTAACAATTTACACGCTATGCCAAGACAGGTGCCACATATCTTAATTTAGTTAGATTGTTATAAAATGAAAGATAGTTTATGGTAAACAGCTGTTCATGCACAGGAAAGAAATCTTAAAGAGAAAGGTTTGACAGTCTCTCAAGTGTTGCACATGTTCACTCCAGATTTGAAACGCCACTTCCACTTGGGCGGAAAGCGTGGGTGCAGAGCAAACTTTTCTGTGCCCATTTCTTGCAACGGAATCCACCAAAAAGGGCTGATGCACCTCATACAACGTGTTCCAAAACAAACGCGATCTGCGGTTCAGAAGCACTAAATATCCAGCGCTGCAGTCTATCCAAGTCTTGTTTATGAAGAAAACGTTTTTTTATAAGACAGTTATTTTCATAAAATTCATGGAGGATCGTAAGTGGAAGAAACGAAACAATTTGCAAAGTCTTATAACTTGATGCTAGAAATAGATAATCTCATGTCAACTTGATTTGTTTCCTAATTGTTATCATGATAACGTTCCCTAATATTTTGCCACCAACTGTAGTTTCAATCACAACACAGGTTTTGAAAGAAGAAAGGCTTCACACACAAGAAGATAATCTCCCATTGTAAGTTGTTTTGTGTCTTACTGAAAATGTAAGAACTCATTAAACTTTAATAAAAGCCGTTTAAGTGCGCCTCTTCAGGAAGCTGTGGGGTTTGACTGTGGCTTTAAAAACAAAGATTGTGAAAGTTTCTCAACCCATAAACGTTTTTTATTGAAATACTAAACATTGATCACGCTTTCAGAAAATGTAGCAGCCTAAAAAAAATTTGAAAAGCTTGATGAACATAGCGTCATGAAAACAAATTGTTTCATGAGAACCAATTTAAAAACAAACGTCTTTGGACATTTTATTACAGAGAAGCACAAAAATTTAAACATTAGTTATTCTTATAGACTTCTACAAACACTCATGTAGAAAAATCAAAACCTCTACTTACTTTTGTCCAGGGATAAAAATAACTCCATGTCGTTCTTTTGCATGTTCCAAAAGGTTGCTTGCGTTGACACCAAGCGGAAGAGTGATCCATAAAAAACAACCACCAGATGGTTGAGAACATTGCACATCATATTTAGTCAAGTTTTCTTCTATAAGTTTGACTGAAGCGTTCAAACAATCCTGTTTATACCAATTACATAGAAATATGGCTGTTGAAATTAAAACCGAATGATTGAATGTATTACAGAGAAAGAGAAGAATCTAAATTGAACTAAAGCATTTGATTCATTAACATCTTTGTTTAAGCTTTGGTGCAGACGCTTACGTTGATCTAGAGTCTAGGGCCTAGACGGTCGGATTGGAATGAAAAACAACACGTGGTTTCACTTGTTCTACAATCAAGTCACATTACAGGAGACGTACTCATTTTTGATTAAAAGTTGCAGAGTTTGGAAGAAACACCTTATACTGTTCTACGTCAACAAAATGAAAACCTCACTTTGTGCTTTTTCTTGAGCAAATTGACGTGAGAATCCATATTACCACTTTTAATGACCTCAGCCATAACAAAAGAAAGATAGGCACTCTTGCCGAGTCCACTGAAAAGGACGTACGTCTCGAGCAATAGGTCTTTCACTCGCTTTGGCATTTCGTACCAACCTATTCTCAAGCCTGGAGCAGCGATCTTGGAAAAAGTTCCAATGGATACAACATTTCCTGAAAAACGTTTTAAAAAGATGGTTACGGATTTTGCGTTGTTTATATTGCTATTATGCTATTCTTTTCCAAGCATTTTAAGAGTTTAATCATCTCAAAATCATTTTCTGTTTCGCTTCAACATTCATACGAGTAATATTTTCCGCGTGTAACAGTCTCTCAGTATGCGGAGAGCGTGATGTCACAGCAGCATGTTAGGATTATTCAAAAAACATTTCAATTTTGGAACGCAGCTGTGGTGGCCACCATTCGTCATTACGGCATTAGCAATCAAGCACAAAATGTGACAAACATGTAACGCTGCACATAGATCATATGTACGCTTGTTCGTTGTTTTTGTTTCTAACTGGTGGAAAACTCAAAAAGGAGGACGAGGAAAATATCTCCTGCGCCCTCCTGCGGTGTTTTCGCAGCTCTTGCGTCGCCTTTTTCAATAAAATAATTTTGAAAAGTTAGAGATACGCACAAGAGGAAAAAGGTGAGTGGTAGTATAGTGGACACATTAGTGCTTTAATGTTTTGTGCATTCTTACTGCGTAATTCCGAGTAATATTCCATTCGTGATCCAACGTGATGTACTTGTTTGCGAACAGTCCGACCGTCGACACGATAGTCTGCAAACCTACATAACCGCAGTCGGTCGCTGTTTCCTGTGGCGCATTCGAACACCCAACGCTTTGGTTCGTCATCATTTTAATTCTGACTACATACCGAACAGTTGCGTTACGTGTTTCTGACTTCACGCTCAAGTGTATTGGCGTTTTTGTTGTATATCTGAATATAATCAAAAGAAGCACTCAACTTAGAGTACTACTGGAGAGTTATCAGCGAACAAAGTGGTGAGAGCCTTTTAATTCGCCTTGCTTCGGCTTGGCAACGTCAAGACGTCAGGTGGCTTAGTTGGGAGACCGACCTGTGCTCCTGCAACAACTAGGTTGACCCCTCAACTAGTAGAGACCTCTGCACCAACCTTCAACCTCAGACCCTACAGTAGTAGACAGAAAAAACTTTTTATAAATAAATCCAGTAACTTTTCAACAGGAGAAACGAAAGTCACGAGGAAAATCCTGATGAACCGGATGGATTTGAGTTTCATGTTGTGGATACGTTTGTACTGAGAAGCAAAATCGCTTGAACTCACGTGAAAAGAAAAAGAAGAAGTGACCTCCTTGATTTAATTTAGGAAAATCTGACTTAGACTCTGACATCAATACTTTACAAGGAAAACGACATCCCTGGAAATATTTTTTGAAAAAGGCAAAGAAAATAAAGAGATTCATTTGACAGGGTGTTTTCCGGAAACCAGATAAGTATTCACCTATTACCCTCGCGCTACCTTTTTTGAAAACAGTTTCGTGTTAAACGTCTTGCATTTCATCATCAGCTGCATGCATTCCAACATCAAAACCAAGTAATGCAGCTTTTATTGATGTCACCTTTGTAGTCATCATCTGATTTTTCATCATAAGCAAACAACCGACGAGGAGACGGAAGAAACTTTTCTGGATCCGTTTCATCAGTTCCGTAATTCAACACGTTGTATACATCGTCGCTGATCACAAGGAGATCGTAACTTCGTGCAATTTCAACCAATCTTTTACACTTTTCTGTCAAACAACGCTTGAAGCTTGTTAACACTTGAAGATAACAAAGTGATTTTTTAACAAGTGAACCATGCATGAAAATTTGCAAATGCGCATTAGCACCCAATGAAGAATATACGCAGAAGATAATCACAAATCTCGTAAACAAAGCTACATGCGTATACAGATAAATATTTCAATACTTCAAAATGTAAATTAATTGTCATGTTCCAGCAGAAAATCTTTGACAAGCAAAGAGCGGAAGACAAAAATGATACTATTTTATCTGAAAAATCATTCAAAATCATATGAGTGGAACATCTTCAGTGCTGTAAATATTTTAGCAACAGCTGAATTCTCGGCAGAGCGAAAAGTTTTAGCATCAGAACATTAATATCAGACCGTACGTTGAAACATAACTTCGCTCTTCAAAACAAAATCAAATTAGTCATCATTTGTTTTTTTATTTCATTTAACGTAGTCAAGAATTACAAAAAGTAAAGGTTTCAGCGGATGTTGATGTCTCAGACCTGCTGAGTAACATATTCCAGTCGGATTATGATGTACGGTCATGACGTACACAGCAGCGCGGAACGGACGACCCGGGGAAAGGTCAACTGGGGGAAGTTGTTTTAAATGCTGTTCCAAGTCATCGAGGTCCATACCATCTGGTTTGAGGTTGATCGCTACCGGTTTTATCTTAAACAAAACACCCAGACTTAAACGTTTCCTTCAAGAATACGATCTTCTCGCGTCATTCAGCATCAGCGCACAACTTGAAAGAAGATTAAAAACAACTAACAACAAAAATCGCGACTTTCCACTAAAGTTTAAGCCAAATCCGAAGACAATTTGAGTCTCCATTTAATTTACGTGTAGTAATCACTGATGTGTTTAAGGGGAACAAGCAAGGCACTTGCCCTGACCCCCTCGAAGTGTTTCGCGCGTAAATGTTCCTCATTTTTGGTGAAAAACTTACCATCCACTCATAATATATTCCGAAGCAGATTATAAGTAAGTACTCTGTTTTCAAAGGGATCCCCAACAGCCACTGTAATGCGTAAGTACTCAGCTTTTGAAGGAGTCCCAACAACAATTGTAATGTGTGAGTAGGCCACACAGCTTTCCGAAGGACCCCCAAAAGCAACTCCGATATGTAATTACTCCGCTTTCAAACGGCCCCCCAGTAGCAACTGGAATGTGTAAGTACCTTGCTTGCAAAGGGGTCCCAACAGCAACCGTAATGTGTAAGTATTCTGCTTTCGAAGTGGTCCTCTGTAGCGACAGCTTTCGAAAGAGCCCCAAGTAGCAACAAACTGCATTGTATAAGTAGGCTACCTTACTTGCAAAGAGGCGCGCAACAGGTAGTGTAATGCGTAAGTTCTCTGCTTTTAAAGGTACTCCCAACCGCCACTCTAATGTGTGAAGTACTGTAGTTTCAAAGTGCCCTGCCAGCATCTTTAATGTGTAAATAAGGAAAAGCTAGCTTCAAACCAACTTCAGCACCTTAAAACTGTAGGTTTGAATTTGTTCCAAAGTGTTCTGAAAAGACCCTATCAAGGTAGAGCGACAATTTATACCAAATACTATTTTCTTCACTGTCAAAGAATGAAACTTTTCATAATACAGTGCGTGTAAACAACGGTGAAAAAAGGCCCCTGCTTCAAGAGCTTATGTATTGCATATGAAATATTTTTGCATATTGTGTCAATGCAAGATTAAGGCACCCTTGACTCATCCAACTTCAAAGCTTTTCAAAACGTATCTCCGGTTGGATGCTTTTGTATGTATGCCATGTTCTTAAAAGTAAAAGGATAAAATATAAAACAAACATAGTCTTTTGAATCTGCTTAGTTGTTGCCGCCTGTGGAGTCATGAAGTATGTTAAGGACATGGCGGTTACAAATTCAGGAAATTAAGAATTTTTTCATGGGTGAAGTGTGTTATAAACTTTGCAGTGTATTGATGGTGAATGCAGAGAAATTCGCCGCAAAACTAGAGAAGTGGGGGCGATGCAGATTTCCTATCGCTCAACGTTTATGTGTTGCTAACTTTGTCTTCCCAATCTTCAGTGTATTTAACGTTGTACATCATGAATAATTTTGGTATTTTCTGTTATTTCAGTAATGTCGTAGTTTCAGGAATGTATCCTTTTGTGGCAAGTGTTTCCCCTTCCTAGGCTTGATCAAAAAGTCTTATCACGTTTGGCTGTGTATGATAACGTCACCAAAGAGCCCCACTTTCAGCCTTACCTTGGACCCCCAAACCCTAAGTCCACCACTGATCGTAATATTATATTTATAGGTGTCAGTTGAAACACAGTTAGCAATGCGTTTTTTCAAGAGTTACATGAGTCAGTCCGGAAGATCGTTTTCAAATTGACAAGTGTTGAATAAACTCACTTATCCTACTGAAAAGCAATTGCACACACAGGCATTCATGAATTTCAAGGAGACAATGCTCGCTATTGTACGGTGTATATATGCAATGATTCGGTCATGATCTGACATGAAATATCAAAATGAAGAAAAATAGCATATCAAATTTCTGGGAGAGCTTTGACCCAACTAAAGTCCTCGGTAAAACACGAGAACAACTTTTCAACATAAAGGACAAACTGATTTTAACTGTAATCCTAATCATTTCATTTTATCACCACTTCTATATTTTGGCACAAATGACCTTTCCATGATTAAGCAACGTTGGCGTCAAACTCATGAATGTTGGATTTTCGACGAAGATATATTGTTCAGGTCTGAAGAAGTGAGCCAGCAAAGAGTCCAATCCGTCGCTTGATCCGCTGTTCACGCAAAGATCCTCTCTGTGCACACAAACTGTTTAAGGAGCCTATCATTTTATGCAAGACGCGTTGATTTCCAAGGTTGTTTCAGAAACACATGCTTTATTATAAGAAATACTTGTCTCTTAAATGCTTGGAAAAGACAATGTTTTAAAGATATGAAACAAGTCAGTCTACATGATTGAATTATTATTAAACTAAATTTACCGTCAGTATAAACGTTAACAAATCGAGTTGCACTTTTGTTTGAAAAAATTTTTGAAAATCTTACAAGAAATGGAGAAGGGTCACTGAGCACAAGTTGTTTGTCGCTGTACAATCAAGGTATTGGTGCAGTTTTAAAAAACAGTTGGAAAGAGTGCAAAGTCAAAAGTAATGTAAAAGGGAAAAAATGTAAGTTTCAATGAATTTTTGTAGTGCCACACAAAATCTCGGCATAGATTTTTTGTTCCCCTCACACCAACATCTCCGAAACACAACCTTGCTTTCTCTTGCCTTTTTTGTTTTCCTATCCTTTGTAGTAGGTTCTAAAAGTTACAACCATTTGTCGATTTCATTACGATTTTGCTTTACAGCACTTGCAAGTTAAAGAACAATCTAACATTTCATTTTCAACATACGTTTTGGAACTCTAATAGATTCAGATTAAGACCTACACGAAAGCAAACATCAAAATATTTAAATTTACGTCGTTGCTGACCGCCAAATGTTTATAAGCTCAAGTTGCTTTCAAAACTGATTATGATTGGCTGGAGATCTACAACGCCTGTTGAAAACATCGCTTCTGCATGCAAAATATTTTATCATAGCTTGCTCCTAGAGCACATACATACAATGGCTGCAAAATTAATTCTAGGTTGTTTTGGTATATCACGTAACGCCGCTTTGCTTTCTGATCTCAACTTCATTCCCCCATCTGATAAGTGAGAACGCCATACCTTCTTGTTCTTTATAAGATAAAAACTGGTTTTAGCTCACTTGCTCTACACTCGTTTTTACCGTTGACCCTAGGGGAAATCTCAGCCTACCCATTGCATCATGCCTATAATTATCAGCTTCCCTTCTCCAAACGTTCGCTAGTGCATAATGCATTTTTTTACAAAACTCCCTTACTCTGGAACTCCCTACCACAATACATCAAATTATCTTCTAGTTTTGCAGCTTTCAAAAACGGCATCACCCACTTCCACCATGGCAAGGAGCACAATACTTGGCACTTACACGGATCAAAACCACCCACCACCTCAGTACACTGTATGTTTCGCCCTGGTCACAGCTCTTTAAACAATAATATGAATTCCTTTCGCTGCTGTAGCTGTGGGTTCACGGAAACGCTCGAACATCTTCTCTTGCACCTGCCGTTTAATTTCGCAACTTACTTCTCCCAACGCTAAAAATACGTTTATCAATGAAAGAAATTATAATCATCCAAAATACTCTGCTCTCACTAATAAAACTTTAATCCATAATCTCCTGTTTGGCCATCCAGAGTTACCATTTAAACCAACAGTAGTTATCTTTGCAGCACTTTCTCGATTTCCCAAGTACAATGGGCGCTCTAAATTCCTTGCTTGTTCATCCCGACTTGTCCACACTTTCTGGTGCATCTTACTGGTATATTATTTGCCTTTTGCAGCTTCGTAATTGATTTCGTTTGTTTGTTCATTTGCTGTTGTTTTGCAGTTTGTAATCTGTTTTATTTTGTGCGCACTGACTAGACAAAAAGCATCAACCAGACCTCGGCCTGCCGCCAGGTGTCTTTAAATCAATTTGTCGTAATGCATGCGACACAGCAAACCACATCTTATCAGACGTGGACACCAGAGCGTGAACAAAAAAATTTGAAATTTTCGGGTAGCTCTGATTAATATTTAAAGTATCTCAGCATTCAACAAAATGCCTAAATGGAAGATACTTTTATTTCACGGTACACTGAAAAATCGAAAATATTGGATCCATCCTTAAGGAAGCCATAATACGTCATTCAAAGAGTCAGCTCGAAGCAAAGTTCAATGGGCATCGAGGTTGAGTCTCTTGAAAAGAACAGGAACCCTGCTGCGCATTTATAAAACAACTTCGCTGTTTAGATCAGTGGTTCTCAACCGTGGTCCTGAGGGTCGAATGCGACTCCCAAGCATTTTTTTGTGCGGCTTTCAGCCGTCTTTAAAACCTCTTATATTTTGTGCAACAGACGTCGTTCTGCAATAAAACAAAACGTGGAGATTTTTTTGTGTTAAAATGCTTTTGGTGCGGCTCATTAACAAAGTCGTAAATCTGGATTTGGCTCCCTTCAGCGAAAGGGTTGGGAACCACTGGTTTAGATAGTTCACTACGAATAAACACTATTCCACATCCTTGCATCCTGAGCAGTGGCGGATCCAGACCAGGCGTTTAGGGAGCAGTCAAATAGGGGGGCGCCAAAAAGGCCTTCACTTGCTTAAATGCCAAAGGTTGTTTTCGATAACCACAAAAAAGTGGTTGCCTTTTGTTTGTAGGCCAAGAAAGTGGCTACTTTTGTTGGTCGAATTGCGCGATCTTTCAGAGAATCACCACAGTTTCAAAGCGCTTTAAATCAATAATTCCGAAAACGTTTGATGCGGATTTTAAAAGATGAGCCTCATTTTTTCACAGGCTACACATAACTGAGAAAACGTTTGGCGTCCCAAACAATCTCTTACATCTACAAATTGTAGATATACCCTGACGCATGCTGCGCTCCACTGCTTGAGACTATTTTGGCGGAGATGCGAAGATCAGAAAAACAAATATTTGAAACGTATTCCCCATCTGGTTAGAAGTAGAATGGTTCTTTTTACACTTGACAGTGACAACGCAATTAGTCCCACGATAGGACTTCCAATAAATAGCTAAATGAAGACCGCGTTTCCAGACGAAGCTTGTGGAGTTACATGTACATGGAAATTTTATTTATTGCTAAACCGACATTTCAAAAACAAAATATGAATGAAAGGCATTTGCTATGACATTACTCCATTATAGGTAGCTCAGGTGGCTATCGTGAAAAACGATCTTATAACGCGTGAGATTCACTGGGCCTGAAAGCATATTGCTCTAAAATACATTTAACGCCACTGATAAAAGGTAGAATTTCAATCAAGTATTTAGTACTGTTCAACATTTTTCGAGATTTGATTGCTGGTGTGAAGGAAAAAAATCAATCCAACTAGACCAGGTTATTGAAAAAAGGTTTAAGGTCGTGACACAGTTCAACAGAAGCAGGAGCAAGCGGCCTGAGTCTTTCCATCGCCAACGTGACTTGTCTACGGGCTTGCAATTGCTACAAAAGGATCAAAACCACACATAGCCATCAGACACTGTTGCCAGGCGCGTAGTCAGGTAGGGCGTAAGGCACCGTCATTCCCCCCAATTTTGGACTACAAATATTCACATGGTGGACAAGAACTGTCATGGCCGCGTAGAAGCAGTTATTCAATTTACCAAGCTGCAGATAGCTGCTATTTTGCCAAAGTTTCTGCATCAGAACCGAGTCGGGGTGGAGATTCGGGCAAGATCCAAAAATTTCAGGCAAAACTGCCCTGTTCGTTTTCCTCATAGTGGCGTAAAAATTCGGGCGAATCGAAAGTCCCCCCACCCACAAGTCAAAGATCCCCATAGGCTTATGGTTAGAGCTGACTGCCATGATTTGTTGAGGCCCATCGTGCTACCCATGGCTGTGGAGCCGGAGACCAGGCAATTTTGGATGACTGGAGCCGGAGCCACAGGTTTTAGGTAGTGGAACTGGAGCCTGAAATTTAGGTTCCGGTTCCACAAATAGGCCTATAGTTTTTGGGGCGAGCGAGTCATACAAATAATGGAATTTTTTCTGATTTGAAGGACCAAATTGTTCTGGAGCCGGAACCAAATGCTTCTAGATGTCCGGAGTTGAAGCGGGAGATTTGAGTACCGGCTCCTCAACCCTGGTGCCAGTGCCGTGGCAAGGGTAAGTGAGGCCCCCCCCGAAATTTCACGTGGGGCCCCCCATACGCTATTGGCCTATTATTATGAATTGCAGTAAAAAGTCGTAACCTCTCTGGCA
>Ga0210059_1010870_pt1 | contig 14005 bp, 9 predicted proteins | sample Ectturendosymbi2_FD_188042 | JGI IMG/M metagenome (GOLD analysis project Ga0210059, IMG submission 188042) | Ecteinascidia turbinata endosymbiont from Florida, USA - Sample 2 (SPAdes) (version 2) | ecosystem: Host-associated > Tunicates > Ascidians > Unclassified | place: Key West, Florida... | reverse complement strand
CGGTGGGTTCAAATGGGTGTCTCGATTTGAGGCGCCGTGCATTTGCACTCGATGTAGAGGTGAACATTGAGTGGAGCAGGTGTCCAGGCTCCATGGCACGGCGTGCTAGAGACAGTGGGGCTGCAATGCGACGACGTTCAGCAGGTTGGATGCCTCGAAAATGGGAAGTTTGTCCGCTGTTGTAGGACGCAGGCATCCAGTCACAATTCGCAAAGCGTCGTTGATGGCAGGGCCGATAAGGCGGGTATGAGGACTGCGGCACCAGACAGGAGCGCAGTACTCTGAGGTTGAATGCACAAGAGCCAGGGTGGCTGTGCGCAGAGTTGCCGCTCCAGAACCCCAACCGGAGCCAGCAAGCCGCCTCAGGAGCGCGACGCATGATGTCAGCTTCTTGCGAAGTGACTCAAGGTGTCGGCGATACGTGAGCGATCTGTCCAACGTTACTCCGAGGTATTTGGCTCGGAGCAGAAGGGCAGGGTCTCGTTATTGAAGTTGACTTTCAGCTCACGTTTAGTTTCCTTGTTGTTAAGTTGGAAGGCTGCCGACACCGTTTTTGCAGTGCTGAGCTTTAGCTTCCGTGTCCGGAGGTATTCACCTACGGTTGACATGTCCTTGCTTAACACCCCTTCCACTGCCTGCCAATCTCCATGATTGCTAGATCGTCAGCATATGCATACTTTCTGGAGACGATGGTTGGCAGGTCAGAGATGTAGATGTTGAAGAGAAGGGGCGCCAGGACAGATCCCTGTGGAAGGCCGTTTTTGAGGCGTCGTAACCTGCTCTTTTTGCTGTTTCCGGTGGTAAAGTTACAGCTGCGATTGCCAACCATCTCCATGATCATGCGGACCGTGTGTCTACCAGGCAGCAATCGCAGCAACTTGCAGGTGAGGCCGCGGTGCCATACAGTGTCGTAGGCTGCCGTGAGGTCGACAAACACAGCTCCGGCCTTCTTTTTAGCCGAAAAACTATCCTTGATGTCCTATGTCAGCAGAGTGATCTGGTCTACCTCCGACCTCCCGTGTTGACAGCCCGCTTGCTCCTGTGGGAGCAATGGGTCGATGATTGATTCAACACGAGCCTAAATGAGTCTCTCGAGGATTTTAAAGGGGACACACAGCAGAGATGTGCGACGGTAACTCTTTGGGCCCACAGTGGCTTTTCTGGCTTAGGGATCGCAACTGTTAGTGCTCTTCTCCAGATTTTTGGAATTTTGAGTTTGCGCACAACCAAGATTTGAGAGCCGACCCGGTGTGGAGTATGAACTCCGGGAAAATGGAATCCAATCCCGGAGACTTTCCTGGCTTCAAGCGTCTGAGGGCAGCAGCAAGCTCCTCCCGTCTAAAGGGTTTAGAGATACTGTGACCCTCAGGTGTTGGAATCTGCCACAGGTCAAACAGCTGCTTGTTGACGAGCCTGGTGGACTCGCGGTCCCTGGTCTTGTGTGCCCCGTTCTTCACAAGTTGCGTGGCGATGGAGTTTGCCGAGATGGGGGACTGGCGAAGGGAGCGTCCAGACCTTCAAGTAAGTTTATTGATGGTTCTCCACGCCTTGCGGCTGAAGTGCGAGAAGTCGATGGAGTTTACAGCTTCCTCCCACCGCTCCTGCTTCTTCTGTTGTAGCCGAGGTAGTAGCGACGAAGCGGCTCTATCAAAGTCAGTCCCCACTGGGGTTCGGGTGAAGGAGCGACAGAGGGTCTCGCACTCTTTGTCCCAGCATGGCACATAGTTTCTTCCGGTGGGATACATTGTTTGGCCGCAGAGAGTAGGTTCTCGCAAAAATCCTGGTATGCTCTCTCAATATTTGGTGTGTCCGGAGGTGGCAATTTCTCGACGGATTCACCTGTGAGAAGGCAAAAGCGCTTCCAATCAGCCTTGCGAAAATTCCAACGCTTCACCGGATCTCTGTGGGCAGGAACCTTGTGTCTTGGTGGCGTTAAGATGGAAGGGCCGATGTTGTGACCGCGGGATCTTTCCTAGGACACGTCTGCCGGCAGTCGGCTATCCTGGCCGAGGCTCGCGAAGGCCAGGTCTGGGTTGGTGCTGACGTTCCATCGGTGAGAGAAGAAACTGGCTGTTTACTTTGGATCGTACAGCAGTCCAAGGTTGTATGATGTTCCCCAGGAGTCAAGGCTCTCAACGCCAGGAGATGTTTTGTTGTTACCCCAGTTGACGTGTTGCCGGTTGAAGTCACCAACGTACAGACTGGGGTGTGGGAACATCGTGATGGCCGTTGGTGTGAATCACGAGCGTGGAGGTTTGTAGAGGTTAATGATCTTGTATCGTTTTTTTCAAAAGTAAGTCTATTTACTATTTACTTGCCTGCAAAAATTGCTCGACCTGCCGAGGAGAACATGAATATATTGAGTGCGGCTCTGCTGCCCCGAAGTGCCTTAATTGCGGGGTAAATCACTCTGGGAATGTTTTTCTGTCCTAGAATCCAACGCGAAAAAGGCACTTCAACTAAGAACGATGGTATCTTATGCGGACGCTTGAGAAGTGCATAGAACTGCTACGGTCTTCCTTTTCCAAATGTACGTTCACAGCCCCACGTGCGTTATCCGCATGCTGATGCATGCGGGCTGGCAAATTTTGACGCTGCTTATGCAAAGATTGGGTTAAGCAACCAAGTAAGCTACTCAATACAAAAGTTTTTCTGATCTTATGTTGAACACAGGACTCTAATACATGACTCCAAACCAGTGACACACTGCGTGGTCTTGGATAGCTGGTGTAGTAAAGCGTTAAACAGGACGAAGTTAGTTTTTTGAGGGTTACGTCATCAGTCCGATATCATGTGTTTTATAACCTTTGTTACGAACCAAGGAGTGGAAAGTGAATTATGAGTAAGTATTTTACACCAGCGTGGTCCAACTACTTCTGACCTACGGGCCATTTTACAAAGACATGACAACACGCGGGCCACTTCCATTACATGTTGAATAAAACAACAGATTCACAACAATTAAAACTAAGAAAGTGAAGATAAGTCAGTGTGTCACTGAAATTATTACACAATAGCAAATAGCAATTTATTACAAATTTTCATTAGTGCAGGATGCTTGCGGTCGAGCCTTCTCCGGCACTATCATTTCTTTATCAATAACAGTGTTTGTGGTGCACGTCGGAGACTATCGTCCAGTGTTTCTTCTGCCATTCGATTTCTGTTTTTAGATTTGACTTGTTTCATCGTAGAAAATGTACTCTCACACACGTCATACACGTTTGTGTTTCCAAACATCGAGTGCATGTTTAGTGCGAAATCTTTCAGTTTGAGAAATCTTTGTTTACTGACTAATTTTCAGAAGCTCTCTGCAGTCTCTAACGCCGTTAGAAGTGTACATTCATATTTGAAAGATTATTCTTGTTGTAATCAAAATTATATACCTATTGCAGGCATAGGCAATTGATTTGACTCGAGGGCCACTTTGAGAGGGGCCCTGTTTAGCGGATAGATAGACAGATTTATTTTGCGGTACTGATATATTTGCGCCAAATGTACTCTCCAAGACAACGAACGAAAAAACATAGAGGCATGGGCGTCCGCAGAAATTTTTCCAGCGGGGGCAAAGTCGACATTTTGCTTATCTTTTACTGGTTGTTGACGATGCAATGCAAAATTGACGCATACAAAAAAGAAAGTGTCCAATGTTACGGCAACAGTTGCATACAGTGCTTTCCTTGTAAGAAAACGTCATACTGAGCAAATGTTTGGTTTAGTGAGCATGGATATTTTAAGACTGAGTTAGCAGAATTCGAAATGAATTACAAACTTTGTGAATTTTTAGAATACTGTAAAATCTTATGATAATACGAACAAACTACACATTTAATTCAAATAGCTTCTTGTTTTCGTGCTTTTCCAATGATTTGGAATGTTGCAAGTGCGCGAGATGAGATTTCACTGCTCAAATGGTCTGGAGGTTCTGCGCATTTGTGCACCTTTAGAGGGAGCATTGGTTGCAAAAACTGCGCTTTGTTGGCAGCAATGCTTCTTTTTACTCATGTTTCTTTACACACTTGGGGTGGACAAACTTGTTCAATGGAAGAGTCATTTGCAGAAAATCAAAAACACCAACGAGCCGCAAAACCAGTTTGTAGTGTCAATACAAATATGGTAAAGAATGCAAGTTTTATATTAAATGATGTACACTAATTGTCGGTATGAAGTTTTTGTTTGATTTTCTAGTCCCCGAAAACCTGGACAGTATGTTGTTAAAGCTGTGCGAATTAATTCTCCCAAGTGTTCATTTTTAAGGGTTGCGGGGTGGTTTGCTTTTACGAACTTCGTTACAGAGAAAAAAAAATTCACTGCAGTATGTTGCGCTATACACGGAAATGAGTTATGCAGTGGTATTTTAAATTCTGGTTATTCACTTTCTGGAACATGCCTTCAAAAATTAAGTGTAGAGTGATATTGACTAAAGTTTTTTTGACCCATAGTCTCTTGCATTTCGATCAGTTGTTTTTCTGCAGCAGACAAGTTTGTAACAAACGCTTAGCGAACTGACTAGCCATGACTGTTACATTAACACTGAACGGATTTCCAAGGAATGCAAAGCATGGTTTTTACTCTTGGAAATGGTCCAATCTGGCTTTGAACTCCTCCGGTAGTCTTACAGTTTATTTTGGAATTCTTCCACTTTGTGGTCTGCAAATGCCTCTTCGCGAAAGACACTGATTCTCACTCCGACATTGGGAAAATGACAGAATGCTTTCGACAATATGCGTCTTTGAAAAATTTTAATTTTCTTCTCAGAAGAAAATTAGCCTAGCTTAGGGAAGAAGAAAAAGTAGCCTAACTTGCGATTTAGGTTCACTGTCGTTGTTATCTAATCGTGTTGACCCCCTGGTGACCAGTGTTCCCTGTAAGATGCGCAAATGCGCAGAACTACCAGAGCATTTGCGCAGTGAAATCGCATTCTCGCGCACTTACAACATTCCAATTTGATATCGTATATATATCGCATAGCCATGTCGAAACGTTTCACTGGTTGTGTGTCTACATCAGGGGTCTCAAACACAATTTGCTCCAAGGGTAAAATTAGGACCTATAAAGTAACCGGAGAGCCGCATTACGACGCTGACGCAACAGTGGCGGTACTTGCACTTTACAACAAACAGCTTTTAGATTTTATTTCTTGCGAAATGTATCGTGCGTTATAGCCAAAGCATTTCTAGCTGCCTCTGCATTTGTTTAAATTTGTTTAAAAAAAGCTTGTTCACTCGCTGGCCGAGCACTTTCAAATACTGGTGAATAAACTAAAAAACTTACGCGTTGATTATATGAAAATTCCCAAAACGCATCGAGGGCCGCACAAAATGCCCTCGGGGGCCACATGCGGGCCGCGTGTTTGAGACCCTGGACCTGGTCTACATGGTTGTGAAATTGCTTGCGCACTGAAACAAACATTTGCTCAATGTAAAATTTTCTTACAGGGATCGCTGCTGGTGACTAACTTCACAAACGTGTGTAAACACATTGATAAATGGAACAAGCGTTAAATTTGGGGCAGCAACTCTCTATCAATTTGAGATATTGCTATTCATCTAGAAGAGCCACAAAAAATATGTCGGCGACCCGCAATTCGCCTACTATTGGTTTGAACTTACGTACCTTACCGCTATCAGCAGTCACTGTCTCGCTGCATTACCTGCCAAGACGTCTGCATTCAATAGTTGCATACGCCAAAACGCCTACCACCGTAACTTGAAGTGCATCTTCGAAGATTTGTTGCCATGTGATTGTTACGCAATAAAGACAAACAGTAGAACAATTCGCACTCGATTTTCGCAACCTGCCTCTGCAGGCCAGGAGCGGACACGAGTGAACTGCAAGCTCATAACTGCATGTTATCAAAACAGTGAACCTGACTCTTGTGGAGTGTGAGTGTCATACCGGCAAACAAACTGTCATTGCAAGAATTAACCCAAATAATCATAATTAAATTCCTGATTTCACGTTCACCGGAAATTTTTGCTTCTTAGTCCAATTTCCAGGGGGGGCAAATGCCCGTTTTTCCCCCCCTGCGGACGTCCATGCATAGAGGCTATCCAGACAGGTGCCCCAGCGGAGGGATAGCGGCAGGCCGTACATTCTAATTTGATCGTAAAATGAATAAAAAATGATACACAGAAAAGGTAGTAGTCATTGTTCTTGTGCAAATACTCTTTATCCAGCGCAAGCAAATCAGTGAGACAAATGTAACCTCACACGCTTTTCAATAAATTTCAGATTTGGGATTTTTCCTGAAAGATTTTCCTGAATGTTTCCGCAGGCCACTGAAAATTCTGTGGTGGGCCACATGTGGCCCGCAGGCCTGTGGTTGGACTACGCTGCTCTACACAATGGACGTTATGTAAGGAATCGACCCTTGCTTAAAACGAAAACGTTTTTATTCATAAACCATTTGCAAAGCGAAAGTGATTTTGAAGTGAAAGTAAAATTGTTTTCAAAACGATAATATTTTAATTTATCAACCAATTGCGAACTGAAAGTGTTTTTGAAACGAAAGCAAAATTATTTTCAAAACGAAATAGTTTTTTATTTGCAAACCATTTGCGAAACGAAAGTGTTTTTGAAATTGAAGTAAAGTATTTTTGAAACGAAAAAAATTTTATTTGCGATTGTATTTGAAAAATATTTGTATTTTTTTGTAAATTTTTCAAAATATGCCAGAAACAAGAAAATTTTAGGGTGGCACACGCGGGCAACCATACACGAGTTTAATTATACTCTTGAATTCCGTGAGGCCACAATCCCCCCTTTTCCGTTCTTAACACTGAGACAGGATTTTTTGCATTTAGGTTTAGACACAAAACCATGCACCGATCGAAAACAGGGTTTTGAGGATTTCGCTGTTGTGTTGCCATAGCGAGTGTTTAGCATGTGATGCTATGCAAATGTGAAATAAGAGTGCACTGAAGAATCATCACCAATGGCATTCACAAATGAAATAACAAACAAATAAAATGTGGAAGATAGTATTCATAGTGCGGTGATGTTGTACAAAAAAGACGTGTTTTTGTGTTCTTTTGTACCACAACTTACACCTGTGATGTGTGCACTGGTTCTGAGAATTACATAATGCCTTTTGACGTAAAAACAACACTTTTTCATTTAGGTATTAATTTTGAATCTTGAATAATATCAAACCTATATTTTAAACTTTGGCTGAAGCAAGACTTAGCGCTAAACAAGATAATCCAGGTAAGAGGAGGTTTTCCATACTTTTTTGTCAGTGACTCGTACTAGCTGAGCAGCGTAAAATCAAACCGGACAAAAGGTTTGTGACAAAATATTAACTTTGCTGAAAACTACGTCGCTGAAAACCTGAGAATGAACTTTTGAAAATGCGGTGACAAATTTTAAGGTCTTTGTTTCAATACAAAAAAAGGAAATGTATTTTTCCTCCAAGGGGTTACTAAAAAAAATAGTGTGTGAAAATGTCATACAGCGAGACAGTGGCAATTTGATCACCTTTGTTTCAAGATGTCCTTTTCTAGGTTAAATGATTAATTGTCATTTTTGGACCATAACGTGCCAACCACTAATGCAGGTGCCCTATCAAGGGCTTTGAAGATTTGCACCCGATTTATTTAAATATATAAACAAGTAAATTCCCACTTGAATTTTTCCTCTGGCCCTGTTTAGGTCATCAAAATTCCATGACCTCAAACAGTCATGATATCACGCCGCCCACAAAAAGTTGAGACACAAAAGTGTTCGTTTTTATTAAATCGAAGCTAGGAGACACTTTTGCCTAATTTTTAAGCTGTGTTCATGGTGTTTTTAACAGCCCAGTGGCGACTCCGGCACACGGGATCCTCGAGTTTAGCCCGAGTCCTCGATTACGATTTATATCTGAGAACGCGAGCTTGCTTGGTTTGTATATTTGAGCCACTACCCAAGGTTCTGTCCCACTTCACTATGTTGTTAATTCGGGCTCTTTTCGTTGTGCATGCCACTCTTCATATTTTTTTGTTTCATGTCTGGCCTTTCGCATTCATGTTGCAGGTGACCTGAATAAAGCAACATCGTTCGTAGTAGACATTCTCACGACCTCGTTCGCTCGCGCCTTGCTCGGGTTCATCAGTTAGAGCTCGAACTGAGTTCTACAATTAAGCATTTTTGAAACATAATTCATATCGGACTGAACATTTTTTGAAGCAATGGATTTGTATAGAACATTGGATTTGAAGTCCAATCCAATGGACAGTTCTCATTTCGAGAATAATTTCAAATGAACAATAAATTGTTTAGCAACTCGTGCTAATATGAATGAGCCTGGTGTGACGTACGTTACTCAACAATGCAGAAGTCATCATGAGAACTTCTCATTTATTGTTACGTAACTAACATCACAGAGCCACGATACTGCTAGTCAAAATGAGAGCAAATGGAAACTTCAGTGTCGCTAGCGTCGAACGGTTTTATTCAGTCAGTCAGAATAAATTCTACGATGGGCCCGAGTGACGCTGTTAACCTGGTCCGCCCCTGTAACAGCCTATTGGAATTCCAGGTAGTTAACCGATACGTTTTCATAGTGGTGCAATTTTGTCTAAAATAGTGTAATTTAGACCTTGATATAGTGCATAGGTAATGACGTCATATTTCAGTGCTTGTGACGTCACAGTTGCCAATTCAAACCACAAAATTTTCTATGTTTGTTTTGACGTGCACTTGTGCCCTCCCACTTTGAAAACGGTTCCACCACCCATGGGCGCAATTTGGTGGGGGACCCGTCCCCCGTGTCCCCCCACTTTTTTAGATGGGGGGACATAATATGCCATGTCCCCCCACTTTATTCTCTTAGAGTTTGTATTTGGAGAGGTTTCAAAACGAAATATGACATTTGTCACGTTCTGTGTGGAGTTTTTCATGTTAGATGTTACACATAGCCATGTTGATGTTGAAACACAGTTTGGTGTGGTATCACTGATTCTGATATTTTCATAAATTTTTGTGTCAAAAATGATATTTAGCATTTTGCAAGTTTCTAGTGACCGCAAAAGATTGTTAACGGCCTCTCTCCGACATTTATCCAGTGTGGTTTACTTAAGAAAGGTCACTGTCTTGAAACAGTAAAACTCACCGGCTGCACACGTGAGAGACCACAGCTGTGATTTGTTTCGTGCAAAAACGTTGGCTAACTGGCTTTACTGTAACGTTGGTTGTCACGTATTCAGAAACAGACAGCGTGAAATTTAAAGATGCAAGTGTATAATGTTAGAAAGTTGCATTTTCAGGCAAACCTCTGCGAAGTTTTTGCCGAAGACAAACAGCAGCACTATTGTGGAGACTTAGTTTTTTAGGATGGGTAGTTTTGCAAAAGACTGTCTTCAACCATTAGTAAACAGGATTTCCATCAAAACTTTAGAGAAGTATTGACCTGGCTATATATTGTCCTATAGCTCAAAACTTAATGACTTGACTAGGAATTAAAGATAGCTTACACATTTAGCTTTATTTCTTGTACGTCACGACAAGGGTGACCAGCAAATTCAAACGATATTTATACCCACAATGCAGCAATGTTTTCAACCAAGTGCGAAACATTTGCTTTACAGGTAGCCTACGCATGGGTGGCCGAACTATTTTCAAAGTGGGGGGCACAAGTGCACGTCAAAAAATCTAGAAAGTTTTTGTGATTTGAATTGGCAACTGTGACATCACAAGCACTGAAATTTGATGTCATTAACTTTTGTCAGCATGTTCAAGCAAGTTTATTCAAAATTTGATAATCCCTCAACGACCCTATCTACACAACACCCTATCTATCATACACTACACTGACTTGAGCACATAAATCTTTAACAATGGACCCAATACGAAATGAGTTACGTAAACTTATTTAGGCAAAGTTCGAAATTTAAAGGTGGGAGGGCCGCGCCCACCTAGAAAAAAAAGTGGGTGAGTCTAAATCCATGCGGTCCCCTGGTTCCGCCACCTATGAGCCTACGTAAAACCTATAGTTTTGCTGGACATTATTTTCGTGTTATTTCAGGTGAAACGTGGTGCTATTTGCCAATTCACCGTTGTTCATTTAGATTTCTGTTTAATTTCAAATACATTTTCGTGTTGTTATGCATATATAACTCTAGAATAAAACTTTAGACATTAACTTCGCCCATTACAATTTGTTGTTAAACCTGAAAAATTTGATTGTTAAAAGATTGAGCTGAGTGGCATAACTGACAGAAGTCACAAGGCAACAGTCACCAGCAGACCCGTAACCAACTTGGGACACCACGGGAGCGAAGAATTTTCTGAGGGAGGCACAAATGTTACATCGAAAGCATGTACGAGAACAATGGTTATGCATACCATCAGTCCAAGACATTTTTTCAGGGGAGGAGAAAGTTTCTCCAGTGGGGCGAAGCCCTCCCCTTAATTACGGGCCTGGTCACCAGATGATTAGGTATGCAGACATCACATTGTAGGCTAGATTGGTATATGGGTATGTATTCAGAAAGACGTTTGGTTCGTTTTCTTTTGGATATCTTTAAATCTTCTCTAGTTGGCTTGGATAATTTTGCTTGGGAGTTTGATTGATGTTTGGAAAGGCTATTAGACAAACGATGTTTGGACAATCGAAAGGGTACCCAACAGCATGCAGGAGCTGACAAGGGGATATTGAAAGGACAGATCCTCCACCCATCAGCAGTAAAAATAAATTGTAAATCATTTTTTGAAGTAGCCTACGCTAATTTTGGCCAAACATATTTTGCTACTGTAAGAAGATATCAATAGAGATTTGGCCAGGTGTGGGGCTGCATGCACGATGCCCGGTAGCTAATAATTTGTAGCATTTTTAAAGAGCAGAAATGTGCAAGAAAAATGCTTAGCTACCATACCTTGCAATCTCTAGCGTACCGAGGGGGGGGTACTGCGCTATGGCCCCCCTCAGACCCTGAAAATAAAAAACTGTATAAACAGTATTCGGCAGTGGCGTAACTAAGGGGGGCAAAGGCCTCAATTTAAAATAAACTGACTTTGTTTTATGGTCACTGATATCCGCACTACGCAAATTTTTTTATGACTGCTGTACGTTTCCTCTGCTTGATTTTCATTGTACGATTTCATTCTTTCACCGACAAAATTGCTTCACACGTGGCTGTTACGTAACTTAACACAGGTAACAATGAACACCAGAAAAAAGCTTCGGCTGGCGTGAGATTTGAGCCCACAAACTTCAATAAGCGTCTTCGATAAGCGGTACATGTCTAAAACTTAAAACATCCAAGTACGCATATAAGTTTATTTTATGAGCCTCGGACAACAAAAGTTCAGTTTTCTGTCTCACCGGCTAATAAGTCTCGTTACAGCATTATACTAAAACGTGCTTCCAGAATGCACAAAAATGCGTATTTTTAGGTGTAATTTAGCAAAATTTTCACGGGGGCACGCCCCCGGACACCCCTAGAATGGTCGTACTTTCGGCACTTCCCTTGAAGTTGATTTGTGACGTCACACGATTGTGAAGAAAACTTCCCCCCCTTCGGAAATTTTCTGCGTACGTCACTGCTTGCAATATATATATATATATATCGCACCTTGTAATTTATTGTCTTTTTAACATTCAGCAACTTAAACAAGACAACAAATCGCGCTGTAACCAATACTTCTTATAAAAATGCATGAAAATCGATGTGTTCTACTTAAGTGTGATATGCACGTGCGACCAAGGGGATTCACCGTTTTGTGCACTCCAACTGACAGCTCTGATAAAACCCAGTTGATGTGTTCTACTATATTGCTGTGCTTGTGTGTGTCATAGTCTGACAGTTGTGCAACCAAGCTGAACTGCAGTACCATGTCCAACAACAAACTTAGGTTTATTAATTTCTAAACCATTTGTAGGGATAAAGAAAAGCGTGATTGGTGTTGCTTTGAAAACACGTCTAAAAAACAAGATTGGGAATTTGTATTTACAAAACTTCACTTCCGCATCGGCCCGATGACTATATTGGTTTTACATCAAGCTGTTCCCCCCACATTTTACAACAACATTGCGCTCATGCCACCACCCATGGGTCATCTACATTTTGACAAAGGCCTGCATTTATATTTCACGGAAGATTTTAACATAGATTACATATTTGAACATTTTGTAAAAATAAAATTAACTCTCCGACATTGAAACAAATGAAAAAAATGAGAGGTTGAACCCGTGGACGTCAGAATTCTTGTACAAACTAGTGAAAAATTTTGTGAAGTGTGCGCACTAAAATTTGCCTCCTTTTCGTTGTCACAAAATTGTTCCGCGTTATTTGTCGGTCGTGCAAGTACTTTTAACATTTGCCGGCCCACCAAACTTTCATTGTGTTTTCTGTTTTGCCTGTTTACGAGCGCAAATAGGTAATACACCACTGCTTCGAAGTTCAGGTTCATAAAAGTAAAGGACACTTAAGGTTGCCCTGCAGCTATGGAAAGCAGTTTCTATTTATCATTATATTGGGCGGCTATTTGCTTCTGTTTCATCAATCAACCATATATATTGCGTTTGATAATTGTTTCTACATCTGTGACGCGGTAGTTTTAAAATCTTTGTACATTTTACATTTCTGATTCATAGACAACAGTTTGCATTCCAAGCCCATGCATTAAGAATAACTATAAAATTGGGCTTTTCGGGAACTTTGGGCTGATGTATGGGTTGCTGTCTTGTGAAGTATGGCGCTTGTGGTTACCGAAAGCGAGAAAGGATATCAGTTAATGTTAACAGTTTTCTCCAAGTCAGACGTTCTTCGAACGAAAGTGCCGTTCAACACGAGTGAAGTAATTGTATTGTACATAGCTGTAGCCTTTGAAGGCCAGTGGGTCACGACCCCACCCAAAATTTTTAGCATACCTTAAAATTTTATGCTTTGAGAGGCGTTGTCCCAAACAAAATACTGTTGATCGCCTAAAGTCAACAGTTTTGGCTCCCCAAAATTTTGGGCTGGCCACGCCACTAGCATTGTAAGGTGAATTCGCTTGTCAGTTCGGTTAGACTGACGTAACTTCGCGCTTGTGCTCGCAGCTCAGATCTCCATTGCAGAGCCTCCTTTACAACTTTCGGCTTGATTACGACTAGTAGCTTCTAATGTCCACCACAGCAGCGTGCTATTAGTCATAAACATGGACAAAGCTAGGGGCCACATGAGCCACGCCCCTCCAAAAAAGAGACTACTGGTATATACGTATGAACTCCAATAATTTGCCGTCTATTTTGATATTCATATAGTTATTTTTCTAAAACATTTTAATCAAAAAGGTCGCAGCACGGTTGACTGAGGATGATGACGTCACAACACCATTGATCCAGAGGGGCCCCGCGCCTAAATCTTGCATTGGACCCCGCACCTGCTGGGGCCGGAGTAGAACACATAGTATTATTTATTTATTTAACGACAATCTTGCTACAGGCGGTAGCCTGACTGGTGCAATTTTGTCGTGTCACGTCGAGCTATGATAATGTAACAACGCATAAAGAAGAGAAAAACAAATGGAAACGCAAAAACAAATACACTGCACAGCTAGCAACTCATACGGCACTACAGGAACGCATCAAAATCTATTACAAGACTTGAGAAAATCATCCATGGCACAAAACACAGCAACCAAGATATGTGATGGCTCGTCATCAGGCAAGCCAAATAAGAAAATACGCAGCAACTGAACGTTACTCAGACAATCAAAGAACTCAGGTGATATGTTGTTAGTTACAATATTATAAACTCTATTGAAAAGGATCGCACGTGCGGCATCATGAAAATTACAGTAAAAGAAAAGGTGAATCTCAGTTTCGATATCGCCGCAAACGCAAGTACGATACGATTTTTTATTGATATTCAATGGACTGTGGGCGAGGCGAAGCATACAACGGACAGATGTCAAGCGAGGATTAACTCCCAAAAGGTGGTGAGTATTTTGTTTTGCAACATGGTAGTAGGACATTAAACGATTCATGAAATTTGGGTGACTTGGAGAAGATTTAATTTCGAGTGGGAGAGAATTCCATAAG
>Ga0210059_1010869_pt1 | contig 14005 bp, 10 predicted proteins | sample Ectturendosymbi2_FD_188042 | JGI IMG/M metagenome (GOLD analysis project Ga0210059, IMG submission 188042) | Ecteinascidia turbinata endosymbiont from Florida, USA - Sample 2 (SPAdes) (version 2) | ecosystem: Host-associated > Tunicates > Ascidians > Unclassified | place: Key West, Florida... | reverse complement strand
TCTCATTCTTATTCCAGGCCAGTCCTTGAAACTCAAGGCATTCGCGACGGCCGTACTGTTCAAGGTCGTTGACTTCCTCATGAGTCTGGCTCGTCACAGCCTCAAGTTTGCGGACGTGCAGTTTGAGGTCCTGGTTTTCAGCCTGCAAAACCTTGACTTCTTCATCTTTGGAATGTAGCCTCTGCTTCATGTCCTCATATTGTTCAGACAAGAATTGTTGATTCCTTCTAAGCTCTTTGATTTCTTCAGTTAACTGAACAGCGAGGTGCTGTTATCAACAAGCGACTTAGATATCTTGTCAAGCTTATCCGAAATGTTCTTTACATCATTCGTTGTAGTAGGTGTTGCCATCTTGCTTCTTAACAGCATCAGAGCACATATGTTGGATATTTATAACAAGCCTACAAACCTTATTCAAATAGAATGTACTACTAGGCGTGCCATACCGTTACTACAAGTTGTAAAGGGGCTGCAGTACGGATGACTTTGCTAGGCGGGTCGGATCCGGATCCGGCCAGCGAGCCATATGTTGCCGACCCCAGTTCTACACGCACTCCCCTTATTTTATGTGTAATTGCACTGAATATAAACTATCAGCGTTCCAGGTTACGATATCGGAGGAAAATTAACTCAGCGCTACGACACAGCAGTTCATAACTGCAAAAATGTCAGGCTGCGTGTTAAAACAGGAGAGTAAAACACACTCCTCACTGCGTCAGAGCAATTTACAACGGCAAAATCAGGCTGCGGTAATGTCTTATCGAATACGAGCTGTCGAGCAATAAAAGTGTTCGGCTTGACTCGATGGCGTACACCCCGGTTTGCAAGATTGAATCTTGCTAAACTATACAAGAATTGAGAATGCGCATAAATTACGCAAGAAAACGTTCAAATTTTTGTTATGTATAGAAGTCGAACAAACGTTTAGTCTTCCTTTTTCCCTACTGAGACATTATCAAATGCCTGAATCCTTGTATGTTAAAAACTGCTGTGTTTAAGCTCGTGCAACAGTTCTATCATGCTACAGAAATTAGTGATGTAGTCAGCGCTTGAACTGATCAGCCTTAATTAATGGCAGACAATATAAAGACAGTTGTTTTGGTTAAACATGCGTAGTGGACGGAGGGTCTGCAAAAAGTGGTGAGATGGTTTCTGGACGCAGACGATAACCCAGATTCCCAACCAAACCTGATTATTACTTTTTGGCCCATTTACAGTTTTCCTTGAAACTTGCATTCAAATTTATTCCGTGGTATTTGCATTAGGTCGACAAATTAACAATCAAAAAGTATGCGAAAACAATTAATCTCTATTGCGAAGGCAATCAAGTTTTTGTAAAATATAAAACTCATGGGGGATTTTAACCCCAACCCTCCCCCCTTGCGCACGCCTTTGAATAGACAGAACAAATAAATGATGCAGCGAATCGTGGATTTGTTTTGTCTGCAACAAACATAAAATTGTCGCATGAAGGGGTTAAAATGGGAGGGAATATTAATCTGAATAAAAACAAAATAGTAAATTCATAGCCAAATCCACTATCAGGAAGTGCAGGTGTTCAAAACAATGGATTGAATCACATTTTGAAATTGTAATGGTGGTTCATCAATTTCGATTGGATATGTGGATTGTAATAAAATCACATATTTTAGAGACCCACAACAAAGCATGCAGCAGCAAAAGAATATACTCATACAAAATTGTCACTTCGTGGTGGAAATATGCAAAGGGGTATAGCGATCTTTGGAAATATAATGTCACATTTGGGGTTCTTGAGCAAGAGAATGAAGCCGTTCACGTTAGTTTTGCAAATGAATATTTCCTGAAACGTGATGGGACAAATTGGATGGGACATCATCTTCATGCTAGTAGGTTCAGAGTGTCGGGAATCCTAGAGAAGACCAAGATGCTGTTAATTTACGAACGCTTAAATCGGAAGCGGAAGTTTTGAAACAAGCAGTCGAGGCTGTTGACACTGCTGCTAACATAGGCGTAGCCAGGGAGCAAGTAGGCCATGCCCCCCAAATGTTTAGAAAAAATAGTAATTTTGTGCTTTGAGAGGCGTTTTTCCAATTAAAATTGTGTTATTCACCAAAAATCAAACATTTCAGCCTTCCCCAAATTTTTGGGCTGGCCACGCCACTGGCTGTTAATGATGCTATTGACAATCATAGCGTTTGAAACTGCCGTCTTCCAACAATGAACGGAAAAATTTTGAGAAGTTGAGGTTAATATTAATTAGGAATCTTTTAAATATCTAAGACTTGACGGTTAAAACCAAATCGTTGCATCCCTCCAGATTAATGAAAACAGGCTTGTTGGGTTGGCTGACCCAAGGGTAGAAACTGATGGCATAAATAAGAGAGCTCTGGATAATACAGTTGATTCGTTGGAATGATTTGGGGACTGAGAACAGAAGGTACACCGACCAAGTAATATGAAAACATCAATACCAAAGTGCTTCTTTTGCATGAATCAACTATGCCAACTGAAGATATGAACTTTTATATCAACAAGATATTTGGTTTATAAGAACCGTCTTTGCCCCAAGGTGCAGCAACAAAAAAAAACGTGTGAAATTTGATTAAAAAAAGGCTGGAGTGACTCAAACCGAGCCACTCTCTCGAAACCCGGCTGCCTCATAACCTTGTCAACCCTCACCAAACCGGGCAAAGCTGTACTTTTGCTGCAGTGAATGAGCCAATGAACTTCATAACGTCAATAACGCAAGGCCAAGGGGCCTCGCGAAATATAACCACCGGTCAGAACTGTTTTGATCACTTCACAGTTGAGAATCAAAGTGATACCCGACTAAAAGTACGGCGAGACGAAGGCAGACTATCTGCGGAGAGTCCCTTTTTCGAAACGTGTGTTATTGGAAGAGAGCATGTTTCACGTAGCAAGTGTTTTCTGGGACAGTGATACTACCGAAACAAAACTTTAAAACACTGTGAAAAATTCAGGAATGAGCACCTAAGTCGTCAGCCAACATAACTATGTGAAACCCCCAAAGCTAAATGCTTGTGGAATGTCGCTGTCTGAAGAAACACTACGCGTTGAAATATTTGAACACTCAGACATTTGATGAACCACAGAGAAATTCTTTTAAATGGCAACCACTTACACAACTGGTAAATTTTGAAACAAAAAAACAGCATGCACAATGGAAAGACTTAATTAAAGGTGACGACAGTTAAATACAGAAACGTCCCTTGCACTTATATGAGAATGCAGACGGAACGTCGTATTGGCTCTGTGATGCGAAAACATCTGCGAAATTTGAATGCTTGTTGCTCATCGAAGTTTGCCAAAAACATCAATCGCCCGATTCCAAATTTACGCAACAAATAACTAATGAGCGCTTCATTTATCTCATGAACCGGTATTCCTGTTGGGTTTTTCCTAAAAACTCCTTGCATGCCGAAAAGTGTCATGCCATTCCTTGTGTCACGTCCAATCCGAAAATTTATCTTCATGTCATCAGGAAAGTCTCCAGGCAACCGATCGCCATAAATATCGATGTTAAAGATGTTACCTTGATATGGAAAATAACCATCATCCACTTCGTCTACGCTGTAGCGAAGAACGAAGGAAATGAAAGCAAGATTTTCAATTTCTTCCGCTGGTAAGTAGTGGCTGTGATCCGATTCGATCAGTGATTCCCGGTGATGAACCGAGTACATTCCATCATAAATTTCATTGATGGCTGACCTGGCAACACTCCAAGGTGTAGCCAGTTTTGTGCAACTGTTTCGACTGATCAAAACTTTGGTGATGCGACCAAACGATTTACGACTGCCTTCCGGCATGAAGAAGGTGCGAGGTTGGGATGTTTGCTCCAGCTTCCAAAAATATCCGGCCTCTTCAGCATCACCTGCAGTCTGAAACAATATGATTGAACGGGGCGCCGTATCACTCGAATACATGCCAGAAAAGCTGTGAGTTTCCTTTTCAGAATCCGTATCCAAGGCTTGTGCCATCTGAAACAGTAGATTTCATTTACTAGCGACGTTGAGTGTCTGCGGCAATACAACATGCTTCCTACGGTTTCAACTTCACATTAGTATTATGTAGTAACCATACAAAAATGCGTTTTTATTCATCAGGAAATCGCGCTAAGCGCACTGAATTTACTATTGAATTACGTAAATATTGGCTTTATATTTCACAACACAGAAATCAGATATTGCCAATAGGCATTTTAGTTCGAAATAATTGGAAAAAACTCCCAACCTACCTCAAACGTCGTTTTTTTGCAACAACTTGAAAGAGTATTGACGCGTTTCAATAATATTGTTGAATCACCTTGTTATGCCAGTCGCCAAATCTCAAACCAGCACACTTTTGTCATAGACCAGTTTTGCCTTTGCGTCTGTCCAAGCATCTGTCTTGATTGGTACAGCACCGGTTTTTAAGGTCTCTCGGCAAAGCTCTTTCAAAGAAAATACCAGCAACGCTTTGGAGGAACGTGTCATCAACATACTTGCCTTTCACCTTAAGGCCAGTTCCATTCCGATTGCATTCCCATCAGGTTGATCTCAAACTAATTGAAAGAAACGAGCTATGAAAAATGCTTCGAAAAACGACCCACACATTACACAAAACTTCTTCATTTTCTTTGCGACATATTTCTTTGTTCTTCGGTTATTGTTTCATATGACTCATCGAATAAACAGTAACAATACAAAAAGCGATCAAGCAAAGAAACCATTTGTTAGTGGAAATTAGAAGGTTAGCTAGTTGTGAAAATGCTTTTTTTAAACTTTGAGCCTACTGATCACAGGATGATACAATCTTTAACTTCATGGGCAAGATTTTACGCATGGGAATGAAACAAAATTTTTAAAGTACAAGCAAAATTGAAATTACATTAATGAACAGTTGAAACTGAATAGTATTTAAAGTGATGGATTGAACAGATTATACTACAGTATTTTTTTCAAAATCTTCCCAAGAAGACACTGTTTTGTCCGAGATATTTCAGATTCGTGTAACGAGGTGTGAAATATGAATGTCAAAATAAGTCTCCAATTTCTTTCTGTGATTGCAGCGGTATGCTGAACTGTGCGTTTGTTTCTATTATAAATAAGCAAAATTACTGCGCTTCTCAACTATAAATTTTTGTCGCACGCTCGGCTAACAGAAAGTGAAGTCTGTTCGCTCATATTCAATGTCGCTGGCAAAATTTTTTGTTTTGTTTCTTTTTTGTTTTGGAAAAAGTTTTCGACAATAAATTGCAGTTAAAGTTTGGTGATTAATTTGTGACAACAAGTGTTTCCGTTGATGATTTTCTGTTTCGTTTGTTTTTTTATTCCTGCATTGCGAAGTTATAGTCAAAAGAAAATAACACGTAAATCTTTCTTGAAACGTAGTTCCAGTCTTTCAGAGATCAAATATCCATGATTTCATGAATTTGAAATGTTGATGAAGAACTTAAGTCGCAATTCCAACTGATCCCTTGTTTCTGTCGTCATCACGTCTTTATTTGGCGAACTCAGAACAATGAACATTTGCTCAAATCACGTGGTATTCCTCAACTATGTGTTCATTTTCTCTTATTACAGTTTTCTTCCAGGAATTGAAACAGGATCGTAACCATGAAGGGCAATCGGGGTGGGGGGTGCTTCTCAATGTTTTTGTGTCCTCTCAAATATTGTTGTACCCAGAAAAGTTTATTTTTGAACATAAAATGAGAACAAGGTGGTTCCCCCCCAAAAGTGTTATTTTCCCTCTTGTTTACTAAACCTGGCTACGGACCGAGATCGGAATCCGGATCCAAACCGATGCACATCCCTGATGCACAACACACTGCCCGACCTTGTCAGCGAAAACGAGCAGTGTTTCCACTCCAGAGTTTTCATCACAAAAATTTCTTTTAAGATAGATCAGGAGAATGTGTGTTGATGCTTTTCATTGTGTATTTAATACCTGGGACTGGGAGATTGCCATCTTCTATATTTATCGGTGAGCCTGATCAGGCTCCCCACAGCTAGTGAGCACCTAGGTTGCGATCGCAACTGAACTGTACCAGTTAGTAAATCCCGTCATTCGCTGTCATGAACGTGCAGTTAGCGCACCTCTTTACACATCAAAGCGGATGTACGTTAACCTCATCCTATCGCACCAAGGACGTACGCAAGGTGGGGTTGGTGTAACCCCTTGCGTGATATTTTACAAAAACTTTGTTACCTGCGCAAAGGAGATTATTGTTTTCGCATACTTTTTGCTTGTTAATTTGTGGACGTAATGCAAAAACCAGGAAATAAAGTTGCATGCAAATTTCAAGAAACATTGTATATGCGCCAAAATGTGATAATTAGATTTTGTTGGGAAAGTGGGTTATCGTCTGCATCCAGGAACCATCTCACCACTTTTTGCAGACCTTTTGTCCACTACCCATGTTTAAGATTGTGTTCCGCAATAGTTCACTTTATCTGAAACAATTTTCTTTATTTTGTCTGGAAAGGTTGATCAGAACAAGCGCTAACCGCTTTGGCTACATTACGAGTTTCAGCAGCATGATAGGACTGTTGCACGTGCTCAAAAACAGCAGTTGTTAACATACTGTAGGATTCAAGCACTTGGTAATGTCTCAGCCGGGAAAAAAGAAAACTAAAAGTTTGCTGGACTTCTATACATAACAAAAATTTGAAAGTTTTCTTGCGTAGTTTATGCGCATTCTCAATTCTTGTGTAGTTTGCAAGATTCGATCTTGCAAACTGGGGTGTGCGCCAGCCCGTCCAGTCGCAAACTTTCTCTGCTCGACTGCTTGCATTCGACAAGACATTATCACAGCTTAATTTTGCAGTTCTAATTGCTCTGACGCAGTGGTGACTGTGTCTTACTTCCCTGTTTTGACGCGAAGCCTCATATTTTTGCAGTTATAAACTGCTGTGTCGTAGCGTTAAGTTCATTTGCCTCCGATATCCTAACTTGGAGCTCTGATAGTTTATAAAATAAAGGGAGTGCGTGTGGATACTTCCCCAAAACATTGGTTTGGAAACATGAATATGACGTCACGTTGTGACGTCAAAAACAGCGCACACCAAATACAAATGACCACCATATGCCACTGAATGAAAACCTCCCTCATGAAAATTTTCTGCGTACGCCACTTTATCGCAGACACTAAGCTTATTTTTCTGAAACGTTGCTAACAGAGCTTCGGCTGGTCGCACAACTGGTCGCAAGCGCACAGAAACCAGTTCCTCAAATCACACTGTGGTTGCACCACATCACAATTCAATGACATTAAGTCATCTCTCTTCACTTTTGTATCAAATACACGTTGCAATAGCATTACTCTATTTCAGTGGTTGTTAACCGGGGGGTGCGGCTCCCCAGGGAACGGCGTACCTAGGGTTTCCTGCGCCCGGGGACAATGTCAGTTTCGGTCCTCCCACCCAGCCCGTTCATAGCAACATAGATGGGAAGAGTGGGTTGGGAGTAAAGGTGCGACGAAAGCAGTGGCTTACCTAGTGTTTCCCGCGCCCTGGGACAAAGTCAGTTTGGGCACCCCCACCCAGCTTGTTCGTGGCAGCACAGATGCAAAGAATGAGTTTGGAGTAAAAGGGCGTCGAAAGCTGCGTTTGGGCCCGAAAGTAAGTCAGCAGCTTAATTCCGGTCAATTGAATTACTTCATGCAATAACATTTTACCTGGAAGTATGACACTCACACTGCTCAAGAACCAGGTTAACAATTCTGGTGTTTGCAGTGATAAGGTTACAGTTTGCTCATGTCTGTTCCACTGTCAACAAAGGTAGGTCGCGAAACTTGCAAGGGGTTGTTTTCCTGTTATAGCAGGCGCGGATTTATCATTAGGCTAAAAAGGCTTAAGGCTAGATCCCCCGATTTCGGGGGAGCCTCAAAATTTTGGGAGTAAGGACAATTTCCAGCATTTCTATAAGCAATTACATTTGTGTTTTTGTTTTGATTCAACGCACTTTTTACTTCATTTAACAGAAGTATTGCCATGCTTTTTTAACGAAACCACAAATTATGATTTTATTTTACGTAGCAAAATTTGTCAGCGTCACTTAAAAACAAGACCTGCAAACGTCTGGGATCTCGTCCAAAGCGATCAATCACCCTGTCAATAAAAAACCTTGCTTGCCTTTGATTTTTTTCATGGGCAACGCTCATCACACATAAATCGGACAAGGAGACTGGTGTGTTGACACGACTATCGGACAACCTACTAAAGTTAGAATACTATGAAGGGTTGAAAACGTTGAGCAAATGAATTAGGAAAAGTCGCCAAAGCAAATGTAGCTTTGCACTCAATAACACGGGCGCAATTTTGTTGTAAGATGTGGGGAAGGCAGCTTGGTATGAAACCAATATAATCATCGGGTTGATGCAGAAGTGACGTTTTATAAATACAACGTTCCAATCTTGTTTCCAGAGATGTTTTGAAAGCACGACGAATCACGCTGTACTTTATCCATATTGGATATAAAGAAGCACAGCAATATAGTAGAATAGCCTGCATCATTTGGGTTCTACCAGAGCTGTCAGTTGGAATGCACACAATGCTGAATCGCATTGATCGCACGTGCATATCGCTCCTATACTAGAACACATCAATTTTCATGCATTTTATAATATTGTATTGAGTAACATCTTCACTCCCACACGCGAGGCGCTTGAATTTAAGCATGCATCGCAGTAACATGGAAAACGCAAATACTTGAAGGAAGACGAGGATACACACATGACGGTAGTAGAGAGTAGACGCTTGATGGCGCAAATACATTTACTTTGATGAAACACAAGCTTTTGAGACATACGCATGAATGATGTCATCATTATTATTATAATGTAGGACTGCGATGACTTCCAAGTACATCGATTTATAAAATGCATGAGGGAGTGGGAGGCTGCCAAGGACCAGGGCACATTTAGGCGGCAGACCTCCCAAGGGCGAAATTGCGTATTTTGAAAAGGGAACAGTGCATGATAGTTACTAAAAGTCTTTTGCTCTGGCTTTAAAATGTAATATGGGTAATGCAGTTATACGGTAAATTGAAGTGAAATGTACTGCAGGCAAAGCCAAGCCACCAGAAGAAAATGGTTTAGAGTTATCAAATTAAACATTTACTGTTTTCACACATTCAAAAATATTCGTGTATGCTGGAGAGGAAATGCGTCAAAAGCTGTAGATCGCTGCAGCACCGCAATGGTGTCACGAGATTTAAGCAGGTTGAGAACCAGTCGCGCAATCATGCTTTGCGGAAACGAACTTGCTGTCAATACATGCTGAGAACGGAAATTCGCTAGTTTGTGTCTACAGACTACGGCACACCACTACTTCATACACTGGTTTGATGCGACCAATTTTTGTGAACAATCAAACGATGTAATATTTGACGGAGATGCTATATTATTTGACAGTTTCCACTTAACAACGTTACGTTATTAAATCAAAGCACTTTGTTTATGTACACAAATCAATAAGAACACAGAGTATATTTCTATTATCCGAATTATACATATTTCTTATTTCTTATACTTCTCCGAAAAAAGTGCCAAACACGTTTCATTTTTTATTTCTAAAGGAATCCTTGACCAGATTTCTATCGCACTATGTTTTATCATTTTAGCACCTGAGTTCGGACGTGCTTTTGGTAAAGCAAATTGTAGATCGCTGTCAGAGCGGTTGTTGCTTGTTAAGCATTCACAATCAGGAAGCAATTGAGCATTGCAATGTTTGCAGTCCATTCATCTAGGTTTAGGTGGGAAGCTCACTTTGCACTGCTGCGCCAGCAGCCATATATTCAGAATAGAAAAAGCATTCCAACATATAAAATTAACACACTTATGTATGCATTTTGCTTCTGGCAGTTTATTATTCATGTATGAATAGTCGCTTGCATTGGACGTTTTGTTTAAGAATTCACGGAAGGTAATGCCTTTGCGGTAGAGTTAGTTGTTAAGTATTTTGCCATAGTCCATATGTTTATAATCAACATCAATTCCGTGTTTGAAGAGACCATCAGGTGAAGTGACGGCGACCCATTTTTCAGATGTCTTGATCTTAGCTTTTATATTGCCATTTCGAGTGTAGCAAGAGATAAACGTATCAGAACAGGATTTATGCATGTACTTCAGTAGCTTGTACCGTAGAGGTGTGAGATCTTCACAAACGAAGACATGCTGTCTTCCTTCGATATTTTTGAGTTCCCGTTTGTTAGTAAGAAACTCATTTCATTTTTTTGTATGACACAAATCTTGCAATGATTGTGCGTGGAATCTCTTTGTTTCTTCTTTTTTGTCCTAGTCGATGTACTCTCTGTATTTCATTGTCTTCGAGATCGATTTCGAGCTCATCTGCTATTTTGAACGAGACCTTTCCCCATCATCGTTGTCTTCTTTATTTTCTTCTACTCCATAAATAAGAATATTTTCTCTGCTTATGTATTGTTCGCGTCTGTCAAGTTGGAAGACAAGCAGATTTGTTTTCTGAACCATCTCATTGCGTTGTTGTTCTTTTTTCCCCAAGTTGATTCAACTTATTTTCATATTCAACCATCTTTTTCTTTATTCCGTTTAGCTTGTTCTCCAGAGTTTGTGTGATATTAGTTAGCTTGTCCAGTTTTTCATTCTGAATGAGCATTGTTTTTTTTCAGTTGCTTGATACCGAGCCAGAGTTGACTGAATTTTTTTTCTTCTTTTGAACTTGATTTTCCCCATGTAGCCTCATTCATCATGCTTGATTTTTTTATATCCAATATCAGTAGATCAGTATTCAACAGCAAGTTGCAAATTGTTTGATACAGTATTAAGTTAGATTATTGCACACACCATTACAACACTATCCCCTGTCTTATTCAAATAGAATGTGTTAGTTACAGCGCGATTTGATGTCTTGTTCAAGTTGGTAATGTTACAAAGACGATAAATATATTTCTTGCACCTTTTGGTCTTTTAAAAAGCTTCAAATCTTTTTAATGCTACTGGGACGGAATGGGACATTTCGGCGATGCCGTTTTGGCGACGCCGGTTCGGCGACGTCGTTTCGGTGATGGATGTTTCGGCGATGGATTTTAGATCAACGTTGTTGCTTCCAAATTTTTGAACTTGCCCACAGTGTCAACCCTGCTCAATTGCTTTAGGAAAATTTCTACTGTTGGTATTCATGGCCAAGGTGGCCAAGAAAACTTGTCAGACGTCCAAAGAAAAGCTTACTTGGCATTTGAGTTTAAGCATGTGAGTTGGAGTTTGCCTTTGAGCAAACTCTGGCATCCCGCTTCGCCAAACTCGTGTTCACGTTCGCCCAGAGGCAATCTTTGGCACCTCGCTGTTGGAGCAGGAGTTCGCATTCAGGAAGGCAACTGTTGGCAAGGGATTAGAGGTACGAATAAATTCGCACACCGAAAGGCAACCGACAGAAAGAAAGAACGAAAATACTCTTAAGTTAGCTGTGAAATGCAATCTGAATAACTACGCGAAAGCTGAAGCACTAATTGCTGTCCTGGCTTAACTTTTCTGTAAACTCATAAACGTCTCACGCCAGCAAAAAGAAACGTCACAAGCCATATTACCTTCCACACATGATAACGGTCGCACCAAGCTCTTCCAAACGTCTGGCGGAAGAGAAACCACATCTGCTCTCAGGATGACAACAAAAACGCTTTTCAAGCAAACATCGTTTTATGTCTAACCATTGAAGTATTTCAAAAACACACTTTTTTCATATAAAACATCTCCGAACACCATTTTCGAAACGTCCCTTCACCAAAACCTCCCGTCACCTAATCGGCATCGATGAATGTCCTAGACCTCTACTACTGGGATCACAAATAAAGTCCAACCCCTACCAAAATCTCCATCGACCAGTAGAAAAAAAGTTGGGCTTAGCCTACCCTTTTTCACAATATGATTGCAATCTATTTTTACTGCTGGTGGGTGGAGGATGTATCCTTTCCGTCTCCCCTTGTTGGCCCTTGGATATATACTACGCATATAGCCCACAATGCAATTTCGCGACTTGTCTTGTGACTTCTGTCAGTGATGCCGCTTAGCTCAGCCTTTTCACAATCAAATTTTTCAGGTTTGACATCAGATTTCAATAAATGAAATTAATGTCTAACGTTTCATTCCCAGAGTTCTACTTGTATAAAGACACGAAAATTGGCCATGTGTAACTTCTAACATGAAAAGTTCTTCACACAAAGCGTGACAAACGTCACTTTTATTTGTGAAACCTCTCCCAATACAAAACCTAAAGAAAGAAAAGTGGGTGGACATGGCATAATATATCCCCACTGTCTGAAAAAGTGGGAGGACACGCCCTCGTCTCCACCACCTAATTGCGCCTATGCTCAGAACTCACTCGGAAGTCAGAAATAAAACTTAACTTTTAAGACGTATTCCGCAAGCTTGTATAGACGTATTCTAACTAGCCACGTAATTTTATACTGTGCGAAAAGAAGTCTGCTCAAGCGTAATGTGATTAAGCTGTCCACTCAGGCAAATTGTTACCACGTTTTCTTTCGCTGAGACAATTCGGTCATTAGTCCCATAATTGTATCAAAACTCGCTGCAACAGTATTCACTAGCTTACTTTCCAGGTTCTATGACCGAATCAACGAAATTTTCTTCGGTCATTTAAAAACAAAATCGGTCTTTGTCAAAAAAAATAAACGCCGGTTCTCATCAATGTCTCAGTAACAGTGTTTTTTTCAAAGTTGTGGAAGCATTGCTGTAGATTCACCAGGGATATCTAGAAACTTCCTAAGATTTCTAAATATAGAAAGGTTCTAGATATCCCTGAAATTCATCCATGCACGTTTCCACACGGTATAAAACTACGTGGCGTGCCGCTAACAGCAGCCAATCTTTTGCTGCATTACCTGCCAAGATCTTTACGTTCAATAGTCACAAGCAGGGATGACAGATTGTCCATTTCAAAAAAATTGGCCATTTTTGAAATGAGCTGGCCATGAAAAAACACATTGGCCATTTCATATAATTTGGCCTTTTTTGCAGATTTTCAGTTTTTTATTGTGAAATGAATTTCTCATTAAATATTTAGTCCTCTCGTATTTTTGTCCGGACTTCATGTCACTTTTACAGTAACACCATGGTACTTCAGTCTTGTATTGCTTTGAAAAGCGTTATGTAGTACTTATTTAGCCCTTGTAGTCAGCAAATTTTGTACACGTGTTTCAGTCGGACTTATCATGAGTCAGTGCAATTCTCAAGTGTTCGTAGCTTTTCGTTCATATATGTGAACTTAATGGTGGTTTAAGTATGTGATTATGATTATTAATGTAATGGATTACATCTTTTGTTCGTAAATTTGAAGCGCATGATCAGGAAAATTCTAGCATTGTCATTGGATTAAAAAGTTAATTTCAAAGTGTTTAACAAAAATGGGTCAGATTTGAAGCATTGGTATAAAATAGTGTCGAGTATATGTTTGTAAGATTTACTAAGATAACTGAAGACAAGTTGTAACACACAATGTTGAGTTCATGGCAGAAATTGCTGTTTTAGGGTTAAAACTTGTCTCATTGGCCAAACCAGATTTTTCGGCAAAAAAGATACTACTTTTGAAACATTTTGAGTCTCCTACTTAAAAACAGTAAAAAACTCTAGCCTTGCGGCAAGCTTCTGAGGAATCTGCCTGCTTACTGCTTTCATTCTTCTGTGACGATTAAAACTTGCAAGCGTATCTATTTTTCATAGTTAAAGGCCACAAAGATGGCGGCAAGTAAATCAGTCACAGTTTATTGACGGGGAAACTAGTTTCGCGTTTTCCAACGCATCATCAGTCCTGTAAATGTAAGACAAATCTTACAGGCGAAATGTTGACACTTGAAAACAAGTAAAGAAAAACACACGAACTGTTACTAGTTACAACGACATTACTAAAAAATTTTTTTGAAGCTAAAAGGCTGACCTTACAAGAGCCTCATAAACCAGTCACTGCTAAGAAAATCTGCGTTTGGGAGCGGTCTAACGAAGACACTTTTCCTCTGGAGATAACACACGTGAGCG
>Ga0210059_1010867_pt1 | contig 14007 bp, 12 predicted proteins | sample Ectturendosymbi2_FD_188042 | JGI IMG/M metagenome (GOLD analysis project Ga0210059, IMG submission 188042) | Ecteinascidia turbinata endosymbiont from Florida, USA - Sample 2 (SPAdes) (version 2) | ecosystem: Host-associated > Tunicates > Ascidians > Unclassified | place: Key West, Florida... | reverse complement strand
GGCTCACTGAGCCAAAAATTGTCACTATCTTGCCCAGGGCTGCACATTGAATGGTCATATTATTGAGGGCCGCACACTGAATGGCTTCTTTTGATCTTAGCAAACTAAATTTAGCTTTTAAAAGCTAATAGCTAATATATTGAAAGTGTTAGAATCCTAACTGAAATGGTAGCAGACATGATAAAGTGGCACTGAGGACTACCTGCATCAAAAATATCAAATCAAGATTATCAAAATAAGGACAGGTTGTCAGTATGCAGACTACTTATACTACAGCAAAAACCTAAACTGGGCTGCACAAAACCTTCAACTGGGGCCACATGCGGACCACAGGTTGGACATAGCTGATCTAGAATCTTGGTATTAGGAACTTCCTAAAAATGAACAAAGTGGAAATAAATAAATATTGGTAGTCTGCTATGGTGTGTGCAAAAGCAACAACCTTTTTAGTCACAACCTTCAATTTCCAAGAAAAACAAATTTCAGCTCTACCTATTAACTCAATGCACATTTCCCACCTCAAAAGATAGGGTTGTAAGATGTCAAGATTTCTCAAGCATGACAACAACCTGAATGCATTATCTATGTTACACAAAAGTTCTCAAGAAAATATTGTGTGTGCGCATGACATGAAATCCAGAATGTAGTGAATTGATATAAGAGGGTCATATTGCAATATTTTGTGGATCAAAGACATTTCAAATCAGAATGATGCAGTTTAAGCTACTGATACCAACTCTTTGTTCAATGTGGTTAGTGTGGGTTTGGTATTAGTAGCAGTTTTATAGGTTTAAGTGAGCTTGTGGAAAAGTAAAAAATTATAGAAAGATGATCAACAGTTTTTAACAAATATTATTGAGTGTTTGTCCAGGCCAGTAATGGCAAGCTTGCTATCCTTGTAGACCTTTTTCTAGGTTTCAGATACTTTTGCCTAGCTACTGTTACTTTTATTGTGTCTGCTTTTCACTACACCAGTTTTTTTTCAGCACAAAAGTACCATTGCTTTTGACATCACAGACCATTTTTAGTGTATGCAGGCCAGTTTTAGCAAAACTTGATGGGCCAAAAATGACCAAGGAGTCACAATTTACCCATTACTGATCGAAGTTTTGTGCTGAGGATCTGCCCTCATCATTTGCAATGAAATTTTTTGCCATGTGCTTCGAACAAGGTTTTTTGAAAACAAGCAGCAGATTGATAATCTGGTTTTGGACAAACTTTCTGCTTTTGCATAGCATGTTTATGGTCTGTGGACACTTAGGTGAGTTGTTGTATTTTGCAACCTTTTCTCATGGCTGGGAATGTACTGCATTGACAAAGCATCCAATTTTACAACAAAGTTGCCTATCTTCCAAGCATTTTGCTCATGGAGTTCAGGGTTAGAGCATCCAGGTTATTCTCATTACTTTCCATCGCATAAGCGCATAATAGTTTTTCAGCATAGTAGGGCCACTGTTTTCAACTTGGCAGCAATTGTGGTTTTGCAATTTCTGTTAAAAGTAGTGATTTGACTATTTTCACCATATCAGCAATTTGAAATGTTTGAAAACATGTGGAGTGTGTTTTTCCAATTAATTATACAGTGTCTTGCTGACTGCTGTTTATCATTAGTCACAAATTTTTTCCTTTCACAAGGTCAGTCAAACTGACACAAAGCTTACAGTAGCACATCTTCAGTGCACACACATGTGAAATCTAGCCTTCAGTTGCTACGAAACATGGACCTATGTAGACATATGCTGCAAATAAGTGTTTAAAATATGCACTGAGTCAAAACCTCTATTAAGAGCTCTAAGTTTGCTGCAAGCTTTTGAGGAATCAACTGAATGGGCCCTGCTTTCATCATTTTGCGATGATTCAAACTTACACATATCTTATTAAAGTAACTAGTCTCCACCTGTAGGTTACAGAAAAACTATTTCATTGATCATCCTCACATATTATAAAAACTTAATTTTTCCGCTTGTCTGCTATAATTGCGTTGAATTTTTCTGCTTGTCGTCTGTAATTGTGTTGTAGCGTGTCTTGTTTGTTCTTATGTTCTGTTTATGTGTGCTTATGTCCTGTGGTTATGTCTGCACCGTCTTTGCAGATATATGTAGGCCTATAAAATTCTGTACATTTTTAGTTGTCTTCTGTTCAGTTCGACTTGTATTTCGCGGGGGAGGATGACTCGAAGACCTTGCGGTCATTCTCCTCCCCTTGATATCTGATTTTTCAGATGTGAAATAAAAATGTCTGTCTGTCACATGTGTGAAAGATTGTAAGACTGATGATGCGTTGCGTTGTGTTACGTGAAATCGATTTCCAATTAAAAATTGCTGATTGATTCAAACTCTGCCTGTGTGGAGACTAGTTACTAGAATCAGTCAAAGCTTGTCATACTTCGAAATGCACTTGTTAATGTAGGTAAATTTTCCAAGCATCTGTGAAATTTAATACAATAGAATTCGACGCCGCATGTTTCTAACTGGCCAAAACTAAGGAGTGAAAGGTCACTGCGTTCATCTTTGGGTTCTATGTTTGGTATCTAACTGCTGCTTTCTGTAAACTCTTTATAGTCTTTTTTGCATTGAAAATATGCATTTATAATGTTTCTTGTTTATTCGTACTGATTGAAATTATTACTTTCCAGGTTTTGCCAGAGAAGGTTGATGGCGTTTTTTAATCGTTCACTTGTTGGAGTAAAAGTGTTGGCAGTTTGCTTCTTATAGCAAAAATTCTTTAAAATCATACACGGATGCAGTGGTGATTGCTTGTGCAGCTGCAGTGCTTTTGCATCAAATTGAAACGCACCTAGGCTGATTTCTTTTAAATTGCCCATTTTCCTTCATGCAGAATGCGAAACTTGGCAGTATTCTGCTACCTGCGCAGTGTAGAGTGGTGCTCTGCGTGTATGGTATGAACCATTCCATCACAGTGCTGCGCACACTCATGCAGGTGCTCCTATTTCGCTCGTTGCTGTGTTTCCCTTTCTGAGCGCTTGATGATTTTTTCTGCATACCACATAAGATGTCACGGTTTATTGACAGACAAGCTTCTTCTGCAGTTGTGAGTGGTTGTCTTATCATTGTAAGAAGTGATTTATTGCTAATATTGATTTTGAATGCGTTTTTTTTCTTAAACTTATCTAAAATATTTTGACAACTTGTAACATATACGTAAAATATGATTACCGCAGGGTAGTGCTTACACACCTTTAAACAGCATTTGCCCACGAGTTTCCACTTGAAAACTGAACTGCTTCCGATAGCCACAATGATAAAAAATGGTTGAAATATTAAGAACTTACTAATGTTCGACTTTTCAGCTAGTTTTTTTTAGTGAACAATATTGTACTAAAATCTATTTTTTTCAGTCGGAAGAATTTTTTGAAATTAATTCCACTATATTTGCACAGTACCGTGCGGACTTTTACCGACGTTTCCTTAGTTCAGTCAACAAATTTTACTCAGGCATCTTTGTCTGATGGAAAGGAAAAATTTGCAGCGTCGTAAACCTAAGATGAAAGTTTTGAAAACAACTGTCACCACAAAAAAGGAAGCAAAGATAAAATATCTAAAATAAACAATATGGAGGAAAACATATAATCTGCAAAAAAGCTATATAATAAACGATTAGCAATCGAAGCTGATATCAGAATCGAAAAAAACGAATTTAAGAAGATCAGAAAAAATCCACAAAGTTAAAAATTAAGCACAATTTTCTAGTGCTAGCTAGCAAACCAAAAGGTAAACAATTAGATACGCTGCTCCAATAGATCTAGTGGAGGGTGTGCATGGTCAGCGAGCACTGTGATTCCACGGTTGGCAAGCAAAAACTTTCCTTGGAGTGCTTCGATGATGTTGAACGCCCTGCGCCAGTGTTTTTTCGTAAAGGGAAGCAACATCTGTAGCATATGGTGGTGATTGTGCTTGACTATGTTTTGTGCAGTGTGACCAGAGCAACTATACCTCTGCTCATAAAAAAAACTTCTTCAGCATTTTCATGTGTAACCATTGTAATGATGGCAAGAGAACTTGACGTTATTACCAACCTCCAGTCTGCTGCAGTTATGATGCAAACCAAGGGGTTAACTCTTGGATGAGTTCATGCCATAGATAAATAAATTGTTTTGCTGTTACAATCAATCAACGGTACAGCAGAAGAGGTATGAATGAACTGTACATCCGTTAATCTGTGCATGGCAATAGCCATTACTACGTATTTCGTGATTTTAGTTACGTTGAGTGTAGCTTTTCGTTGATTGAATATATTTCTAACACAGTGACGGTCGAGCAGCATTTAACCATGTTACAACTTATCGCGTGGAAAAAGCATGTGTTAAAGTCTCAAAAGAGTTCAACTGTTACGTAACCTTGCTAGAAACAATCACAAGCTCGTTCAAAACGGCATTGTGATGTGTCGAAGAAAGTGAGCTTTACAAAGATTTTAAATTTAAAAAAGGAAGAAGTGTGTGGAGGGACATATTGTGTTGCACGCAAACTGGTCTGGCTCATCAAAAAGATAGTATGTAAAGGGACAGCAGTGGTGTGAGAATAGGTTTTTGTAAATGCTGCAAGCAATGCTTAACTGCAAAAAGGTCTGCTGACAAGATACCACAGTGATTGACTTCATGTTCTGTTTCACATCTATGTGGAATATTTATACATCACCACGATTTCTTTTTATATTGTCGTGCTTCTGATCCTTTTTAAGCGGATAAAAAATTTTAACAACGTCCTACGTAATTTCCATCTTTCTATTGCTGCGGTAGAGTTTCAGGTATGGGATTAATTGAACTTCTCATTGGATCATGGATGTCCAAATTTTATACACACGCAAAAGTGGAGATCAAACAAGTTGCTAGAAGAAATTTGGTGAAAGAAGCTGTGGATACTGTTAATTGTCTTAAGGTCAATCCTGCCCTGGCACTCGCTAAAGAATGATTTGTTTGGAGAAAACATGACAGATGATCACGTGCGAAACTCTTGCAGAAGGAACCAGTTGTAATGATCAGAAAAATTCTTGTTTCACGTTATATCTGAACTGGAAAAAAGGGTACGCACGGTATTCTGGTACACGGATATTGCCATTGGCTAATGTCATAGAGGTGGAATTTGCTCGGTACCATATTGTAGGTGTGCCGCAATTAATACGAATATTTAGTGTTGTCAAGTAGCTTGCTACCAAGGCACAGGCACTGTATGTTTTTTCTTCCACAATTGAAACACACAAAATGGTAGAAATACAAATCCCGAAAGCACTTGAATTCAACGAGAAACTAAGTAGTAGCTCATGCCGTTGGTTTTTCTATAAAACAAAGGAAAAAGGCAACAAAATCTAGAAAATAAATTTCAAAACTTCTGCCAAGTAAACAATAAACAAGATTTTTGCAATAGAGAGATGTAAACTGGGAAATCGTTTGAAAAGCACTAATTGGGAAAGCTGGATAAAAGATGATTTAACCAGCATAACCGAAACAGGTATTGAAGAAATGGGAAAATTCTTTCAGGTAAAATTGTTGGTCAACAGATCTATCATGTTTGATAGGGTATAGTCACAATCACAGTGCATGTACACTGTGGAATACTGACGGGAACAAGAAGTGTATGATGGCGCTGAAGAGTCTTTCCGGGTTTTCTCTTGCAGCAGATTGCTCCTGCGGAGACCTTATCCTTGAATTTGTGTTCGGTTGTATTTGTTTCCTCATTCGATATATTGCACATTTTTACGTTGTACGAGTTTTATTTTTCACGTGTGTTTGCAGATACTTCGCAGTAATTTTTCAGTTGTTTCTTTAACCCTTTACCGGCCAGACCTATTTCTGCTTTTGCAATCATGATGATATTTTCAGCACTTGTTTGTGTTCTCCTATGTAGAAAATTACCAATTTTCTACTTTTTTGTATTTACCATGATGGAGATATGAACATGTTTCCATGAGGGAGCGTTGGGAGGATTGCATCACTTAATTTCAACAATTACGAAAGTGCAATGATGTTACATTCAGTAAGAAAGTAAACGCGACGTGATCAAAAATATTTGAGTCATTTTCTTTTAATGCATAGTGTTGCGCTTGTTCAGTATGTGCTATGTTGATTTAGATTTCATTCCGTCTGTAAGATAAACGTACACTCTAAACGACCGATAGTGTTTTTTCTCCACAATTAGTTATCAGACCTCCCAGTGTTTGTGAGATTTCATTAAGTTATTGTTTGAGTGTATTGTATGTATTGTGTTTTGTTACACCTCAGTTTTTAGTTAAATAGTTTCAGATAAGGCACAGTAAACTGAAATCCTGACTGAAATCCTGAGCGGTAATATTGAATGCGTATATTTGTTTATTTATTTCTCAGGTCAGTTCTTTGAGGATCTCTGCAGCAGCTCAAGTATTTTACTGGACGAAGAAATTGCCACACTTCTATTGAAATGTTTATTGGCCTTAACAGTCGAGGCTCCATTGTCTAAAGCCATAAAAGCATCAAGTGATTGGGCTTGGAACCTGATCAGAAGGTTGTTACACTTTCATCATTTCCAAACTATGAAACATAGTCAAAGGTGTGTGATGAATGAGCGAAACAAGGTTTTGCAACATTGCATTTTAATTTTAAAGCACGTTCTGTTCATGGTTTATAAGGCTTATGCATATTATGCTAAGTAATAAAACAGCCATTTGTGTATTTAAGCTTCTGTGGATCTGCTATGCAAAGGCTTAGTGTCGCTACAATACATTTGAAACATTGTGAAGCTTATTAGTAAGCACTGCTTCTTCAGAACACAGAAATCCATCTGGTAATAAAATGCAAATGTAGGCATTTTTGTGTAACAGCAGATGTTTCAGAAATGTTGTTTACCATCGATCACTGAAGATCTGCTAACCATGAAGACCCTTTTGACCGTAGAGGATTGGCACCACACGACTGCCGACGAAATACCTGTATTGATTAAATTTTGTGGTTGGTGAAAGACCATGTTAGTTTGTAAGGCTGCCGAAAAATAATTCTTTAACAAAAAATGTACCCTGTTTCCAGCCCTTGATGTCCGGCAATGTAAGATGCAGCCACTCATTCATTTTGGCATCGGATGGTGTTGTTAGAAGTTGAAGTAAGAACCAAAATGCATGCGAAAAAATGTAAAAGTTGTTTGCACCATTGATTTCCCGTATCCGTTGTGTACTAACCATAAATGACTTGCGAGATTTACAAATGCTCAGAGAAACATTTTTTTGCAATCAGCAGCTTAGTAAGGGAGGAATTTACCTCGACAACTACCTATCGAGTCATTGTTCAGTGTTCAACTTTTGATGCTGATGCTGATGATATTAATTTTGGAAGTAATGGAAAATGGCCCTTTTCCATTGTTCAAGCATGTAACTGCCGCAAGGAAGTTTACAATAAACTTCATTGATCCTTGTTCCATCATTACAGATTCGGGACTGTTGCGAAAAGTTGGACCTCTATGGCGCTTGCAATTAATACGTCTTGCGGTATTTGCAATGGGTCCTTTGGTTAGTCCGCATTTCATGAATATGACGTTTTGCAGGGACAAATATTGCGATGGGAGATCAGTTGCAAAAAGTTTGGGCTTCAGGTACATGAATTATATGAATTATTACGCGAAATGTGTCGGCCTTAGACATACCGCTCATTTTGTTTAATTTTTTGCAGTAATGATGACTTTGTGAAGGCAAAGTTAAATGCAACAAAGTTTTCAGATTCAGAAATTTCCGGCGTTTCTAGCCAAGTGTTCTCTCAAAGTTGGCCGCTCTCTGCTATGCTGCAGCGTCTTGAACCTCTGATCTTGACGTCAGAAGGTGATGAAATTGTGCAGCATTTGTTAACATGGATAGATTCCTTTCCATACGATGCTCCAGCTACGGAATGCTTGACGAAGCTGCATGATTACCTACCTAGTCTCGCAGAGAGCAGCCGTATTATGCTATACGAGGTATTGTGGTGACTTCTTGTCGATTATACGTTTGCTTTTATTCAGTCTGACAATTGCTATGTTATTTTTGCTTTGAAGCGAGTGCCCATGTTATTCCAAAAGGATGTGATGAAATGGTGCATGACTACATTTAAAGCAGTGAATGGAGAAGTAGCGGCTTGTACGGCGCAAGAAATTATGAATTGCTTCAGAAAAGAAATGGCGCAGTCTTCCTTGGTGAGAGGTTGATATGTTTTAAAGTCTTGTCAACGCCAATACTCCATTATGGCACTGCATACGTCATTGATCATGAATGTCGAATGATATGATCATTTTCTAAAAGATGATGACCCTTTTTTGTTTGTTCGCACCGAACCATTCGTTCATGATAGGGGGAAGTGGCTTGAAATTTTTCATTAAATACGAAACGGTCGTCAGGTGAACAATAGGCTTACGTGTAAAACCCGGCAGAGTCAAGCTGGAATGCCCGGTGTCGACAATGCGATGGCTGAGCTCTGATTGACAAAGAACAAGTTGCGCAGCACGTATGTTAAAAATGGTATTCCAGATATAGGTCGGGACAGATTGTCTGTATCAAAGCTTTTCAACCTTTGGAAAGACGGTTCGCACTCTTTTGCTCAACGAAAATTTCATTCGCACAAACAACACTGTGGATGACGAAGAACAGCCATGAAATTGGATTAGATTCTAAATATCGATGTAGAAATTTTGTTTAAATAACCAAAATAACGAATACCTACTGCAAAATAATAAGCACAAAACTGTGCAAAGAACATCATTTATTTATTCAAGGTATGTATATACTGTATATTAATGACTTGGTTTTGCTGAGTGCTTCTTGCAATTTTAGACCAGTTTGGTGCACCATCTTGCCCCCAACACTCCTCACATTAGGTCATCTAGTGTCTAAGAAGACAACTCCACTTTCCTGTCTTGATACCAATCGATTACCAGAGCATTAAACCCTTTTCCGGCCAAATAGGCGGTTGATTTTGTACAAGAACTTCGAGAACTTGGATTTCGAGGTCTTTGCGGAGGCCATCGATGGCTCTTACCCAGAATTCAGCGTGTTTTATACGGCTAATAAAAGCTTGATGGCATAGATCGTATTTTAGGTTTGTGCCCAAATGCTCCGGTGGATGCAGTTCGCCGAAAGTATTCAAAATCCATAGCTTTGATTGTAATTCTGTTGCCTGCTGTCTGGGAAAGTAAGCTTCAAAATTATCACTCAAACTGTGCATATGGGAGTTGTTTGTTTCGGTGCTACTCTGCTCCAGATTCTTTTTCCGTCTTGCACGTGGACATAACTAAACGTCTGTAGGGTCTTGAAACTAATCAGGTTGTTATTGAAGATTTCTTCTTCGAAATTCTGAATTACAGGCTTGAACAATGTGATTTTATAAGTCGCTTTGAATATGTCAATTCCACAACTTTAAATAGTGAGTTTCAGCTGGTGAAATACGTCACCAGAATGACTAATCCAGCAAGCCAAAACAAATAGCGATTGAAACGAGCTTCATGATCTTCCCGTCGATCAAATCACACAAGAAATTCCTGTCGTAAGTTCCACACTCTCCATTACTCTTTCACGAGAGATCCACCACACTTCAGAATGGTAAAGAAGATGCCCATCGTCTCCCATTTCTATGACAAGTTCATTAAACTCACTATTTTTCTTAGGACTGTTCAGTACTGCATTCACAATTTTTTTTTATGGTTGGTGATTTTCTTCTTCATTGCCTAGCTTCTTGTCCTCCAAGTCTCCAGTCCACTTGGACTGAAGATGCCGTATGGCGAAATCGATTTCCATTAAATAACATCAATGCGTGCTGATTTTTGTTACTTGTGCAGTGTGCACAGACAGTGTTTAAGTTGGAGATATGAGTAGACAAGAGTCGCCGCAGTTAATAGAAAGGAAGACAGGTTGATACTGATGCTCAAGAAACAAGTAGAGCTTCCAAGTATTGTTACTTTTTATTAGTAAGTTGCATGTTATGCGTGGTTAAAAAACATTGCCCTGAGGAAGCCCATTTGAATAGGTGGGCGAAACGTCGGCTAATAATAAAAATTCGCCAGAAGAGCAAACTTATCTGCTTGATTTGAAACCTGGTGGCAAACGCTACGAAATAACAACATAAGTAGCAAAAAGAACAGCATTTTATAAGCGCATGTCTGTCGATTTTTCGTTGTGAGCGATCCCATGTTTTACAACAAAACAGTAGAGCGATTAAATAAAGAGAGGTTTCTTAACACACAACAGGGTTTTCTCATCCACACTCCTCCGCACCGTGTTTGTCATCCGCACCGCACGGTTTTCTCATCCGCACTAGTGCGTAACGTCGCACAGGTTGAAAAGCACTGGTCTGTATTGTAGCATGAAAAGTTTGTTCATTCGGGATGAAAAGAGCAAAGATGTTTAAGGAATCGAAGCCATTGCAATATTACAGTGACGTATCGGGCGCGCAGGAGACAATTCAGCTCAAGGCCAATTCAGCTCAAGCTCAAGGCCCCACATTAATATAAAAGGTGGAAGAAGAAGAAAGAAAAACAGCTTTTTCTGTAGCACAGTCAAGTCTACTGCCTCTTAATAAACAAGCATGAAATTATTTCACCGCCACTTCATCGAGCGATTGTCACGCTGTTACTATTTCCAGTAGGTTCACTTTGTCTACTAAGCTGACCTGCAGTGCGGTACACTGCGATAAGTGTAAACTAAGCTTGTGCTTTGAGATCGAATATTTTTTCAACTCTTGAACAGACATTTGAACGCTGGACGCTTCAACCGTCTCATCGTTTGCGGTTGTCAGCACCGTGGGCGAACGTGCTTAGCAATACACGTGTTCTGAGCTGAAAAGCAAGTGCAAATCCGGCAATGCTTAGCGCTGGCCAAACTGCATCAGATGACTTTAGCAATTTGCGGATGTACGTCAACAGTATACCTACTCCCAGGGGTGTAGGAGGCGGGGGTGCAGGGGGTGCAAGCGTACCCCCAAAATTTTGATTTGTTGAAAAGTGCCAAAATCCGTGAAAATGTGGGCAAAACCTCTGAAAATCTGGGTAGAGTCCCTGAAAATCCGGGCAAAATGGCGCTGGTGCCCAACGTTGTTTGACTTTAAAAATTGCGCCCAACGTTTGCAGAAATACACAATTAAGATCTTCTCTTGGAGATCACACCAAAAACAGGTCTTCATGTTCTTTGCAGGAGAAAATTTGTGGGCAAAAAGCGAGCAAAAACTTTTCAGGCAAGTTTGAGGAAATTCGGGCAAAAATCCTTCGCACCCCCAAGAATTTGCCTACTCCTACCTGCTGGTTAAAGTTCAGGGCAGTCTGCAGTGCCTAGGGAAGGACGCTCTAACGAAGAGGTGTTTTTAAAGCTGTGAAGTTAAAAAGCAACGTTCAAGTTCCACACGCTGAGCAACTGTTCGCTCATACACAGCCTGTTTCTGTCTTCTTGCGTGTGATTAGCCGTTGAAACACTTGGTGTTCACATTGAACGAGCCATACGCCGCTTGAGGCAATGGCAAGCTTGAACTTGCCTTGATTTGCGCTATTTTTGCAAAGCGTGTTTGAGAGGATGCAAATGCTCGTGCTATATGCTTATATTGTAAGAGTGTTGAGGTTTCATTCCTTTGACTTCCCATGTTTTGTACCTGCAGTTTATGTCAGTGCTAATGTATTCATTCAAGGGAATCAAAACAATGTCATATTTAATAAAAATATCTATGCTTATGTTTACCACATGAATTGGGACAGTCTTGTTTCAAAATTCAAACGTGTCTTGGTCAGTACCAGCCAATATTTTAGAATTAAACTTTCCTTTAGGTTTTTCGTCTGAAAACTTTAATAAAGAAAGCATTTTTTAAGAGGTAGGTCTGCAGAGATAGTAGGCCACACGATCTAATGTCTTCTAAACAAAATGGGGTAAAGATGTTCATAGACTTGTCAAAAAAACAAAAACAAAACAGCCAAATCTTCTTAATTTCTCAAATTTCCGTTTTACAACACCGCTCGCCATAAGTTTTTCATAATGAGATGTAAATGATCTTACAATATGAATTTTCATTTGACTTGATATGAACTGGATAAAATCAACGTTTCAGGTTGTGTTCGTAACTAAGGCGCTGTTGCATGATTGGTCGAAGGCTTATTTTCAATGGAATGGTATTTTAGATTTTCAATGCCGCTTGATTTATATTTTATGAATTTTTGTGTGGTGGCCAATGATAGTCTTTGTTTATCCGAACGGAAGAATTCAATTCTGAATGCTTATTCGACTTGTGCAAGCCGAAAGTTATCCCAGCGAAGAAGCTGCTAGAAGCAGCAGTCTTCACAGGCGGGCGAAACGTAAAATGTTTTTCTGGTGAGACCCGCATCGTCTGTAGCCTACTTCACGTTTTGAATAATATGCTAAGCCTGACAGTTAGGCTCCTGCTGCTTCTGCCTCTCCTGTGTTAACCTTGTGTTGCCGTTGTTGAATAGTTAACTCGATAAAATGTTTTTGCTCCTTGTAGTGGTTCGCTTGTCCCAAACCTAGCATACGTCACTGCTCCTTTGTCAACAATGGACATAGCTTGGTTTGGAAAGCTCGGTCACGAGCATGAATGTGGTCACTTCGGCACGCGCAGAAAGAGTGTTTGGAAAAAAAGAAAAAATACAATTTGAAACGTTGCGAAAGCTCTCTTAAAGCTTTCTGTGGACAACATTCTGGTCGTAGTCCAAATTATTTCACGTGGTACTGAGGTGTCAAGCTTTGCTTTCGTGCGTGTGGTAGCCATGTAGTCTTGTAGCATGCTAATCTTAACGTGTCTTGCAGGTGAAATGTTGCACTAACTCTCCGATTCTGTCGTTTTTATCTCTGAAGACGATGAAGCTGGTGATGCGAGGTGCAAAATCTACCCGTTCCCACGTCGTGTTTGGATGTTTTGTTAATTGCTTTTTGTCTTTACTTTTAACGCATTCCGATGAAATAACGAAAGGAAGTGTCTTGTCAAATTATTCCCAGATTTTTTTGTGATTTTGCATTGGCATTAATGAAAGTATTATTTTGTGTATGAAAAAAAATAGATAAACGCACTGTCCTGCTCACAAGACCATCTCAAATGTCAGAGTAGGCTGCATTGCTGCATAACAACCACATCATGACCGTTCGAAAGCAAAATAAAGTATATTCGGAAAAAATAAATATTGAAGAGAGAGTTGTTGAAAGATGAAAACACATTGTGCATTCGCATTGATTTTTAACTCTTAGTCCGTTAGTAGAAAGCAGTGTTGACTCAAACTCTACGTTAGATTTCACAAAAGGCAGGAGATGCAATAGTTGGCCGTTATGAGGCAACTGAAACGTCCATACCACAGAAATGTAAGAAGTTGTTTGAACCACGTAAATTTCACTTCCAAGCGTACATCACACAGTTGCAAGCTGCCACTGTACAAGCTCTACAGGCTTCGCTGAAAATAAGGCAATGTGACTGATGGTCAACATAAGGACATTGCGCAAAATCAGACAACACTTCGAAACAAAACAACTTTCATCGCGCGATGATGTAAAAAACAAGAGGATATGCGTAACGAACATTTCGAAGATAACTCATCTGTGGATTTAGGATTATCGGCGCGCCCAGCAGTTGTGAAGGCATACTGCCTACTACGGAGTCGCAGACGTACGGGTGGACATATGTAAGAATTACGGTAATCTCAATTTTCCAGGCAGAAAAAGCGGATCCAGGATGATAACTATCAGGCAAACCTAGGGTTCTAGATATCTCTAACAACGATGAGTTATTTCAATGAAATAAAAAATCAGGTCAGTGTCATCTGAGGAATGAAGCATCAACTTTTTGGTCACAAAAGAGTTATAGAAAATCATAGCAATGATCTGTGGTGAGGGAAAAGTTTCAGGCGATGAACGCATCTTGATAAGTACAAGTAACAAAAATGGTTGACGTCAGAGAACAGTGCAATGAATTGTTTTAGGGCAAACCGTTTCCTTTGCGCCTGTGTCTATATTGCATCTACTGAAAATAACAAAATGATGAAGTTTAAACTAGTTGCGCCCTATCATACGTCTTCCCAGAGAACC
>Ga0210059_1010866_pt1 | contig 14007 bp, 7 predicted proteins | sample Ectturendosymbi2_FD_188042 | JGI IMG/M metagenome (GOLD analysis project Ga0210059, IMG submission 188042) | Ecteinascidia turbinata endosymbiont from Florida, USA - Sample 2 (SPAdes) (version 2) | ecosystem: Host-associated > Tunicates > Ascidians > Unclassified | place: Key West, Florida... | reverse complement strand
ACTTCAATTTCAAATTGTACATTTCCCTTTGAACATATTCCCTCCTCCCATAGCCATCTTTATTCCATACTTTTAACCCTATTGTACATACTCCCATTATTAACACAACTAGGTTGTGTCTGCTTACCTAGGTTTCGATTGTTTTGTTTGTGTATTTATGATTTGGTTTTCTTGTTTTGTTGTTTGTTTGCGTATTTTTGTGTTTTGGATTTCTCCTTGCTGCTGGTTTTCTTTTGTTTTGCAGGAACAGCACGTCTTTCCCAGTATCTCCATATATCACTTCTGGCGAACAAAGAAATTCGAAGGCAACACCTCTACAGATTGGATCCCAAGAGTACCAAATCAACCATCATCCAAATGCAAAAAACACTGCAAACAATTTGTAGAGCTTGCTAGCTGCGAATGGGTTATGACAACCCGGGAAGAGTTTCATTTTATCTGGGTTTATACTTTCTCTGCCACGCCCAGGTCCTTGTGGATCTGAGCAACCCATCCACCGAAAGAGACCGGTTGCGACCCAGCACCCCCCTGCGTAACTGTGTTGATCATCTAGCAGCTCCTTCCCACATATATGCACCACCACGAGTTGAAACTGGACAGTAACAAAGCTAATTTAACTGCTGAGGGGCATCGACTCGACAACCTTCCAGTTCATTCAATGCCATGGGGTCCTTGCACTGATTTGTGTTTTTTCGAGCTGAATATTAATTATCGCCAAATAAAATCAACTCAACTCAACAAAATGCCAGACAAAACATAGCCAAAGACTTGAAAGTGAACTTCACATAAAATTAAGCTCTGTTACTTTTGCTACGAATTAATCAAAATATCGCAATAAAACAAGGAAAAATATATTTAGGTCTACACCTCTTTCAGATTACAAATATCAAAAAACATTCTTAGCCTCTGAAAAAACTGAATGCAATCTTTCAAACACAAACCTAATCCCCCTATGCCTAAACTGACACAATCTTTCAAGCAAGAAACGAACAAACCTAATCACACAAAATTAATCAACCTATGTCTGACGCTCACGACTACAACAGACACGTTTGCTGCTCAAAACTCGAAGGTGAAATGAACACCTCTGTGCGCTATGACTTGGGCAGCTCTAAAACGTCACGGTTTTTGGCAATGAAAGAGCTGCGCATCGAGCCAAGCTCTGACTTCTCACGCAAGGGATTTTGGTAACCACTGATAGGTGAAACGTGAACACGAACTGTTCACTAAGACTGTCAACAAAAGAGCACTCTCTGCTGATAACCATAAACGCACCATCCTCCCAGATGGGGTCAAAACCTTGGCTCATGCGCCACAACTTTTGAGCAAAACCTGAACGCAAGCGCTGGCGTAGAGGGGGGGACTGAGGGAGACAGAGGGGGTGCTGAGGGTGACATATGCGGCCTGAGGGTGGAAAAAGGGGGATAGAGGGGGGCTGGCACTTTTTCAACACTTCTTCTGAAATGGCGAGCGAACTGTCAGTTCCCACCTACTCACCTTGGTGCTGGTTTTGCTTTCAACAAAACTTATAATGCATAATGCACAGGTTACTATTAATTCAATCGTCTCATCAGCATCAGCTTTCTACAAAAAGTTTTTTTTGTACTTGAATTAAAATGCAAACAATTATGTGTTTAACTGTTTCAGGATGCGTAATCCTCGCATACATTCATGGTAGAAATCAGTGATGTGCTGGATGAAGTGACAAAAATAATCAAATAATAGAAATACATGCATGTGAAACGCTGATCACGAACGTGCATGCAAAACAATGATTGCAGACTAAAGGGGAAAACAACCAAGACATAGTTCTTGCAAACTCATACATGGAACAATAGTAGGAAAGCCAGTGATTTGCATGAAACCCCACCAGGTATTATGAAAAACCACTCTTCACCATCATTGGCAAAAGAACGTTTTTTGTCTCATCAAATGAATTTGCTATTGCATCTTACTACATCTCAAAATACGTATGAGATGCCTACCGTATATTTTCGAATATAAGTCAAGTTTTTTTGCAGGGGAAACAATCCATATTTCGGCATATCGACTTATATTCGAGTCATTCATAATATTTATGTTCAGCGCTAGTATCCGAGCGAGCGGAAATAGATCTATATTCTATATTAACAAGGCCGTAAGTGTTGCCATTTCACTTTCGTTTCGTAGTCGGTTGATTCAACCCATATAATTCGTGCCTTGTCCAAAACGAATAAATTCTGATCTTTTACCCTTTAACATGCTTCCGTTAATTACTTCCGGTTTCGGTTGAAGTTTTAATTACATCGTATAACAGCCGAGACGTAACAGACGTCTGTAGACTCAACTTATATTTGAGTCATAGATAATTCCTAGTTTTTGGCGAGAATTCTACCTCGTCGTATATTCAGAATCGACTTATATTCGAAAATATACGGTATTTCTGAAAAGAGTTGAACAGTTTCAGCCTGTTGTACGTTGGCATTTTGCTTCTGTTGTTACTGTCAGCACCATTGGATTGTCGGTAAGACAAGGAGCATTGGGGACTGGTGAGAAAACTTGTATTCCTAAACCCAAAGCAATGTTCCTTCTCACAAACTGTCCTTCATGTGGTAAAAAATGTTCTCCTGAAAAAATAGGAACGAACTGTTTTAAGCAGGGTTGCGGTCATGGAATCAGTCTCAGAGTCACCAGGAGTCAGAGGTTTTTGGGTGGAGTCGCAGTCGGATTTTTTATTCGACTCTGTAAGTCCAATTGAATCATTTTTACATCGAAATCCTGAGTTTGGAATTCTTGTTGAAATCGTAAAATGTCTTGTCGAACTTTTATAGAAACAGAGAATTCTTGCTGTGTACCACAATTTCCATTGATTTCTGGTTGCTACAAATATGTGAACAGACAAACTTCATTCACATTACCTTAGGGAGTCGGAGTCAGAAATTTTGGAAAGGTCAGAGCTGGACATTTTACCTCCGACTCCACAACCTTGGTTTTAAGCAAATTTGTTACAGAAGTTTGCTGGAACTATTAGTTTTCTAAAAAATTAGCAACAAAACATTTTTCAGTGTGTAATCTCAGGCATTAGAGAAAGTTAGCATTGCATGCAAAACTTCGTAGGATGTCATATTGAATGTATAGGATGGCAAATGTGGCAGACAAGCGGTAATGGGCTAGACGTATTAGTAAAAAATGAAAAAGTTCTTAAAACAAGGAAATTATTTGCAGTCAAAGCTGTTGTTCAGATAATATATGTTTTCAGAAATGTGGGGTTTCCACACAATACATAATCACAGCTGAAAGGGCTTTTCATCAGCCCAAAATACGAGGTCTGCAAGCACCCGTTTACCAGTAATGTGGCTTATGTGGCAAGGCATAGCTGTTACAAAGTGTTAGTTGTTTTTTCCGTTGCCATGGCTAACAAGTTAAAAGTACTGCTTTGAATCATGTATTTTTTCAGCTCCTGCGGTGACTCTAGTGCCATCACCTAACATTACAGGAATTGAAGGCCAGATAGTTAATTTTTCTTGTTTGAGCTCTGGAGGATATCCGAGTGCAACGTCCATTACTTTAACAATTCTAGAAACTCCTATGGTGGATGTGAGTTGTGTTGTTTTCCAGTGAAATAAAAATATATGTAGCTTGAGCTTTTAAGATTTCGTTTTTTGTAAAGAAGTTGTCTTAAATTTTGCGAAAATAACTTTGTTTGTTTTTGTGATTTTGGGTGATGACGTTTGATGGCAGGTCGATATTTTGAGTGATGACGCTCATTGATCAAAAGTTGGTTCTTTTCAGGGAGGGTCAAGGTGAACGTTCTTGGCCATGTGTTTCTTGTGTTTAAGCAAACCACCATGATATCTCCACCTCCATTGAATGCTTTGTTTGTGTAGTTTGGTATGAAACAGGCAATCTCAAGCAACAACGGGCTATTAATTACATGAAAAGGTTACATACATGAACTACAGCAGAATCTCCTCCTGAGCATCATTAGTTAGGACTTTGACCATCTCTTGCACAGAGTCTAATGAATTGCTGATCAAATGTTTCCACAAAGTTTATGTTTTTTGCCCCTTGAAATCCAATACAGACATAATGTTCTCCCTTGAGCAACTTCAAAATTGTTTGAGCTGCAAATAATCAAACAAAAAAAATTCAAATGATAAGGCATTAACAAACAAGGCAGGTTGAACGAAAAACAGCCAAAGCTGTTCTTTACCAAGACCAGCTTATTTTCATTGACTGTCGAATTCGTATTAGTATAGGTGATGCACAAAACATTAGTTCAAAAATAGACAATGTGCTCACTGCAAGTTAAAAATTAAAAAACATCATATAAACCACATTTTTATGTCACATATGAGTCAATACCCAGCAGTTGTGATTTCACATGAAAAGAAAAGAAGTAATGGTAAAGATTTTAATACAATACCATGCACCAGGTCGTACTTATTGCAACATTTTTTGCCGCAATCAGTTCTAACACGATTATAATGAAAGTTTGCTAAGGCTTGTTTCCTTGTGCCATGTTCATATATGTTGTCCAGTTTTGAAAAAAAATCAAAAGAAGAGGGGGAGGACATTAACTAACATGACACTTGTTCATAACAAATTGCCAAATTAGGATGTACAAATCAGCAGTTTGAATTTTTCAATAATTTAAAGAGATTCTTTGCATTTGATCTTCTCCGGGTAAAAGTCATGTATTTTAAAATTCAGTTTTCTACCACTTGTACTGGTTGGATAACAGTCTTATAGGCTCATTCCCAATCAATTATACAGCACTGCAAATGCAAGTGAAAGAGACTGAAATAAATAAATTGCAATATTTTCAAGTCACGAAAATGTCCAAGTTTACACAAGACACCAATGGCTTGAAAAAGTTTTCCACAGAGGCCACTGATTTGCTGTTTCCTCAAAAGTTTATTATCAATTACAGCTAAAGATACTTGGCACTGTCAGTTTGCTGTATTTTGACGCCATTCATAAAAATTTGAACTTACAGTTTCAAGAATTGGTCGAGTTTAATATCATATATGCTGTTTTATTAGAGTTTGTTGGTTGACTGTTACACCTCATCCAAGTACTGTTGCAATCTCTCCGTTCGCGTTGCATTGAATGTGCGCTTCACCACAACGGGATATGCGCGAAGAACAATACGCATATATATGTGGTGCAAACAAGCAATAATAGAGTGATTGCGCCTCATGATATCTATTGCTGCTTGCTGCCACAGTGTGAAGCTTTGCGCACTTGCTGCTCGGGCTTTCCGATCGCATGAAAGTGGTGCTGTAGGCAGGATTTGAAGGTCGGGCCAAATCCAGACTTCATGAAAAGAACATGCGATCAGTGCAGTTCATTGTAAAAAGGAGAGGATGTTGTTGCAACCTCTCCAATTGCGTTGCGTTAAATGTGCGATTCACCACGAACGGGATATGCATGAAGAACAACATCCATATATATGTGGCGCGAACAAGCAATAATAGTGTGATTGCTGCGCATGATCTTTATTGCTGCTTGCTGTCAAAGTGTGAAAATTTGATGAAGAATTGTTCACTTTGGTGGAGTGTTGACTATTAGTTAAAAATGATTCAAAAAAAAGTTCAGCTTACCTCTAATGCCATAATACATCACCTTGCGCAGAAATGTTATGTGGTCAATGGTATCAAATGCTTTACTTAAGTGAAAAAAGGGTGTTTGTGTTTTGACCCCTATTCATGTTTTCCAGAAAACTTTGGTAAATGACGGATACAGCTTTTGTTGAAGAATTATTTCCGAACCCATATTCAAAGTTTGCATGAAGTTTGTTTTTGTAAAAAGATCGATTGTCTTCTCATGATAAATCAAAGCAAAAAATTGCTTAGTGTGTCGGAAACAATTGAGGTATTACTGCATGCAATGATTATCTTATTTTGCACATGCTTAGATTACAAGATATTTTTCGATTGTGCTGAAAAAAAGAATACAATGCGAAGCAAGCAACCTGTTTTGCAAATACATCATATACCCAAGAAAAAGGAGGCGGAAATTCTAATCCTGTTTTGATGAATGTGGAATGTACGTATGGTTTGCAGTGACAATTGGTGTTAGCCTTGTCTTGTTATCTTTCTTATGGTATGTAAGACGTGCTCTTCATCAGTTTGCTGCAACCACCATCACACCTTAAGCACAGGAGGTTTTCTGCAAGCTGGGTTCCAGGTGGCTATAGATATTTTACTATATTTGTGCCAGTTTCACAAAATTTCTTTTAATTGAAACCCAAACAAGTACTTTAATTCTAAAATGTGTTATTTTTCTTACAGGTTTTGCATGTAAATGTAAGAAATTAGAAGAAAAAAGAATACAACTTTTTTCCAATAAATGCCAGGTCAATATTGGAATGTATCATGGTGTCTGCCCTATAAAATCCAGTATTTCATCTACAGCTGGGTTCAAGCAACAAAAATTTGTTGCTTAAGTAGTAAGTGATTTCTGACAGATTACTTAAGTAATTCAAGCAAATCAATAAAATCGACATTTACACTTAAAGCATGCAAGCACATCAAAGTCATTGCAATTTTTAAATAACATTATGGGTGGTTCTGACAATATTTGTACCTCTTGGCTACGATTCAGTGGAAAGAGCTTCTAGCTCAAAATTGTAATCAGGATGACAATCAACAGTTGTGGCTCACAAAGTGCTGTGCACAAGCAAGAAATCTGTTCACCTCAATGATTTATTTTACGTGTGATGATGATGATGCATGGTGCTGCGTTTACAGCAACAGATGTGGCTTCTCAGATCTTTATTTTTATAAAAACAAATTATTTAAAATGTTAAGTGATGACAGAATTACTTAATCAAGTAATAAGTAAAGGTTTTCAAGTATGTAAGTAATTACTTGAACCCAGCCCTAATTGCATCTCTGCTCAGTAAAAAACAGTTACATATATGCAAGTATGTCGGCACTCAAAAAGTGTTAAGCAAAAGCATTGCACAAATTAGTTCTGCTGAGCTGACTGAGTACCAATGTCTTTTATGTCTGCAGGGTTCCCACACGGTATTGAAAGTATTGAATTTGAAACGTGGTTTTTAAGACCTTGAAAAAGTATTGAATTTGGCCAAAATGTACATCAGGTATCGAAAAAGTTTGGAAATTCTAAATTGAAAAGAAATCAGAAGTATTTGAGCAGAATTTGACTGAAGGCAAAGCACTTCATTATTTATGCAGTGATATGCAATGTGCAAAATTGAGTTCCATGATTAAAAAATTCGAAAAAAGAAGAGAGGCAATGGTATTGAATTTTTTTAAATTAGTATCGAAAAGGTATTGAAAAAGTATGGAAAATGAGTTTTGAAAATGTGTGGGAACTATGTGTCTGCTTAAAGATCATATTTGTTTTTGGCTTGTTTTTGAAACAAGTCTAATTTACAAAATTTCATGATATTGCTGATCCAATCTAAAAGATGCTTAATGTGTCAGGGTGAGCAATATGCCGCCAATAACGTTGTGATTCTCATAATTCCATTTCCAGTTGCTTAAACTGCATTACACAGGTTAACAAAAAAACGCTTTTTTCGAGGATGTGACATAACTTTTTTTGGTAACATTTGGGTGCTGATTCCAAATTTGGCATTCATTATCGTATGGCACATCAAATTTTGATGTTACAGCCAAGGGCTTGTTTGGGTATATAAACAGTTGCATGCTAATGTATTAGCTTTTGTTTCCAAGTGAAAAATAACCTGGTAATTCAGTCTGTACAAAGTTATTAATTTATTACGAGTGATCAAAAAAACGAGTTGAACAAACAAACACAGGACACCTTGCTTTCATAGTGGAACTCATAAAACTTCTTATAAGTGTTTTGAACAAGACTTTCTAAGAGCGTGGCTGGATCACCACGAGACAACATCCAGCAGGCGATACCATTGTTGATTCTTTCCAGAACCCCTAGTATCTTGCTTCCATAGCTTGAATATTATTCACCCTGGTAGTCACTCATGGCATCAAGGTTTTGCAAAAAACAAGGGTGTGAATGAAGCAAATGCATCTTTAGAGATACCATGTAAGCTATAGCAATTCTGCAAATCTTGCTTAAAAACAAAGAGCCTTAATTTTTCCTCTACAGATCGAGCATATCCACTCGAACGTCTTCCAAGCTTGTAACTCTAGTTACAAGCTGCATTCTTAGCTGGACATTCTTAACTTGAAGTTCCGATTTATCAAAACCTCTACAAATGTGTAGGCCTGCAAAATTCCTTCTTTCAATTCAGCTTTGCTGAGATCAGTAAACTTGTCACGCAAATAGTTAAATTTAAGCTACAAGAATTGCATTTCGTCATTGGTTTCACAAAATTTTTTCATCAAGCCCAATTTTATATGCAGAGGTGACATCAGGACTTACCATGATTTGCTAGTGGAGTACATTGAACTCCTGAACACTGTTCACTCCAGTAACATACGTACTTCTTGTGGACCAATGTTGTTTTTCATAGTGATCTGCAGTAGCACCTACATTGGTTGTTCCATAAACATAAAAAACAGCAGCACTTGGTAACTCCTATGTGTATTCCCATTAATATGCTTATGACCTTGAGAGCTCTACACAGGCTCCACTGGTAGTCAGTATAGCCAACCAAAAACGTTCAGAACAAGCTGATTGTTGTCGTACAATTCATTCAAATGAATGGAATGTGCAATGGGGATTTATTGTTTTATACTGCCTGTGTGCACAGAGATATTAATATGTCACTCAGTAAAACAGACTATTGCATTTAAATCACTCAGTTAATATTAGGAAACTTGCTTTGCTTTTGCAAGTGATATTTCTGCTACCTCAATTATTATTCTGTGTTACATCACAATGCAATACAATGCTACCTTCTGTTGTTCATAGGCCTGTGGTAGGTTAGGTAACTGGAAATCAAAAGGTACAGATATCTCAAAAACTAGATGTACCACAAAAAAATAATGACATTTTTCAAATCAGCATCAAAAATATGTTTAGGAGGACTTATTGCGATCACCGTATGAATTTGCAGTTGACCAGTGTGATTTAAAAAACTAGCAACTGGCTGATGTTAATCCTTGCTGTTATCATTCTCAAGAAAAGGGGATTGGAAATACAGACCCAGTGATTATCCAAGTATTTACCTCTTGCATTCATAAAAAAACGCAATGGACTATGCTGTGGTTTCAGTGTGGTAGGTCTTTTGCACTATTGATCTGCATCACCATTGTTATTTGTCTGTCTGTTTTGTTCAAATGTTTGCCTGTCGATTTTCTGCAACAAGCATTCACACATGCAGCTTTTTACTAACTTTTGCTAGAAGGTTGCTTGGTGGTATAGTAGTTGACCATGCTGTTTTCAAGTTAATAACTTGAATTCAATTCCTGTTAGGATAGATCAAATATAGAAAAACAGTTTGCAGTTACTTGAATTCAATTCCTTGAATTCAATTCCTGTTAGGATAGATCAAATATAGGAAAAAAAATCAACTACACGCATCCTGCAAAACACAAAAAAGCAGTCCATTATAGAGGAGACCTATCACAAAATCTTCATTTTAATAAGATTCTGCTCTTATGCAATACACAGATAAAGTAGTAGACCAATAGTCAGCCTAGAATGCGATAAACACGAAATCAAAAGCAATGTTTGATGCAGCATGGGTCAGTATAAGGACAACAGACAATTACACACCAATTTTATGAATGTTGACATTTTGGTGACCTTTGTCATGTGGTTGCTAGTGGCAACCACAGAAATTCATTTTAAAACCTGTTTTCGTGCAGTTTCTCAGGATTTAAGACCTCCTTTCTTTCAAGATTTTTTTTTCGGCCCACCCTAGCAACCATGCAGGCACACAAACAATGAAGCGTCAAAAGAGCTGTGCGGCATATCGACGATTTAAATTTGGAAATGCGCGAGAATGAGATTTTACTGCGTAAACACTCAGGTGATACTGCCGATTTGCACTGTTGCGCACCTCAGAGGAAACACTGGTGTTCTTCCTTCAAGCTCTGCAAATCTTGTCCGATCTTCAAAGAAACATTTTGTGGTACTTTCTGCTTTCCTATACGGGGAAACTTGCCTTCACCTGTTGGCAAACAGACTTATGCTTGTTTGAAACAATCTCACACGCCCTAACACTTCATCTGGGAACGCTCCTTTTGCAATATCGTAATCAAAATCTTCAATTTTTTAAATATATCAGATGCGAACATCATCCCATATCTCAACTCCACATATCCCATTGAGTTCACAAAATCACGTGACTTCCTTTTAATTTTCTGACAAACGAGAATTGAACTTTCTGATTTCCAAGTTCATTTTAGGACTTTGCTAAGGCTTATTTGCCGAACGTTGTTGTAGTAAACAGTAGACCCAGCTTACATCTCCGTACCAAGCGTTTATGATTTTCTAACCGGCGCTGCGCTGCAAATATCAAAGTTTAACATACATAATACACAGTACCAGGAGCTTTTTTTTGAGATGGCTCTGGCAATCGTTCGTTTTTGCACATACAGTAAACCTCGGTTAATCCAAATCTTCGCCAAAAGTTAATAAAACTGCTATTACGAATGATTTCTAATGTTTTTCTTCAAAAAAATCTTCGGTTTATCCGGACTTCTTAATCCCGATCTTCGATTTTTCAAATTTTATATCAGGATCTTCGTCAATTTCGGATAAAATCTGCTCTTTTCACATCTCGTAGTCCGGATTTTTTCTGTACGTTCACGCTATTGTATTCTCAAGTGCAATGACGTGTCTCTAGAAAAGATTCGGCAGCATTCAAACGCAACACAAGTGTGCTCACGATCATTAACGAACGTTTGGAATTATGATAACATCGGCCACAATTGCGCGCAAATTTCGGCGAATTGTAGAGGCGATTATTTCGTCACACACAGGCATAGGCATGGATGAATACCTTCCAAATAGAAAAACTGCGCATGGACATTACCTTCGAAATAGAGGGACTGCTTATGGACCAGTCACAGATATCTCAGTCCTAAATCCAGATTTCTTCACAGTAATTTAAATCATGAGCTTTAGACTGGCTGGATATGGGGGTGCTAGTCTGATGTGTCATTGTAAATAGATGAATACTTTTTTATGCTTCTAAGAAGTTCTGCTGTTGGGTCGTAAATCTGTTCAATTTAAGTGATTTCAAGGGATATCTTGATACTCAGATGACGTCAAGCTAGAAACAACCATCTTCGGTTAATCCAGATCTTCGCTTAAGCCGGATAAAATCGTTTGGTCAAATCGAATCTAATTAACCGAGATTTACTGTAAATATTTTCAATTTCTTTTGATGTGCCCCTAGTTCAATGAAAGATGAAAAATTTCTAAGACGCAAATTCAGCAATATGTCACACTTATTTGAGTAGGTTAATCTAGTTGTTTTTTTACAATGAGCGGTTTTGGCATGGGAAAACCAGCATATGAGCAACAATCACCTGTTCAGACGATTTATCGAACGTTCATTGACAGAAGAAAGTAAGCAGCATACCAAGAGTTCAAGTTAATGCTGGCGCAAGCAAAATGCTGGAAAGCAGTAACTGGTTTTGGCAATGATCTCTGAGGACCTTTTGTTGTTCATTAGGACTGGGATCAGGACAACGTCTGTTTTGAAAACTAATTTCGTGCATACATCCTTTACTATGCTGAATTTAATTGTTTCAACTATTTGCATGGAGCTTAGTAAATTAAATATGAATGGCATAATCATGCTCAATAACTTCATTATTTTTAGATGGCCCTGACACACCTTTCACTGATGTGATACCTGATCATGAACACAATATTTTCTTCTCAAATGGCAGCTATTATTTGAACGCACAACAGGATGTGTTGATGAATTGTTCCAGCATTGGCAATCCTGATCCTTTTTGCAAATGGACGTTCTGCAGAAAAAAACGTACATGTGAAAGTCTTTCGGACATTTGTTTGTCAAATTTGACAATAGATTCAACAGGATCTGTGGTGTGCAACGGCACTAATGTGCATGGCAGTGAATCTAGTAATGCAACATCTTTTGTTGTTGTACCAAATCCACGTGAGCAGTGGTGGGTTTAGGGTTGGGGGGGCCCGAGGCAAGACTGAAAAGGGGGGCCCTCTGATGACGTCATCATAATCAGCCAACCGTGATAATCACGTTTGATTTGTCTAAGATACAGTCACCCAAGGATATGTTCCCCAGACTACGGCAAAACTGAAATAGCAGGAGAAAATGCAAAAGGGTGTTCATGATACACAACTTTGAAAGCACTGAAAGTTGGGAAGACATGGCTGAAAGTTAGGAAATAGCAAGTTGGCATCGGCCCCACTTTGTTTTCGCGCCCCTTTTTTTTGCATTCGCCATCAATAAACTACAAAGTTTATTCCTTTGAAAGTTTCACACTTTCCCCATTTGAAAAAATGCTTGGTAATTGGTTTCCTGAATTTGTTCACATTCATGTCTTTGTGGGAATCCATGAAACTAAAAACAATAACCAAGAAGATTCAAAACACCAAATTTTTTTTTAAATTTCATCCTTTTAACTGCAAAAACATTGCATACAAAAGCATCCAATTAGAGACTTGTTTTCGCAAGCTTTGAGGCTGGATGAGTCAAGGCTGCCCTCATCTTGCACTGACACTAGTTGTTTGAAAAATGTGCAATAGTAGGAAATAATTCATCATGTACTTTATCGAAAACATTTCTAGTGCAGCAAGTAGCCTACACAATTGATTAAAACGGTTCAAGTTATACTAGCTAAGAGCTGGCAAAAAAGCTTAAACATCACCTACCAAGTCTACCTTTTACTAGTCAAGCTTCAAATACCTGAAATATCTGTAGAAAAAATGAGTATTCATAATACTCAAAAATTGCCATTTCTGCTACATGATAAGAAGCATGGATGTAGCCTTGCTTATTAACAGTTATTTCAGCGCTACAGCAATAATAAAAAATTACTTTGTAAACTGAGAAAAAAATGTCCTATAAATTAAAAGATGTAGTGTGGTGTAGTCCCTGCTATAACAATTGCATGTTGTCTTATTTTCTGATGGAAATATTCACTAAGGTACAACATCACAAGAAATGAGCAATTTGTCTAACCTTTTCAACTCAGAGATATAAAAAAGACTACTTTTTATTCATCTGTGGCATTTTCAAAAAATTACCAACACAGCAAATACTTCAATCTCTAAAAATCATCATTTGGTATAAAAAGTATCATTTGGTATAAGTAGGCTTATTTGCTCTTACTTGATAGGGTCTTCTCAGAACTTTTTGGATCAAATTTTAACCCGCAATTTTTTAGGTATAGAAGTTGTTTTGAAGCTTTCTTTATTTGCTCATTGGAGATGGTGGTGGATCGCTTTGAAAGGACAGTAGCCTACTTACACATTACAGTTGTTGTTATGGGGCCCTTTGACAGCATAGTACTTGAACATTACAATTGCTGTTGCTGGCCACTCTGAAAGCAAGGTACTTTCACATTACATTGCTGCTGGGGGCCCCTTTGAAAGCAAGGTCCTTATACATTACAACTGCTGTTGGTGGCCTCTTTGAAAGCAAGGTACTTAAACATTAAAATTGCTGTTAGGGGTTCCTTTGAAAGTAAGGCACTTGCACATTACAATTGCTGTTGGGGCCTCTTTGAAAGCATGAAATTTTACATTATAATTGCTGTTGGGGGCCTTTGAAAGCAAGGTGCTTACATATTATAATGGCTGTTGGGGGAGCCTTTCAAAGCAGAGTACTTCCACATTACAGTTTTTTTCAGGGGCCCCTTCAATGAAGTTTAAATGCAGAGTACTTACACATTTCAGTGGCTGTTGGGGGCCCCTTTGAAAGCAGAGTACCTACAAATTGCAGTTGCTGTTGGGGGCCTCTTTCAAAGCAAAGTACCTACACAGTAGAGTTTCTGTAGGGGGCCCCTTTGAAAGCAGAGTACTTACTTATGATCTGCTTTGTAGTACATTATATGTGTGAATAATAAGTTTTTCATCAAAACTAAGGAAAATTTACGCGCATAACACCTCAAGGGGGGGCCC
>Ga0210059_1010863_pt1 | contig 14008 bp, 14 predicted proteins | sample Ectturendosymbi2_FD_188042 | JGI IMG/M metagenome (GOLD analysis project Ga0210059, IMG submission 188042) | Ecteinascidia turbinata endosymbiont from Florida, USA - Sample 2 (SPAdes) (version 2) | ecosystem: Host-associated > Tunicates > Ascidians > Unclassified | place: Key West, Florida... | reverse complement strand
GGACATTATCCATAGGAGGACTTGGAATACCTCACGTTCAACAGCAACTTCAGATAGTTCTGCTGGCTCCACACCAAGGCGGGACCAAGCAAGTTCGGAGATGCATGTACTTAACCTAGGCCTGGGTTGACATCTGGATGGCTTTCCCGTGGGTTTAGCCAGCAGGGCTTGCCTCACCAATCTTCCGTTGGGCATTCTGGACACATGGCCGAACTAATGTAGTTGTGTTCTCTCAATTAGGAGAAGTGGTTCGACAATCAGGGCTCTGCGAATTTCACAGCTGCGCACTTCGTCGCGAAGTGTCACACCAGGGGCCACGGGCACCGAATAACTGGGGGACGCTGAAAAGTCCCAACAATGTCGTAAGTTTTTCTTTAATGTAGCATATTTACTCCCAAAATACCTTTATAAGGTTGAAATATGGAGGCGCCAAAGTTGTTTCTTGCCCCGGGCGCAAACTAACCTCGGTACACCCTTTGTCACATGGTGGACTCTTCGCAAAAATCTCATCTTTGGTGCTTGCACCTGAATTAATATTGTTTCGGTCATTGCCCAAGATTCATGACCATAGGTAAGGATCGGAACAAAGATCAATTTGAAAACTGACAGCTTTGCGGTGTTTGAAAACTTTATTTTAGGGCCACAGAGCGATAAAGCTCACGCAGAAACTGTGTTAGCTTTACCAATCCGTGTATCAATCTCCTGGGGCTCTGCCTTCCGTCACTCGTAAATACCACCCCTAGGTACTTGAACTTCACCTGTTGCAGTGTATTGCCGCTCACTTGCAGTATAAACTGCCTTGGGTTTGTAGAGACATAATACCTTGATATTTTTAGTGCTGATTTTCATTGCGGCTTGGTCGTATGCAGCAGAAAACTGATCGAGTGCATGCTAAAGTCTTCTGAGAAGATGCTAGCAGTACCAAATCGTCCACAAAAAGTAAACGGTTGATCCTGCAACTCCCGACTGTGACACCCTTGTCGACTCGGCTGTGACTGTCTACCCAACTAATGTAGACCAGTGGTTCTCAACCCCGGTTTTGAGGACCGCATTCGGCTCCCAGGCACCTCTTGTGTGGCCTTCAGCAGTTGTTTAATAACATGTCTAATATTTTGTGTAACAGACTTCGTTCTGCTGAAAAAAACGTGTAAATTGAATTGCGTTAAAAAATTTTAGTGAGACTCCCCAATAAAATCGTAGGTGTGGATTTGGCTCCCTTCAGTGAGAAGGTTGAGAACCACTGATATAGACTATGAATAGGAGCGGTGACAGTACACACCCTTGTCGGAGTCCCAACTCCAATGGAGAACGGTCATGATTTAAGTCTCCCGACACGGATACAAATGTCTGACCAGGAATACAGTGATTTGACGGCCAGTAACAGGCAGCCATCAACACCATACTCACGCAACACTCCCCAAAGCTTTTCACAAGGAACCCGGTTGTATGCTTTCTCGAGGTCGACAAAGCAAGTGAAGACGTCTTAAGCATATTCCCATAATTTCTAAAAATTTTGCTGGAGAGTGAAATATGGTCTGTAGTGCTACAGCCGGGACGAAAACCGCACTGGGTATCATTCAGCTTTGATTCAATTATTTGGCGGCATCTTTTTTCAAGACTCGTGGCAACGAAATGTTAATTCTTTGAAAATTCCCAAAAAGCATTGCGGGCCGCATGAAAGGCCCTCGCAGGCCACATGCGACACGCGGCGCCGCATGTTTGAGACCCCTTGTTAGACAGAGTGCCAACTATCTAGGCCACCTAATAATTAATTTGCCACAAAAATTTTTTTTTTATCCACCCTAGTATATGGTGCCATTTAGTTTTGTTGAATCTACTCTGTATTCTTATGAAATATGTATTTTATGCATGGTCTCCTTTAGAGGATGACTAACCAGCCAAAACTATTACATCGGTAATACAGGGTTTCCATGCGGTATTGAAAGTGTTTGAAAGTATTGAAAAAATATTGAATTTAGCCAAAATGTGCATTAGGTATTCAAAAAGTATGGAAATTCCAAATAGAAAAGAAATCAGAAGTATCTGAGCAGAATTTCACTAAAGGCAGAGCAGTACACTATTTATGTAGTGTCATGCAATGTGTAAAAATGAGTTTCATGAAATGAGAATTTCAAAAAATGACGAGAAGTAATGGTATTGAACTTTTTTAGTTTAGTATTGAAAAGGTATTGAAAAAGTATGGAAAATGATTTTTTTTAATGTGTGGGAACCCTGGTAATAAGTGTATATAGAATGCTTTTAAGTGTAATTCCATGAGGTCTGCAAATACATTTATATATACATGATTTTTATGGGCCATTGTTATTGATGCAATGGGTGATGAAGCTGCAGTGTTGCCTTCAGATCCGACTGTCAGACTTGTAAAGTTTCACAGTGCACTTAGCAGTATTTTTTGGGGACATTAACACTGTATTTTGTGGCATTGCTGTATGTGCTTGAATAAGCATCCAATTTTGCTTTGAAAAGTTTGCAAAAAAGTGTGCAGTAAACATTCCTCCTTTTTTTTAAAGCTGTAGCCCTATAATGAATTTGCTGCATGGACTGTTGGTTTCTGTTTTCTTTTTCAAACAAGCTGCAAGCTGCATTGAAAATACCTCAACTGAATGAAGTTGATTGGAGAGATCAGGATAGTAAGGAAGCCATCCACCTACTTACATGGGTGCTACAGTCAAATGTGGTGTTGAAATTTACTAGTGACAAAAAGGTATGTAATTACTTCAAGTTGTTGCTGAAATTAAAAAAGTTTATGCAGAAATGGTGGTGTACTTGTACACTGTGCATAGTCATTTATTTATTTGAGTAAACGTCTTTTTAATTTTTGAGTAAACACTTATGTCATGAGTCACAGTTTTTTTTTCTTGCCACCAGTGTTCTTGACGTCAGTCAATTTGTTAAGATGTTGTGATTTATGAGCTTGTGTTGCAAAATTTTGATTGTAGTCTTGAGTTTGTTTTTTCTCTGCTGTTACTTCAGCCTTTCGACTTTTCACCCGTAAGCTTTGCTTGCAATTTTCAGGACTGAGGATGTGTAATTTTACGTGAAATCAATTTCCTATTAAAAATTTGCTGATCGATTCCTTGCTTACACCCATCGTGGAAAGTACATATTGGAATAATAGCTGTGTATGTTTTCTGTTGCAAACTGTCTTGTCAGGCATTAGTGTTGTTTACATGTTTGGAATACCTCCACAGCATTTTAGAGCCTGTACATATATCCCTGCTGCAATGTGCACCTAATGAAACCACATGCATGGGTTCAGAGATGCACTGAGTCAGAAAATCTGTCATGTTGTGATCCAGTTGCGACACATGTGATAGTGCTTGCAGTCACAAACCTTACTCTGTCATTATTTACAGGTGCAAAAGCAAAAATCAGGCCAGGATTTCCCAGCCAAGGAAACAAATTAACCTTCCTGGGAATGAAAGATAGCATTCTTTTATTCTTAAATAAATTATTCCTTAGAAGCAGCGTTTTTCTATCGTAGCAAAAATTAAAAGAAAAATGTGCTTCAAAATATTACCACCCCCTAACGGACTCACGTTTAGAAACATTCCTTTAAAGTCTAAAGCTGTAAGGGGTGCGAGAACTTATTCAAATTTTTTTGGATTGAAAACCACTTTTGTCTGAAAACTGTGCGTCAGTGTGCTGGAGCTTTCAAATAAAATATTTTTTGTTTATCATTGCACATCCTTTTCATTTTGTCAAAGATCTAAATAATTGCAGAAAGTTATTGCAAAGGCATAACAACTCTTGTTCGAGACTTGCGCGTGCTAATATTTTACAGTTTGCATTTATTCTCAGACCATCTTTATGTAAATTGCAGCTGCAGGACATTCAAACACTTGTTGGTGGAGATGCAGTGGAAAATAAGAGCATCGCCAACTTCATATTCGAAATCGATTACACTGAAGATGACGATGAAAAGTTTAGAAAGCGCTGCGGTGATAAGGGCGTATTCTATGCTTACCACGGGAGCAAAGCAGAAAACTTCTACTCCATCCTTCGCACTGGCCTGAGAAATAATTTGAACAAGGTGTTGTACTTTTTCTTAATATGTGATGTGGTAGTTTCCGCTAGGGATTGAAAGGCGTAAGTGGGATGATGAGAACGCGAGAATTTTAACAGAGCTTTGTTTTAATATAAATGACCACTTTTTAGATTTAAATATGTGGTTTGATAGCAATGTACGCACATTTTTTACAAAGAAGTATCACATGGCAAGTAAGATTTGCCCAGAATAATTACAGATGAGACCCCACAATACTAACGAATTAATTAGAACGTCCCCAAACGAGCGAGCATTTGGTAACATTTCGGGTTCAAGGGACTTCACCTTGTGTGGGCTCCTTGAAAAGCCTGCTATTTTCAAGAAACAAGCTGAGCTACTAATCGTTGGGTCCTGTGCTGCTGTCTATGGACTACCTCTAGAACAGGGGTTCCCAACCTTTTTTGCTGCTCGTACCCCTTTGTCAGGTCAGAGCATTCTTAGTACCCCCAAAAAAATTTTGAGATATATATTGCTCTATAAGAGATATATAAGCTGCTCTGTGACCCAAGGATCTTCGTACCCCTTGATGTTCAATCTCGTACCCCTTGGGGTACGAGTACCCCCGGTTGGGAACCCCTGCTCTAGAAATAGGGTGTGAGATTTGCGAGTCTGTGACGTAACGTCTATGGCAAAGGCAATATATTACAAATCTCACTTACACGCTACAAATGAGTAACATTGTGCCAACAGACCTGTATGGCGATCAACACTGAGAAATTGGGCTAAACTATGTTGCTTGCTTCTGACGTGGCTTTAGTTGGTCTCGTACTACTTGTCATGACTTGGCATTAGCTTGTCTTATACTACTTTTCATGACGTGCCAGTAACCTTGCTTTACACCACTGATGATGATGTGTCATTAGCTTGTTTCATGCTACTTTTCATGACGTGGCATTAACTTATCCCAATGCTTCATACTACTTTCCTGACGTGACGTTCAGTGTATTTATGCTACTTCTGTGTCTCATGCTATTCTTGATGCTACTTTAGTTATGCCAGCTTGAAAAGGTGCTGAAATGATTAGAAAAGTATGAAGAAAAATAAAGGATGTAATTAGGGGCATTCCATTAAAATTCAGCAAATGAGTGTTACCCACACTCCCAGATTTTCAGCATTTTCAGATATGTTATTCTCTGCAAAAGTCTTAAGAAAACTAATTCAATTTAGTCCAGCAGTTTCTGAGATATTTGTGTTTAAAGTTTTGCTCACCACTAGGTGGCACAGAGTGTCAAAAACAGAATGCTGTTTCTTTTGATCCACTAAAGCTAGAGATGTGATGAAAGTGTCAATTCCACCATTTTAAGACATGCTGATTTCAAATTTTAGTGTAACATTGTTAGAAAAAAGCTATAGCCACTTTAACAAATTTAGTTGTCATAGAAACATGTCCGAAATCTTTGTCTGAAACCCTTTTCCAAAAAAATTTTTTGTGATGAAGTATGAATAAATGATCATTTAGTCAAAAAACTTTAGATCCAAAACAGACTTTTAAACACACCTTTTTATCTAAGATGAAGTGAAACTGAATTGTTTACCAATTGAGTTTTTCATCCTCCACTAATTTGCATTTGTCAGTGATGGGATTTATTAAAATTACACAGTTGGACGATGTGATGATAATGTGTATGCAGTAGCCGATCTTGCATCTTTTTTTATCAACTAGATGTGGTATAAACTGTAATAAAGGAGAGCATTTTGAACGGTTCAAGGTTTGAAAAGTTGAGACATTGATGACATGTGTTTGCTGCTGCATAGCAATTCATTTGTATGCATCTTCATCTCGTGCGTATATACATACAGTTAAAAATTCTTTGGCAGAACAACATTTCCAAATATTTAATGTTTCATGTTGAAACTAGTACGACAAACCAGCTATGGTGCTGAAATACTTTTCCCGTATTAAGTTTTTGGGTGCTTTTGGTTGTGGCCCCATGAAGATAGATAAACAAACGCGTTCTGAGTTTATTCTTTAATTCATTTATTTGCGGTTACTAAGTTAGCTGAGTTCTGCTGACACCAGCCAGCAATGACAAGAAATACTTGTTTATGAAAGCTTTTTTATCACTTCCCTTTCATTGAGAGAAAATCATCAGCATTACATTTGTTTTGTTGCTTGGCGCTTGTGTGTTGATTGAGACATGTGGTCAATCTGAAAGGTAATCGCAATATCTGTAGAGGTTGTGGCATGCATCTTAATGGAGAAGGTAATCATCGCACGAGCTTAACCTACCCAGTTAGGTAGGGCTGTTACCACTTGCAATACAGTCCTGAATACTCTAAAAGCACCTACCTCAACGTAAGAGTAGATTGAATAACAAGAACTAATAAAAATTGCATTGAAACGATTCTTTAATTACGAATATGCAACATACGTGTTTTAACTAAGAATTGTTTGAAGTCAACACTCAAAAAAGCCAACTTATATATGAAAATTGCCGTTTTTGCTTGATCTCGTAAATTCATGCTGAAGTTCTCTCAGGAAGAATAACCTGCTTGGTTAATGATAAAAGTGTTTTGAAAAGGTTTAATTTTCATAAAACATCTTTTTTTATTATATCGATTCCAAAAATCTTAAATGGTCACATTTAGTTTTAAACGAACTCAAGCTCGGCACACAACCGGCAGCCGTAAAATTGCCCGTTATGCTTGCTTTACAAAATTTTGCTGTTGCTTTGCCAGGTATCACTGTACGGCGAAGGCATTTACCTTTCCAGCGACTTGCGAGTTTCCATGACGTACTCTCCTGCGTCGAAAACCTGGGATAAAAGCCTGCTTGGCGACTCACTGAGCTGCGTGGCCGTCTGCGAGGTTATCGACCATCCAGACGTCAAGTGCTCCGTGCAACACTCGCGCCAGTCCCTGTCTCGCAACGACGGCGCGCATTTGCGTTGTCGTCACGCAAGCCCTACGACGGGAAGTGACTTGTCAACTGACGGAAGTGACGTCACATGCGGAACTTGCGACGTGTGCGTCGACTCGAACAGGATCCACCGCAGCCGGTCTTTCATAAAAGGCAGCGAGGGTGGTCAGATTCCAGATAAGTACTTTGTCGTGCGCAACGACGACTTGCTGCGCGTGAAATACCTGCTCGTTCATGCGCCAAACGCCCGCAAAGGTTTAATTCGTCAGTTGACCACAGGGTCGAAGGTTGCGCATCGCAACTCTCGTCAAGGGACCCTGTCCCAACTTGTACGCCGGCACCAATTCACTCTTGTTATGTTGGTGTACTTGCTTGTGCTTGCTATCATCAGCTTATTTAACTCTCGCTTTTTTGCGTATAGGCAGCGGTAAATTAATGTCGCAGTGAAAGGTTTATAGGTTACTCCTACTTTCATATACTTAACACTTAAAGGCAGTTTGTTGTGGACGTTTTCCAGCATTCCTGTTTGATGGGTTCAGAAAATTCAATAGCCCCAACAGATAAGGTTTAAATTAAAGTGTTTAACAATCATGGTAAGCTTTCTGTACCAGCAGTTGTGTCATGCGTCGTGTTGTATGTATATCGGTAATTCGGTAGTAATGGCGAAACGAATTGTGTTTAGGGCCCGCACTGGACACGGCTGTGGGTTTTAAGGACATTACCGGCTCTAACTCGCGAATGCATTGCGTTAGACAGTCCGTGAAGACATCCTCGGATGCGGAAGAGAGAAATCTTCTCGATGCGTTTAAAAAAAATAACCTTAACATTTGAAAAGTTTGAGAAAAAGGCAAATGTTTGTTTTTTTTGGGAGTGATTTTTTGGAAATTTTCGGACATTTTTGAAAAATTCCTTTCACTTTTACCTGTTACCTCATTCGAAGCGTTTTTTTGACTTGGACTGCGTCTAAAGACCCCAACTAACTAAAATAACTCATTGCCGTTTTGGGGGGAAATATTTGGGTGGGAACAAGCGATTCTTGCAAAATCTAAAGAAAATTACATTTTTTCTTTTTTACGTCTTATTCTTTGAAAATAACGGGTTTTGGAATGCACCATTAAAAAGAACGCAAGAAGTACAATGAAAGTGGCAGGTGTTTGACAACATTTTGCCAATATTTTTGATTAAAAATTCCGTATTTAAAAAAAAATATTGTCATTTGAAATTCGGTAGGATGTTGTAAGACATTAGTGGCAACCTGTTCAGCAGTTTTCAGATGTTTCATGTGTTTTGAGATGGTACGTTAGACCTTTCAAATGCTAGAAAAACCTTGTAAATTTGATGTTTTGCACTATCCTCTCCCCGCAAAAAACGTACATCTATCTCAATTATTTTGGCAAAGTTACGGTCATGACTGACATTTTTACAGGGTACCACGCGGTATTGAAAGTATTGAAAAAGTATTGAATTGTGAAATCGGTTTTCAAGAGCTTGAAAAGGTATTGAATTTGGCCAGAATGTGCATTAAGTATTGAAAAAGCATTGAAATTCCAAATTTTGTCATTTGTTTATTCAAACTGTGTTCTTTACCGCTGATAAAAGTTTGCAGATCATGTTTTTTTGCATTGTGTTCCATGAATAAAATTTCGGAAAAATGAAGAAAAGTGATGGTATTAAATATTTTTCATTTAGTATTGAAAAGGTAGTGTTGAAAAAGTTTAAAAAATGTTTTTTTCAAAATGTGTGTGAACCCTGTTTATATCGAACCGTTTTTTCCAAAGTGCGTAGCTTTCGCTCGACAGCTATTTGAATAAAAGCACCAAAGCTTTTTAGCGACGCGAAATACGGGTTTTCCCTAAAATATATCGCAATGACGTCACAAGTACGCAGAACATACCTCAAAAATGCGTTGCTGCCTCACCTTTCCGGCCGTGTCGTACATGTTGTCTTACTAGGTAGCTTCAGTGGTTCGGAAGTTACAGCCTGAAATGTCCTTGAAAGACACAGTTGTTGCTTATGCGGACCTAGAAAGCGTAGACTGATGAAACAACGCGCAGTCTATTCTGTACTCCACCATCGTGCCAGTATTAGCCGAAGTCTTTGCCTCATACGTAACGTGCATGCGTTTCTTGACTTTTGATCTTGTATTTTCTTTTTTCGTTGTTGGTTGTGGGTTTCTTCCATTAGCAGTCTCCTCGTCACAATCGTGGGAAACTAAGTGTTTATGCCCTTATTACTCATGTGCTATAAACCAAAGCTTAAGATCTTGTTCTTTTAAAACCTGTTTTGGAAAACTCAACCAAGTTTCGAGTTTTTCGAAAGGTGAATCTTTCAAACCAAAGCTAATATTACCTTCCAAGTTGTTCCTGTGAGATTGTGCAATTTGGAAAATGCCTGATCCTACCATTGAAATTCCAGAGTTGAAAGTTTAACTTTCAAACTTATCCCTCTGACCATTCTGCCTGCACTTTTTCTAAAAAATAGTTCGAAATTGCAAAAACTCTGGATGGTATTTCAAGTTAAATGTTATACAGTGCGATGCAAATTTTGTATGTCAAACCTGATCGGCCGGGATCTTTGATGACGACACGTACTGAACGCCACCTAAAGAATGACATTTGCTTGTTCAATATGTAATGACTTTTTTCTTTCCCCCGGTTAGCAAAAAAACGTACTGCCATGCAAAAGCATAAAATGATCTGTACCACGTCCTGCCTTATTCTTCACGATTTAAAACGTATGCTCGCTTGTTTTGCGTAGTGGTTTGCGCCCAAGTGCGTATGTTCAACTCAGTAAAATTCTACGCCCTGTGTGCAGCATCCGATCAGTGCCCGATAGACAGTCGTTCTTACAATAAAAGCACCTGAGCTATACGACAGCACAGCAGTGAAATAAAAATGACAATATGCTAAAAAAACTTGGAAATGAAAATTGCTAAATCAGGCACAAAAAATCAACGATCAAAACAAATTAGCGCAACACACGAAGAGGTCTAGGAAAATCAAGCATGAAATTGTCCCAGATATTTCGTAAAAACGCGAAGTTAGCAGCAACTTTCAGAGAAAGATGCTAGTGACGGTGCATGCGGTGTAGCAGCAGTAAAATGCAAAAATGAAATTAGGCTGGGTAGCTGCATAAACGATTTGCAAGATCATAAGCGGCACAAACGCGAGGTCCGCGCACGCTGGTATTAGAAGCGAAAATGTCAACTGGTAAAACAATGAAAAAACAGTCTTCGGCAACAATACAGTATTGAAAAAGTTGTGTCAAGATAAATAGAAACTTAAAAGAAACGAAACCATATATCCATAAATTTCCGGATGCCGATCGAACATATCCAAAAACATGATAACCAGAAGGCAATAGTTGCAGTCCAGAAACAAACAGGGCTGACGTATGCTGATCTTCGGAAAACGTCGATTCAGTCGAACTGTACCGTGATAACGAAAGGCACTTTGCGAACACACAGCTTGACTGAAACTTCCACTTGCAGTATCTTGCTTTCTGCCAGCCGAGAATGGCGTAGGATCAAATACAGTGTAGCGGTCTGGTAAGAATGTAGCGTTTTAGGCAGTGACGGATTTTCGCATAGGCCCTGGCTTAGGGCCCCGCGCAACTCTTATGAGAGCCATAACTTCACAATTTAGTAATTTACCTTGAACGAGCGGAAATGCAAATATTTACTCTAGACTCTTATCAGTACAGCAACAACACCACAATATTGTGCATCTGGGCGTGAGGGAGATGTAGGCCGTCGGTATGAAAGCGGTTACGAAAAAAGAATGAAAAAAAAAAAAGGTACTTAAAGTACAATTTTTCACTGACAAAAAGGTCGCAACTACGCAAGACCGCCAGACACTACAAAACTCCGATGAAAAGCAATATTGTCAGTATTGAATTCTATGTTTAGTTGGTTCTAACTAGACTTCCAGCAAACAGAGTTTACTTGTTGAAGCTCTATATCAGGGTCTCCACACAACAGTCCGAGGGCCAGGCATTTTACGTAATGTGGTTGTTTCGGGATATGTTACATTTTGCCAAATCAAGAAATTCGTATTTTTTAATTTTTTTTATTTAAAAATATATTATTTTTTATTATTAACAAAATCTGTTCGCGGGCCGGATGAAATGGCGTCGCGGGCCGGATTTGGCTCGCGGGATGTAGTTTGGAGACCCTTGATCTAAGACAGTGTGGTCCAAGACTGCGAGCATGAAGGGACACATTACGGTTTGAGAAAAATTTGCGGACCGCAAAAAGAGGAACTCCATTGCAAATGACTCGTTTGTTGTTCTAACAGACCTAATTTTTGCTACACGCCTAACGCAAGTTTTGATTCTAGGGTACTTTTTAAGTTTTTGGTTTGTTTGTTTGTGACTCAAAGTAGAGATATTCTGCTAGAAAAAATATACACAACACACCAACAAAATAGCAAAACATTTTTTTTGTAATAAAGTCGATGTCCGCTGTAATTCCCGTAGTCAGCAGGCGCAAGAAGGCATGCAGATTTTATCAGACAATCTATTTCGTGTGTTGATTATCAATCGCTTCGTAATTGAGAAAGCACTTGCGCATATTACGAACATGGGGAGCACATCTTCAGTGAAAAGTCTCTTAAGCGGGGGCAATTGCCCGTTTCACCCAGGTTTCGAGCCTGGTTACCCTTCAATTATTTCAAAGTTGATTTCCCAGAATTTTTGTGGTATTTCCCATATGATCTCTCGTAAATAAAAACTCTTTCGGAACGGATATTACTTGCAACCTCACGAAACACCAGCGGCGGATCAAGGGGGGGGGGGCAGTTTGGGGCAACTTCTCCCCAAACGTCTGTGGTGCCCCTTTGCCATAAATGCACCCCTTTTTGGTGCCCATGAAAGTAGAAACAGAGATCAAAAATACTCTAAAATAAATATTGTTTTTCGCTTGGTTAAACGTCAGGATTTATGTGCGGACTTTACCCAACCTCTTATTGAATAGCGTGAACAATGCTATTAATTCGTAATAGTACAACTGTTTCGTTATTTCTTTGCCGCCTGAGAAGTGCCCAGCCTTACGTTATGTAATCGCAAACCGAGCCGCTTTCGCTTATTATAGTTCTCGACTTGCCGCTCTGTGCTGTAAGAAACTGGTCTGTTCATTTACAAGTTTATTTCTTAAATGCCTGATGATAGCCTCGAAAGGAAAGGCAGCAGTGAAAATAGGAATGCAACATGGAAAACGTATGATTGACACAAGATTTTACAAGCCTCAAAAATGAAAACGAAAAACAAGTTTCAGGGCTGTTGCCAGTGCAGTTTGTGAGTCCGCAGTATGTCTGCATCGTAGGTTTGCAACATAAAGGTGAGTGGATGAGTTTCTCAATGGAACTAAGCACCTGACTGAACCATAATGCAGCGAGTAAAAAGCTACAAGATGTAGCCTATACGTTAGCAAACAACTTGCCGCTATGTGACAAAAATGCATTGAACGTGCTCGATTGGCTCAAATAATTATGCCCTTAACTATCAGGGGTGTAGTGAGGCGGGAACGCGTGGGAACGGCGTTCCCACACCTTTTTCACGTTTTGCTTTGAAATGAGTTGGAAGCTGTTTCAAAGTGGCTATTTTCTATATCGTTGCGTTCCCACATTTTTTTGTTAGCACTGCATCCCTGTTTATTATGCAATTGTGCAACTCCTCACGCCATATGCATAGGCAACACAGAGGAGTATTGAACTACTGCTAGGGGCCTAACGAGTTGAGATGGCGCCCGGGGCAAGAAGCAAGTTTTTCACCCCCATGTTTGAACCTGAGGTCTCTCGGAAGCAAATGTACTGCATTGAAGTACTTCTAACATTGCTAGGACTTTTCTGCGCCCCGCAGTCATTTGGCGCCCTCATAGTGATTCGGCGCCCGGGGAATTGTGCCGCTTGTCCCCCGTCGTCAGGCCCTGATTACTGCGCGCACCGACACGCCTCAACAAACCATGGTAGGCTACTCAGCTCTAACAAAACAACCAGAGGCATACGGGAACCTTTGACTTTGGGGGAAAATTTTTCAATTCGCCCGGTTTTTGCGCCACTGTGAGGAAAACGAATAGGAAAGTTTTGCAGGACGATGGTTCTGCTTAAGCAACTTGCCCAATGCCCAAATATATCAGGAAGTTTCACTATATCAGGAAGTTTTTCCTGAAAATTTTTGAATCTTCCCCCACCTCGTACGCCTGTAGCACTAACGCAGAAACTTTGGCAAAATACTATCTGCAGCTTGGTGGATTGAATAATTGGTTTTACGTGGTCATCACAAGTTTTGCTCAACATTTGAATGCAGTCCAAAATTGGGGAATGACAGCACCTTTTACCCCCAGGTGGCTAAGCGTCAGGCCACGGTGACTGATGGCTGTGTGGTTTTGATCCTTTGGTTGCAATTGCAAACCTGTAGACAACTCACGCTGGCCACGAATAACAAACATGGCATGGTTAGCGAGATCTGTAGCCGATAGAAAAATGCTTAGCTTATTGCTTGTTAGATCATTCCGCTTACATCATATAAGTTTGAGCAGAAAAGCAACATCTGGTGAAGACTTTAATTTTTTACTGGTGACTGTGGTGTTGGCGATGGTTCGTGGTTTGGAATTGGTGATAGGCTGGCCTGGCTGGATCCATCGCTAGATCAACAGCATTATAGGGTGGTTTTGAGTTTGTTCGGGGGCTTCGTAATAGTATACAATGCATTGAAAAATGGCTTCATGAGGAGACTAGAGCTTGACTTGAGGTATTGATTGTTAATTTGGGGGGCTCAGCACGCTGCTTCCACTTCTGTTGAACAATGTCACAACCTTTTGCAATAACCTAGTTGTCGCAAGCGATTCATGTAAGCCTTTTAGGCTACTGGGGCGACAAGCCACAGAACAAACTCGCGATAAGGCATCAGCAGCAACATTTTCTTTCCCAGACCTGTGCTTCACTTCGTATGAAAACATGCCCATTTCAGCTCGCCAAGCTTGGATCTTTGAATTCTTAATTTTACCACGATTGCGTTGGTCAAACATGAACGCTAATGAACGCTGGTCCGTTATTAAGGTGAACGGGCGACTGTATAAATAG
>Ga0210059_1010862_pt1 | contig 14010 bp, 13 predicted proteins | sample Ectturendosymbi2_FD_188042 | JGI IMG/M metagenome (GOLD analysis project Ga0210059, IMG submission 188042) | Ecteinascidia turbinata endosymbiont from Florida, USA - Sample 2 (SPAdes) (version 2) | ecosystem: Host-associated > Tunicates > Ascidians > Unclassified | place: Key West, Florida... | reverse complement strand
TCTTGTGCAGTGTCAGTGTCATATCGGCAAACAAAGTGCCATTGCAAGAATTAACCCAACTAATCAGAATTAAACTGATGATTTCACGTTTTCTAGACATTTTTGCTTCTTAGTCCCCATTTCCAAGAGGGGCAAATGCCCGTTTTGCCCCTCCCCTGCGGACGCCCATGACAGCAGGGCCGGATTAAGGGGGGTAACGGGGGCAACTGCCCCGGGCCCCGCGCTGCAAGGGGGCTCCCCGTGATGAAATTCGTTTATTTCAAATAAAATACTCGTTTGAAAAATTTTTGTGATTCAGAAGTGATACAGGAATACAACTCTATATTATGTTCCTATGTTGCGTTAAGTATCAGGGGCCTCCAATAGCAACTGATTTCTCTACAAGTTTGACTGTCTGCCAGTTTTAGTAACCGCCACTGAATAGCTTATAAGTATTTTCGGTTTTATTCCAAGCAAATAGATTTGATTTCCCTGGTAACGTTTTCGTAATAATCGTTCTTTTGGCATGGGTATGACTCTCTACTGGTGCATCACGCCTATTGCACAAATGTCACGAAAACGATGCTATTTGCGTGCTAAAGCTAGAGTTTGCTGACTGCTGTTTAGTATCAATCAATGTTTCCACTGGGGTCAGTCTCGTTAACACCAGAATACTGCCTTTTTCAAGATAACATCAAACTTTTACGCTACAGTTTAATTTAAGCTAAATGCTTCTTATTAAGTTATTAACACGCCTAACAACGCGCGATTACCTTTGTTGAATCCGAAACAGCGAAATATCGCCAATGGAGAAGTCGTGTATAATTTACGTAAAATGTTAGTCTCAACGCAACGAAGAGAGCTTCTTTAGTTTGAAACGATAAGCAAACACACATTGGGGTGAGAAATTGATGAAAAGAACCCTGCTCAGGTAACCTTGAAATACTTAACAAGTCAGGTAACGTAGGGTGTAATGCGACCCACATTTTCTTAATGTGGTACCGGGACACGTGACATCCGGTATTTCCATACCAAACTATTTTTTACTTCCATATGTCCATTGTTAATCACTTTCGCAACAAAATATTATCTGCGCAGCGAAACATACATATCATGCAAATTTTATCCAGGGTTCCACCAAACAGGGACTTTTTAGAGGGGATAGAGGGGATTTTTTTGTTTGTGCGTAGAAAACAACATGCAGGTGTTAGATCCCCTTTTTTTCATATAAAGTCATGGTGTAGGAAGATTCTTTATATATAAGGTATCGGTGGTCATATCTGGCCAAATAGGTTTTACACTTAAAATTGCATTGAAATGTTGCCTTAGTAAGGTGTCCGAAATCTGATACATATCAGGTAACCATGGGTGGTATGGTGTCCTATACCCCCTATATACGCTTTCAGGGACATTTTTGCAAAATAACTCTGGTACCATTCCATTAGTCCCTGAAAATCAGGAAAAGTCATTGGAAGCACAGGTTTCTAGCGTTTGTCCAAGCATATAAAATCTACAAAAAAAAGGGTTCGGGTCGGGCCGACCCGGGTTACCTGAGCAGGATAAATCATGAATCTAACTTGTTTTCATCCTGAAATGAGAGGAAATGTCGAAAACAAAAACAACAACCCAGTCAACATCAGGTTTGTCGACAAAACATCAGACATCATAAATTTACCTGAGAACATCACATCTGATGTCATGTTAATATATCAGAAGTGGCAACACTGGTATCAATGATCCCAAACTTCTGATGCAGTCTCGAGGTAGCCGCAGCCGAACTGCACTTTTTTTCGTCATAAAGGGTAACGTGTGGTGGAAACGCACTTTTCCGATGGTTACTGTCGTTGTGTTACATCATAAACATATGAAGCTTTTCAAGCCATTTACACCACATGTTATTGCGTGGTCCGTTACAAAAAGTTTTAATCAGTCGATTCGTAGAACGAAAGAGCACAACACGAGATTGCAGTGCTTAGCTTGAGCGATGCCGAAATGTGCCGTCAGGAGTTATGAAAAGCGCAAAGCTTTCAAGAAGAAAAAGCGCAAGGACCTGGTAGTGTTAACTAAAACGCCGCGACACAATCGCTTTTTCTAGCGAAGTTTGAAGCGGCAATGTTAAAATAGTGGCGTTAACCAGAGCATCTGAAAATGAAGGTGAAAATCAAGACATTAGCTTGGAAACAACTTTCACACTCAGCCTGGATGGCCATATTGACATGTTCTTTTTCCGGTGTTTTTGTTTGTAATCCCTAGTTTCTGCTTATTGTACGGGTGAATGTTGTTTTTTGCCGTGTCACTCTCTAGCCTGTGAAATGTTTTTTCGTAGAAAAAATACACTCTTGTATTTACTTCTCGCGGCTAATTGTATCTGCATTTGAGTAAGCACATTCTCGACTACCGGAAAAAACAAATGGGAACCTTGCGAATCAGCGAAAACATAAGTTTTACAAACGATGATGTCATGAATTACGTCATAGGGGCCCTCCAATAAAAATTGCCCCGGGCCCCCTACTCTTTAATCTGGCTCTGCATACAGTGGCGTACGCAGAAAATTTCCGAGGGGGGGCAAGTTTCGTCACAATCGTGGGAAGTTCCGAAGGCACGACCATTCCAGGGAGGTCCGAGGGCATGCCCCCAGGCAAATTTTGCAAAATTACACCTAAGAACACGCAAATTACACCTAAAAATACGGATTTACCCCTAAAAATACGCATGCTGTTTAAACATTCTTGGGGAAGCCAAAAAAATTGGGGAATTTTATGTTTGATTTTAGGCGAATAACACTATTTTGCTTAGAAAAACGCCTCTCAAAGCACAAAATTGCTACCTTTTCTAAATATTTGGGGAGGGCCATGGCCTCTTTGGTCCCCCCTGGCTACGCCTATGACAATCACTACAAATATTCAGAAGACATTGGAGTCCTCGAACTCTGGGTTATATATTGCAAAAAGGTACAGAATCTCACAGCAAAAAATACAGCCGGGCATGTTGCCATGTTGTTTACTGAGTATATATGTGTAGTAGTATATCTCGTTCACCAAAATTGCCTTGGTACCATGGGCGTCCGCAGAGGGGGGCAAAAAATTGGAATTAAGAAGCAAAAATTTCTAGAAAACGTTAAATCAGCAGTTTAATTCTGATCAGTAACTATTTGAGTTAATTCTTGCAATAACAATTTGTTTGCCGATGTGTCACTCACACCACAAAAGAGTCAGGTTCACTGTTCTGGTAGCCTAACATGCAGTGATGAGTTTGCAGTTCACTAAATTCGCTTCTTTGCCAGCAGAGGCAGGTTGCGAAACGCGGGAGCGAATTGTTTCACTGTTGGCTTTTGTTGCGTAACAACAACATACCAACAAATCTTCGAATGTGCACTTGAAGTTACGGTGGTAGGCGTTTTGCCGCATGGAACCAATATTGAATGCAGACATCATGGCAGGTAAGGCTTCGAAAGAGTGACTGCTGGTAAGTCAAGTAGGTTTATTATCAATGGTGAGCGAACTGCGGCTCGCCGATATATTTTGTGTGGCTCTTCTAGATATATAGCAATATCTCAAATTGACAGAGGGTTGTTTACCTCATATTTAACGTTTATTTCGATTATCAAATTATTTAAACAAGTTCGTGAAGTTGGTCACCAGGGAATCCGCGCGATTTGATAACAACGACAGAGAACCTAAATCACAGGTTAGGCTACTTAAGCTCCCTGAAGAAAATTACAATATTTCAAAGACACGTATTGTCAAAAGCATTATGTCCTTTTCCCAATGTCAGAACGAGAACGAATGCTTTTCTCGAAGAGGCAACTGCAGACCACAAAATGGAAAAATACTAAAATAAATTTTAAGACTATTGGAGGAGTTCCAAGCCAGATTTGAGCATTTCCAAGAGCTAAAACCATGCCTTGCATTCCTTGTAAATCCATTCAATGTTAATGTAGTCGGCGGTGGCGTAACTGACGGGGAGGCAAGGGGGCGAGCCGCTCCCCTGGCAAGCTAAATGTAAAAACTGGGCCCCCTTCAGTTGAAATTTTGATATTTAGTATTCATTAATTTGTTGTTTTTTTGCGTTTTTCGGGGTGTTTTCGTTTTTTGTCTAGTATGGACATCCACGACATCCACAGATTCACTATCATTTCTCAACCTTTTTCTGAGTTTTGGCTATTGTCACCCCCTACGGTGATCAGTGGTCTCCCTTCGGCTCATCTTTGCCCACCCTGGCTCAAACCTCTCGGTACGCCACTAGTAGTCGGTGATGGCTGTCCAGTTAACCAACTGTTTGTCACAAACTTGAGTGCTGCAGAAATTAAACTGGCCGAAATGCAAAAAATCTGGCTCTAAAAACACTTCAGTCAATGCCACTGTACAGTTAATTTCTGGCAACAGATCCCAGAATGTAAATGTCCAGAATATACAAGACCAGTGCACAACTCTTTTGTGTATAGCACGACATATCGCTACGATTTTGTTTCTCTGTAATGAAGTTCGTAAAATCAAACCATTGTGCAACCCTGAAAAATGAACACTTGGAAGAATTAATTTGCATATCTAACAACGTACTGCCCAAATTTTCGGGAACTAGAAAATCAGACAAAAACTTAATATTGACAATCACTGTACATCATTTGATGTAAAACTTGCATACTTTACAGTATTTGTATTGACACTGCAAAGTGTCTTTGCGGCTTGCCCGTGTTTTTGGTTTTCTGCGAGTGACTCTTCCATTGAAAAAGTTTGCCCACCCCTGGTTTATACCATGTATAAAGAAGTCAGGACCGTAATTAGGGGCGCATGGAGAAAGCACTTGGAAATTTTTCGCTTCTCCTGGAAAAATGTCTTGGACAAAATTTAAAACTATTGGACATAGTTCAAAATTTTTGGCCCCTCCCAGAAAACTCTTCGTACGCCTTGGTGTCCCAAGCTAGTTACGTGCCTGAAAGAAGCATGTGTGAAAAAGAAGCATTGCTGCCAAAAAAGCACATTTTTGGAACCAGTGCTCCTTCTAAACAGGGGCGGATTCAGGTGGGGTCGATCGCCCACCCTAAAATTTGAGAAAGTAGCTTTATTCACCATGATTTTGTACAATTTGGAAAACAACATATCAAAACCAATTCTGAATAAGACTTTCGTCATGTTCGAATTGTCTTATTTTTCGTGATATAAGGTCATTCTGTCGTCCATTGTTTTCTCACAACAGCAGGGGCGCACGCAGGGGGGCTGAGGGAGCTAGGGCCCCTCATTAACGGAAATCGCCCAAAACACAAATTTGTTGCTGACATTTGTTGAAACACAAAACAATTCCGCACATGCATACATAGCTATACAAAGATTGTGATTATAACTAGTGGTGTAGTGATCTGTTACCTTGTTACGTTACGAGTGTTACATTTTTACATTTCAATTGCAATAAGCAAATTTGTTACATTTCAATTGCAATAAGCAAATCGTGCTAAGACCATAGGAAACCCTCACTGAATGTCGCTTTTCGATAAAGACGTTGCGATTCATGAGTCATAATGGCATTGAGAGAATCCGCTTCATACATGCTATGACGTAGAAACTCTGCACGTGTTGCGCAATGCGTTACGATTGGAGTGGTTCCTCCTGTAGTTCGAATTTCGGGTACCGTGATAGTCAGAAGAGTGCGAGGAAAAATGGATAAATTTGTAGTTGTACAACGCAAGCGGAAAAGGAGTTCGTCAAGAGAAAGAGACTTTTGCAAAAGAGATAGAAATGACACTAGCTCGTGCTCAGAGTCTGCCGGTCAAGTATTCAGTAGTGCAAATGATATTGGTAACTTCGTTGGAGGCCCCTGACTGATGCTGATCGACGAAAGGTATTGTTTACTTGCTGGTCCCCTCCTTCAGGTTTCGCGTTTCTATATGTAACAGTTGGTGCTCCAAATCGAAGTTTCCAGAAGCAATGGTTAAACGAATTGACATGGTTGCTGGTTAGCGTACAGTAATATTTGCAATGGAGCTTTTTGCAAATTGTGCGTTGTGTTTGCTCCTCAGACTGTCAGTCGTAGCGCAAAACCTCCCGACTCATTAGTTCGGGACCACACTGCAATTATAAAAAAACAAAGGAACATTACAATAATCACCAAAACTGTCACTATCATAAATTATGTGCAGCCATGTTCGATAACTTTGTGCAGACAGATGCCGACAAATCCAGAGATGTACGAAATGCTTTAAACATCAGTCGACAGAAGGCTGTCGAGGAAAATCGAAATCGTCTTTCCCATATCATCAGAACTATTGAATTTTGCGGTCGCCAAGAAATACCATTGAGGGGTTACAGAGACGCTGGTGCATTTTCACTGAACGAAACTGATTGCAATGACGGAGTTTTTAAAGCTGCCTTAAGACTGCGAGTGGAGGCTGCTGAGAAGCAAACATCTGACCTCTTTCTAAAGCCTCACCGCAAAGCTTCATATTTAAGCTGGAGAGTGCAAAATCAAATTATATCTTTGAGGGTGATGCCATACAGAAGCAAATACTTTCCGATATTTCCCAATGCAAATACTTTTCGATACTAGCGGATGAAACGACTGATGTAAGTCAAACAGAGCAGCTTAGTTTATCCGTTCTGTTTATCAAAGATAGCAAAGTGCACGAATAATTTTTGTGCTTTGTTCCAGTTTCTTCAACAATAGGCAAAGATCTTGCATCTACGATTCTCATCCAACTATCTCAACTTGGGCTTAATCTGGAACATATGCGTGGCCAAGGTTATGATGGCGCAAGTAATATGAGCGGAAAATATCATGGTGTCCAGGCTAGAGTAAAAGAATTGTACCCTTTGGCCATGTACACTATTTCCTGCAACCATGTTCTTAACTTGGTCATTAGTACTTCATCGCAGTTGCCAGTTATTAGAAATGCGATGGCAACTATATCGGACAAATCAGGCCCGTAACCAGGGAGGGCGAAGCCCCCTCAAAAAATTTCCGCCTCCCCTGGAAAAATCTGTTGGACATAGTTTAAATAATTTGAAAAAAAAGACACCAGAATTTGCTGGAAGTGATATGAAGTACTGCTACTATATAACATAACAGTGCTTTTAAAAAAAAATATCTCGGGATACTGAGCATGTTACAAACTTTCTTAAACAATGTCAAAATTTTGCAGAGAAGTGCCACACTACATCGCATCGTACTTTAACAGATTAACAAAATCACAGTAACGGGGGAAAACGGGCAAAGAAAAACAGACGTCGCGGCTGGACGTGGTCAAGAAAAGTGTTGATGTGTTAAAATTGAAATAGCATATATGACATAGACGTTATAGTAAATAAAGTAGCCTGTACTTTAGTGAGAGCAAAATATTTTTCTCAAACTTTCAGCCCCCCCCCTTACAAAATTCCTGTGTGCGCCCCTGCACAGCAATGCAGTGAAGTAGACTTCATCACCTCTTACTTACAGTAGCCAAGCCGTTATGAAACTGACTACTACTGAAATATCCCACCTTAACGTTACTAGCTGGACCCGCCCCTGCCTCTTACGTGCGAAATTGCACAGCACCACCAGATCATTTGCACAGTGAAATCTCATTCTCGCGCACTTGCAACCATAGGTGTAGGAGCAAGCAAAATTTTGGGGGTGCAAAGGATTTTTGCCCGAATTGCCCAAACTTCCCCAAAAAGTTGTGCGACTTGCCTACAAATTTTCTCTCACAAGGATCATGAACTGAAGGCCTTTTTCGGTGAGCCCTCTGAAAAAGCCTTCATTTGTTTTTATGCAAACGTTGGGCGCCAATTTTTTTGAAGTCAAACAACATTGGGCGCCATCTTTGCCCAGATTTTCAGTTATTTTGCCCGGACTTTCGACAAATCAAAACTTTAGGGGGTGATCTTGGACCCCCGCCTCCTACACCACTGCTTGCAAACCTTCCATACCATTGGAAAAACACGAAAACAAGGAGAAGCTATTTGAATTAAATATGTATTGTGTTCGTATTTTGGCAAGATTTTGTGCTTAACCTAATAATTCACAAAGTTTGTAATTCATTGAGAACTCTGCTAACTCAGTCTTAAAATATCCATTCCCACTAAAACAAACATTTTCTCACAGGGAAAACGCTGTAACTGTTGCCGCAACATTGGACATTTTTCTGGGTACGTCCATTTGCGTTGCATCGCCAACAAACTGAAAAGGATAAGCAAAATGCCGGCTGTGCCCCCCCTGGAAAAATTTCTGCGGACTCCCATGCTTGCTACATAGGCTACCAAAATGAAATTTTCCTACATTTGTGGTCACTTTCAAGTCGTTACAACAGCAAAGATTTGTTTCACTGTTAAGCTGTACCTTACCCACAAAATGACATTTAAAATGGAAAGTTTTAAATTGTTCCTAAGTTTTGTGTTGACACGGACATGCAACATGATTAATCATCCTCGGAAAAAGAGTTCTTGCAAAAACAAGTGACAGAGGCAGGGTTCCCAGATTTTTTCCAAAGCTTACGGTCAAAACGTTAAGAAAAATAGCCATTTTGGTCATTTTTAAAAAGGTTCAACATTTTGTCTATGTAAAAAATTGGTTGTTGATAAATATGACAAATGGCCTATGCCAAGCCAAAAATATTGATGCCAACCACCTCCAAAAACACCAAATTTCAAAAATTTGGCATAAAAATATGCCAGTTGGCAACATTGCTTGAATATGGCGATTACATACAATTTATATGCCTTAAAGTCTTCGTACGCCATATTCATTGTTTAGCAACAATAGCCTTCATTCCAGAACATATTTGTGATGACATGCATTGGTTAAATCAAAAGTATGTGAAGCCTTAACAGTTACATCAATCATCTCCCATTACCAGGGTTGCCAGTTTGGCGTTTTTGGGGCCAAATTTCAGAAATTTCGTCCCAAATAACACTTGCTGGCCCAAAAATTTTTGTTTGGCCCTTTTCCAGGATGGGCTGGCGCCTTGCAAGAATTAGATCTGACCACCATGAGTCCTGTCTGAGAAACCTAATTTTTTCGCTTTTTTGACTAATTGATTGCAGATTTTCACCGAATTCATATATTTTGAAGGTTTCGATTACGAAAGTTTGTTAGGAATCGTAGAGTTTCTGAGGTAATGATAAAGTAAGTTCATCAGAATAACTGTTGCTTGCTGCAGCTGCAGAGGTAGCAGTGAGAACTGTAACTTACTGTTATTGGTGGTGCACGTCTTTGTTGGTTTTGTTCAGACTGTTGTTGATCGCTTTAGCACTAATCGAGGCTGGTAGGTTTACCCCAGCTTATTGCTACGCATGGAAATTAAGTTGCTCTTACGATCTTTCATCACGTATTTGTTTTGCTGTTGCGCTACAATTGTGATAAATTACCAAGTATGGGTTTATATGTCTTTGTAACTGATGATAAATTTGGAAAAAATGGCTGGTCCTTTTTTGGCCTTTGTCTTAGCATTTGTTTTTTTGACACTTTTCTGGACTAGATTTGGCCCCTTGGCAAAAAGTAGATCTGGCAACCCTGCCCATTACCTTTCCAGCAAGTAAAAAATTGGTCTTGTCAAGTAATAGCAGTCCGACCTGTGCATAATGTTAGTGTTTCAACGGTCATCTGATGTTAATTGCCACCCTATCCTACAGGAAATTTGAATTTTTAACTCTGCAACGGGAAAAATCAGCAGCAAAATCTTACAAGCATGCTGCAAGTAGTGTACTAAAATTCTGCCGCAGTCGCATTTCCTAGCGTTGACAAAAAATGCAAGATTCTTCAGACGCGTTGAGAGACTCTAGCGCAGTAGTTGTTAAGAAGGCATTTTTATCTATTTGTTCGTGTACTATTTTTTCTTAGGCAGGCCTCAATTTGCCCTCATGAAACTTTATAACATTAGGGTACTGTTGAACCGTGCAAATTCCTGAAACTTGCAAACTGATTAGAGAAATCATGACATAACAGTTAGTGCCATGTCAAACCTCTTGTTCTTCTACGACCTTTTGATTATTTCTGTTAGAGGCAAAGCGGGCGTAGTACATTTCTTTAAAAAATGTTGTTTAGCTGCATGTTCGGTTAGAAACGTGATAGTTTTTAACTGAATTTAGCGTGAGGACTGTTTCACGTTTTAGTGTCTTTCTGGGTTGATCCCACCACGGCTTGGGAAAAAGGTTTAGTAAAGTATCATATGAGTGCTAGTCAAGTGTTGAACGCACCTACCTACTAGACCACCTTGGCTCCAAAGGATGCTTTACAAGACCCTAACTTTTGGAACCAGTGCAAGCCCTGAAAGCTCATAGCCTTAACGGTGCTTCGAAAAACTTCCACACAACTCATGGATGCCAGAAAAAAGCCGTTTTACCCCAAACGCACCTGGTGCGTTATGCGCCAATTACACAAGACACCTGATGTGTTTTGCCCGAAATGGTAGCATCCAAAGATCCCTCACCCTTGACGTAGGCTATCCCTCAAGTTTGGGATCATCATTTGTTATAGAAATTCAAACACATGCCAGAAGGATAGAGCTAGAACGAATTTGCTAAACAAGACAAAAATTAGGCAGGATTACTGCTGTAGTAGCCTATACATCTGTCACACTAAAGCCACGACTACACTAGTTGAGTACGGAACCAGGTGTTTGCATGAGGATACTAATATTTACTCTGTCCTGATCGTTCGGTCTGCATCTTGATTAAAAGTGAAAAGTTCTCATTTTCGGAAATGTTGCGAAGAGAACTTTTATCTGTGTGTCAGGCTTATGCAGAATCACATGGAAATATTTTTAACTACAGCAAAACTGTTTGTATGACGTTTAAGGCTAAGAGTGCAAAAAGCACAATCACGCCATTCCTGACACATGGGTGGTAAAAATCTAAAATCTGTTGACCAATACAAATATCTGGGATCTATACTGGATACTGAGCTCCCAGATGACAAAGACTTGGCGATAAAATATTGTGCAGCAAGAGACAATAGCGATAAAAATATTGTGCAGCAAATAAGCTGCGAGCCTCTTCTCCCGATGTTCAAATGCAGTCAAAAATGTACTTTTTAGTTCCTTTTGTACACCCATGTATACATCACAATTATGGTGGAATTTCAGAAAGTCATGCATGCAAAGATTGCGTGTGGCCTATAATTTTGGATGCAGAGCTCTATACAACCTGCCCTGCAGAGCGAGTGTAAGTAGTCATGACTCATCAGGTTCAATGTAAGATTCCTACATTTGAGGCCGTGGAAAAAATATGCAATTATATCTTTAAAGATGCTGAAGGTCTAATAACGTAATGGTTGCCTGCTTTGATGCAGTCAGATTATATATATACTTGTCCTTATTCTTTGAACACTATAACCGCATTTTACTTTATGACTGTGCGCTCGGACATTGCAGTGTTGTTCGTTTGAGGGTGTGCATGTCACAATGCATTCGTACTTTACCTGGGCTTGAGCAGTTTAGGAATTAGCCTCCCACTCTGTAGTGGTGTTGTACCAAGTGAACAAATAGTCTTATTAAGGCCCATGCACACTGCACTGCGGCTGCGGGTACGGCCATGGGAAATTCCCGGGCCGCTCCGCAGCCGCGCCGTGGAAGAGCCGTTAAATCGAACGCAACTGAACTGTCGCGTGAAAAGATGTGAGGTTTAAAAACCAGAACCGTCGCCAGAAAGTCTTGAATAGGGGTTTAAATATGCGCAAGGGGACTTGATATTCTGAAAATTTGATAAAATCAGGGCCGGCATTGAGCCGATGCGGCTGCATTGGGCCCCGCGCTTTAAGGGGCCCCGCGCCATGGTGATTGAACAGGTTGTTTATTTTTACCAGGTAATCCTCGTGCACGACAATTGTAAAGGTCTATAAATCTCATTGTTAGTAAATAATTACCTCGTTTGAATGATCGATGAATTTCCGCTAATTTCTAGAACGTTATCAAACGTGCTCAATTCTCATGCTGAGCATTATATCTGCGCTCCACTACGTCCCACACTTTATGGATACAAGTTGGTTGTTACTAGTGCCAGTTGAGACTGAAGTAGACCTACAGCTACTGGAAACAAGGTTCGTAGTGATTCATCTCGCAATAAACAGGTGAAGAGGAGCGTATGTCCTATTAACTATGATGGAAGTTCCGCCAACTTAGCATTGTTCAGTTCTCGAAAGATTCTTCTGTTTTAGAAAGTTTTTGGTTGATTGCGGGGAATCTGCTTTTAACACAAGGCTTGCAGTTTTGCTTCGTGGAAGATTTTGACGCAGAGTAGATATTTTATTATTTTGTCAAAATAAAATTAATCGTACCACATTGACGCAAACGACAAAAGCTGAGAGGTTGGCTGTGTGGAGACCAAAAATCTTATGCAAATCAGGGAAAAATTTTGTGAAGTGTTCGCGTTTAAATTTGCCTCCATTTCTTTGTCCACAAAATTGTTCGGCGTTATTTGTCGGTCCTGCAAGTACTTCTATCATTTACAGCCCCACCAAACTTTTGTGATTTGCCTATTTGCGAGCGTGAATAGGTAGAAAACCACCATTTCATAAGTCCATGCGGGTCCATAAACGCAAAGGACACTTGACTAGGCAAGGCAAAAATTATGAATGTCATCCAGCACACTCGTTCCTGTTTATTAATAGATTGGGTGGCTATATGCTTCTATTTGATCAATCAACCATGCGCATTATGTATTGCGTTTGATAAATGTTTCTGCAACTGTGACGTGGTAGTTGAAAAAGCTTTGTACGTTACATTTCTAATTTATTTTGAAAAGTTTGCATTCCAAGTCCATGCATAATGACGCATAATGATTAAGTTCTATAACAGAGGTTCCCAACCTGGGGTACATGTACCCCTAAACGTACATTTTCTTATCTGAAAGAGTAATTCATTGTACATTTGCAGCAAATTAAGTTTGAGACATAAAAACGGAGTCTGCCTTCATTGTTCCAAAATTCGAAAAGTTCTATCAAAACTTCAGTGGATTTTTGTTGTTTTACTCAGCCTCTTCGTCATAAGAAATTTTAGGGGTACATGCCCATATGTCGAAATGCTGAAGGGGTGCATGGTCAGAGAAAGGTTGGGAACCCCTGTTCTATAAACTTGGGCTTTTGGGGGAACTTTGGGCAGATGCATCTGTTGTTCTCTTGTGTGCTCTTGTTCCTTTCGTAAATTGTGTCATAAAGCGGATAGTTGATAATGTGCCCAGACGCGTAGTTGATAATGTGCCCAGATGTCACTTTTATGTAAGAACGCGTCTGCGATTGTGGTTACCGAAAGCGAGATAAACAATCAGTTGATGTTAACAGTTTTCTCCAAGTCAGTTGTTCTTCGAACGAAAGCGTCGTTCAACATAAGCAAAGTAATTGCATTTAAGTTCAATTTGCTTGTCAGTACGGTTTGGTTGACGTAACTTTGCATTTGCGCTGGCCGCTCCGTTACAGAGCTTCCTTTACAACTTTCGGCTTGATTACGAGTTATAGCAGTACACTGTCTTGATGTCCACCACAGCAGCATGTTATTAGTCCAGTGGTTTTCAACTTTTTTCATGCAGCGACCCACTTTGCAACCCACTTTAACCTAACGACCCCCTTCCGAAAATTTCCAGACAGGCGACAGGCATATGAAATGCAGTTGTATTTGCACAATATATAATTACAATGACTGAAAAATAATACACGATATCACTATGTTAGGGTTACCATATCTGATGAGGCGCAATTCCTGACAGATTTATGTTAGTCACTGTAACCAATTTTTGCGACCAAAACACTTTTATTACGGTATAAATTCCAGATGCATCCAAAGCACATTGCCACCGTCGCTTTCCCGTGAGAATAGGATAAATACAGTACAAAACGATACAGGAAAAATTAACTTCATCTTCTATTTTACATTCCGTTGTGACAAAATAATTTGTCACTTTGCTTAATCAGGAAGCTCCACCTACTGCTTTGCAATGTTTATCAAAACTGAGGTGTGATTTTAAATCCGCGATACCTTGTATGAAACCGAGATGTATGTTCCTGGTTTACAAACTAAGCATTCTGCTCCCCATTCATTTCTACCTTTCCGGAAACATGAATGTATTGCCGTCC
>Ga0210059_1010860_pt1 | contig 14010 bp, 7 predicted proteins | sample Ectturendosymbi2_FD_188042 | JGI IMG/M metagenome (GOLD analysis project Ga0210059, IMG submission 188042) | Ecteinascidia turbinata endosymbiont from Florida, USA - Sample 2 (SPAdes) (version 2) | ecosystem: Host-associated > Tunicates > Ascidians > Unclassified | place: Key West, Florida... | reverse complement strand
GTCCACAGTGAAAACGAGTGCCGGAGGAGTCCACAGTGAAAACGAGTGCCGGAGGAGTCCACAGTGAAAACGAGTGCCGGAGGAGTCCGCAGTGAAAACGAGTGCCGGAGCAATCCGCAGTAAAAACCGAAACAATCATCTTAATTCAGGCGTTCGCTGGCTGCAGGTTGTCAAAATGAGCGCAATTGAAGATATATTTTTCAAAAATCTGGATTGCAATTTTCGAAGTAGGTTATGCATCAGCCCTTTTTTTCTGGTGCGTGATTCTTACAGTGGCCGATGTAAATTTGGCATTTGAGGGAAGAATATCCCGTAAATTTGCACTTGAAGGAAGAATGCCCCAAGTGAAAAAAAACGAATACCTGTGCATTTGTCGGCGAGGTGGAAAAGCAACATGTGCTCAGATCCTACATGTGATGCAAAACCTGATCTGGAACAAAATGATAATTCAAATGCATTCCAACGTTTATTTTATTCCGTAGGTTTATTTGAAAAGTTGGGCCAAAGGTACGGTAGATGATAAAATGGGCCGATTTTGCGCATTTGACCTAAGGTAACCTCTGAAAACGTTAGAAACACTGTTCGTTTCTCCGTCAAGGTAGTAACTATGGATCCGCCTGGCATGACGTGGCTCGGATAAAACGCTGGGTTTATCAATCAGACGGCAGCAACTTCGTAGCCTAATACTGTAGATATGTTTCAGGACTCGTGTGCCAATGCTTTTCGGTTCGGCTCTCAACTTTATGACTTCGTATCCACACTTTTCACTCGATATTTTCCGTTTTGCTTTGCGTTTGGGCTTTGGGTTTAGGGGTTAGGTTTAAGGTTTAAAACTTCAGGTTTACAACGGAATCAGTCGAGTGCAGCACAAACTACCCTCCGACCCTACCTTGTCGCAGAAACTAGCAGTGTTTCCAGCGATCTCTTCAACTATAAATGATCTCTTCAACCTGACCAATAATGCACACAAGATATTTGCATGGCTAGCGGGGAAATATGAAGGAAGTTAGCCATATGTCACCTCACCGCTGATATGTCTTCCATGATACAGGACCACATAAATATGCACTGTAAATGCAGCTGTGAAACCAACACTCTTGGAATAGCTCACGCCCGAGTGTTGTGACTTTTGCTAAAAATTGACGTTTTGCCAAACAAGGGAAGTCCAAATAACACCAGCTGAAGTAAAGCAGGCTACAGTTTTTTTGTTGCAAGACTTCAAAAATTCAACCAATCGTGAGCAGAACTATAAATAACGTAGTAACGAACTGCAAACAGTAATTTGTTTCGACCGAGTATACACTATAGACCGGGAAGACGTAATATTAGCGAGCATTCCATCAATCATAATAATTTTCGTGACTCAATAAACTTTGTAATGCTGAAAACACTTAAGGTTTCACGAGTTACCTGTTGTGGAGTTAAACTACGAGTTTCATAAACCTTGATTCGTTCTATACCCGCCATTTAAAACATATCCATCTCCCCATTAAACATTGATTTAAATGGAGGTAATTTTATGAGATTTTTTCACTTGTAATACATGTACTGATGTCATGTTTCCAACGCCGATACCCTATTTTTCTGGGAACGACACAAAGATCCAAGATTAACATCATTCTGAAGATGTACCTTCCATTGTGGATACCTTTCTAAATTTACAATGTATACCCAGAGCCGGATTAAAGGGTAGGGAAGCCCGCGGCAATTTTCACTCGAGGGCCCTATGACGTATTTCATGACGTCATCGTTTGTAAAATTTGTTTTCGCTGATTCGCAACGTTCTCGTTTGCTTTTTCCAGTGGTCGATTATGTGCCTCCCGTATTAACTCCATTATTAGCCGCCTTAGATTGTAAGCCGCACGAATGGTGTTAAAAATTAATGTAAGCTGCCCTTGATGGTAAACCGCACTTGAACATAGGTTACCCAAGCCACTGAGATGCGTTCACGACGCTCGCGTACTCGTGCGTTTCCCGTATTAATGATACACCACTGCAACTGCCTTCTACAATCCCTACTGTGACGGATGTACACGTGTTGCTGAAGAAAATCGAATGCGAAAGAAGAATTTGTTCGACGAAACGTAGCCAAGGAAAGACTGAGCGTCATCTATATCTTTCGATAAATAAAAAAAATAAAAAAATGTGAGCCGCCCTTGATTGTAAGACGCATGAAATGATGAAAGAGACTTTATAAGCCGCGGTTTACAATCGAATAAAGACGGTGCTCAACTGCACATACAGTCAGCTGAGACAAGACAAGAGAGTTTATGATATAAACACTACAGTGCATTCCTACTAAGAAGTAACATTTCCATAGGCTAGAGAGTGACTCGGAAAGAAACAACATTCACCCGAACAATAAGCAGAAACCAGATATTACAAACATAAACACCAGAAAAATAACATGTCGATATGGCCAGCCAGGCTGAGTGTGAAAGGTGCTTCGAAACTTATGTCGTGATTTTCACCTACAATTTCATGTGCTGTGGTTAACGCCACTGTTTTAACCAGGGTTGCCACATAGAAATAAAAAACTGTCTTCAAACGCACGTCCAAAAATAGCCAAACTCAGCAAAAATTCGCGAAACTTCTAGAAATGGTTGCATCTTTGGCAAAATATTAATTTTTTCACTGGAAATCAGTCGTTTAAAGCTCTTTGATCTTTCGCCTTGTATTTTACCAAAAAGTGTATAGGTTTTCAACATTTTGCAAATTTTTCAAAATAATCAGTTTCAACCTTGTGCAAACGTATTTGATAAGTGTTAAATATCATGCTTCTACTTTCAAAACTTTCACACTTTCATTTGATGTCATGAATTTCAAACCATCAGCAAGCTTAAAAATAGTAAGTCTATATATGAATATTTAAGCAAATGCGTGCAAATATGCAGGTCGTACATTTCACCAAACCATAAAATTTGGAGCCAAATGCTTTCAAAAAATCGCCAAAAATTCGCCAAATCGCTAAACCAAAATATCTGTAGTCCAAGCTTTCAAAATTCGCCAGATTTCCGGAATCTAGCGATAAATTCGCCAATATGTTAACCTTGGTTTTAACGTTGCTACTTGAAAGCTTTGCTGGAAAGAAAACGTTTCAGTCGCGTCGTTTTAGCTAACACTGCCAGATTCGTGTGCTTTTTCTTCTTAGAAACTTCGCTATTTTTAGCTCCTGATGGCATTACAGATTTGGCATCGCGCTAGGAAAACAGTGCTATCTCGCGTTCTGCTCTTTCGTTCTACAGTTCGACTGATCAAAAACCTTTTCTGACGGAACACGCAATAACATGTGGTGTAAATGGCTTGATTAGCTTCATATGTTGATGATATAACGCAAGAACAGTAGCCATCGGACGAGAAATGCGTTTCCACCATACGTTACCCTTCATGACGAAACAAAGGTTGCAGTTCGGCTGGGCTACCTCCAGACGGCACAAGAAGTTCAGGGATCATTGATAGTAAACAACAGCCGCAGCAGAACTAGCTTTGCTGTAAGTAGTGTTTCTCATTCGGGGCAAAATGTTAAAACCCGGGTTTCGGGTAGCTGAGAAAAGGAACCCGGGAAAACCCGTTATTTTTCGGGTTTTGAAATAGAATGCGATTTGGAGCGATAAAAACTCAATATCATGGTGAAATTACTAATGTTGGTCCCTGCGCAAATTAGCGAATTATTAATTAAGTTAAGTTTTTCAATGATGTTTATAATACTGTCTATTGAAAGAAATCCTTTCTCAGCACAGAATCAGACACTAAGATCTTACAGAAGATATATTTCGCCTACAAAGTAGGCATCATCAGCTCATTCAAATAGAACCGTGTTTATAATACTGACGCTAAAATGTTTATAATACTTACGCATGACAATCACAGCGCACTTTTACCATTCACTCTGTTTCTGAGTTTTGTGGCAAATAGTCCCGTGGCTGAAAAAGCCCTCTCTGGTTCCACTGATTTGGGCTTGGTTGTAATTGAGGCATGGAACAGTTTTTCAAGATTATTTTTGACTTCCTCCTTGTAGTCTCAAAAAGACTCATTTCCTTTAACACAATTTGTGATCGGATCTCTTCCTGTGCTGAAATAGTTTTGTGGTTTTCACCCTCATGTATTCTGTGCTTTGGTTTCAAATGGTTGATCAAACAGTCGGTGCTTGAACCACCTCCTTTGTATAACGGAGCACAAATTGCACTTTGGTGTTGGTTGAGCCTTGTTGTATGGCTCTCAGCTTCTGAATTTCTTTGATTACCAACGTCTTAACTGAATGTGTATGGTTAAAAATCTACTTAAAGTCGCTTCTACAGGAAAGCCAAATATTTTGTGGAAAGTCATTGCAAAATGAAAAGGAACGAATCGATTTTGCAAAGAATCACAGCTTATATATGAACTAACAGATAACAGCTTATAAATGAACTAACTAGTAACTACGACATACCTTTGAAGAACTACCTCACGTGGCAGTTATTTTTTGATTACGTTAGCGAAAAGACAAAAGTTCGCGTACACACCTATTGTGTGCAAAATGACGCCACGATCCGTCTAAACAGGTCAATTGAACGAAAATATAAACGGACCAACAACGGATGTACGATGGTCACCGAGCAAAACCCGCACCTCGTGCCTCATATTAATAGTTGAAAGTTCAAACGTGCTAATTTGGCCGTTACTCGCGCAAATCTGCAACCTTTAGTGTTATCAGAATCATTAATATTTGAATGCAACAGCAATTCCAGTTTTTTTTTAATACCCGCATTTGGTAGTTCGAAAGAACCCTGGTTTCGGGTAGCAGAAAATAGCGAAAAAAAGGGGTTTCAGGTTCGGGAAAACCCGGGTTGGAAACATTAGCTGTAAGCCGCAAATCGTATTGTTTTCCCGACATTTGTGCTATAAGCGTGATGCACGAGTAGATAAACCCTTGCCAAAAGAACAATTATTAGGAAGAGTTACAAGCGAAATTCAAATATATTTGCAATGAACAAAACTGATAATATTTATATTCAGGAGTGATTGCTAAAACTGACAGAAAGTCAAACTTGCAAATGAATCATTAATGATTCTCAACGCAACATCGGAACATAGAGTTGTATTCGTGTATCTCTTTTGAATAACGACAATTTATCAAACGAAGATTTTATTTGAGACAAATAAATGTCATCACGGGGGCCCCTTGGAGCGGAGGACCCGGAGAAATTGCCCCCATTGACCCCCCTTAATCCGGCCCTGCATACACCTGTGATCATTGCATGACGCAATCATTACATGATCAATGGAGCCCTCGCATTGAAAAAAACGCCAATGCTTGTTTTGGATCATTGGTCTTCTGTTGGAGCGAAATCGTCCTTTTTGGGGCCATTTCATGCATCGTGGGGACGGTTTTGTGATTAACCAGATTTGAGGAGGCAATTTCAATTTCCAGCGGGGCGATTTCTGCAGGTTAGAATATACTAAATTTTGAATTGATTGGAAAAATAAACGTAAATTTGTCACTTCGGAACCAAATCATTTGATGAATTTTCTTCACGACATGGTTCATAACGAAGGTCATAAAGCACAAGATAGGACTGATGGACTGATTATATAACAGCAGGATGATGTAACAATCAAACTAACATCTTCCTGTGTGACGCTTCACTGCACCAACTATCTAAGGCCACATTGAGTGTTACTGATTGGGCCCATGCATTGCGGTTCTGACGACTTTCCAGGTGTATTGTTAAATCTAATGTTTAAAATAAGATAATTTAGTGGAGAAAATGTTGCAACTAGTAGTTTGGTGGTTAGTTGACCAAGTCGTTGCTTGAGCAGCGTCAAATAAGGGTCATCAAGCAATAACATTTCCAAGCCTGTATGCATATTTCTACTCGCGGAATTTTGGATATTTTTTGTATACAGTAGCATGCATAAGTTCTTTTTATTATACAGTATTTACATTGGTTAAAAGCGACCAACACGTTATCGGAAAACACCTAATCAGCGGAACTCCATTTTTTCAAGTGGAAAAATTTTATTTTTTTGAAGATAGTAAAAATGGTCCAACAATCATAACATTGCTAATGCTCCCACTAAGTCATAACATCGGCTTTTGCTGCGACTGGGAATATTAATCAAATATTAATCAAAAATATTAATCAAATATTAATCAAAAATATTAATTAAATCAAATCAAAATCAAATATTAACGAAACCAAAGGGAATATTAATCAAAAAATATTAATCAAAAGTTGTTGTCAAGTTTAGCCTAATTATTTTTCGCCGTGAACTGTAACAAATCTCTTCAATTTTATGTTTTATCATTAGCAAAATACCCTTGATACAAGACTTCTTAACCTTTGGTATAGCATTGCCAAAACATTGTTTCGTAACCGAAATACGTCACATTCTGTTAACATGTGTTTTCTAAACTTTCGCAACTTGAGTAAATCAATGGAACTAAGGGCATCCTATTGAAAAAAATGCGTTGAAAATGATTGTGGTGAGACGATTTACGTAGAAATTAATGGCTAGCAAAATTAATTACTCTTAGCCGTAATTTGTAAAACCCGCTTATCGTGTTTTTCATTCAGTTCAAGTGTTTTGCTGTGCTTGTGGATATGGCTGCACAGTGTTCATCCGACTAGTGACCGAGTATGCCAGTACAATATGCTAGGAAAGGGATAACGTAGGCTAGCGAGTAAGTTCAACCAACGCCATCTTGGCTAAGCTAAGAATTCCAACATTCGTTTTGCAACAAGCAGTTTGAGAGTTGTTAAGAAGTCATTTTGTTGTAGAGAATCACGCCGATTACGTAGAATGTAATTGGTGAGTGCCTTTTTGCTAGTTAACTACCATAACCGAATGCGATTGCACATCCAGGAACTTTTATTTGACTTCCAAAGCGACAATCAAGCCGTGCCATATTTTATTAACATGGATAATCAGACTTCTGTGTCAAGTGCATTGAGCGTTTTCCGAATTATTGGGAAAGGTAATGCTACTATTATTTCTGGAGTTACCCCTGAGGTATGTTGCCGAACATGGTTTCAACCAAGTACTGCACATGCGCAATAAGTAACCTAATCGTCTTGACATGAACAAGTCCAGTGGAAACGCCATACGACTTAAGCTGACCAACACGCAATTTGCTTGAAAAAACTAACAGATAAAAACCAAGGGCCAAGGTTCGCAGTAGCTGCAACCAGGCTTGCGGAGTTGGAGGTAAAATGTCCGACTCTAACTCCGACCGCTAGCTTCCAAAATTGTCCGACCCCGACCTTTCAAAAACTTCCGACTCCGACTTTACCGCGTCCCGCTCTTAACATTACGCAAATGAAGTTTGGCTGTCAACGATTTTGTAGCAACTAGCATTCAAGGGAAATCGTGGCACACAACAAGAATTCTCTGTTTCAGGAAAGGTTTCAAAACAATTTGTACCATTTCAACTTTTAACAGGCACGAGTTGGGATTCTCACTTAGGAGTACGATGTAAAAATGATTCAATTGGACTGTCGGAATCGGATAAAACAATCCGACTCCCACTCCGAATTCTAGTGTTCTTAGAAATCCGAATCCAACGCCGACACCACACAAAAACCTCCGACTCCTTGCGACTCCGACTCCGCAACCCTGGTTGGAAGCAACTGTTTTTGAAAATGAATAAAATTTTTCTACACATTCAATTACATTCGTTTTGTTTATTCGTCGTTTTTTGTGCTAATTAGATTGTCCATTTGCATTTCAATAGCGTTAAATTATTTTCACAATAGAATAAGTTTTTAGGCAACACTAAAATCATAAGTGGAGACGATTTTTAAGCGAAGTTCCTGTAGGGGGCAATTGAACAAAAAAGTTTAAGATCATTGTTTTAGATATTGTCCCTTACAAACGACTTACGGGAGGTAAGATTTGAATTGTGTTCTGGAAGAAAGATTGTGGAAAGTGAGAAAATGTAATGCTAAAGCCTAGCTTTTTCAGTCAGTTATAACAAGGCACTGACAAATACCGCGAAACAGGTAGAGAACAAGAAACTTCGGCAATTGTAAACACCAATGCTACGTTTACGCAGAAAACAGTGCGACACACATTTTAACATATCTTATGGGATACAGAAACTTGGAGGTTTATATTTTTCTAACCTGAGGAAGCTGGTTTTTCCATCGGCATATTTTGAAGGCTCGTTGTAGGAGTCTCAAGAGCACGGTTGTCATACAAGCTTTCCTCAATCAAATCGAGTTGCCAAGTTCAGACGCAGCAGCAGAAGTCGTTTTTCAATATCGGTAAATATCTGTTGCGGAGAATTTGGCACCGTCAACACATCAAAGCGATTGCGAAATCTCCCTCTGTTATACTCATGTTGTCCTTTCGGAAGCGAATGCGCTTTTCTTTACCGTGTTCATTGCATTTCTCACTACATAAAGCATGTGAAAGCGTAACATACCTTGAGATTTTAATTTTGATTAAAAAGCGTGTTCAAACGACCTTATAGAGAATTTCAAGCGACGAATGAGCAACACCAATGGCGATATATTTTATTAATTACAACTCTGAGATACGCTTGGGACGAATCATATGATGAGCAGAGCAAGTTTTTGTGTAAATAGAAAAATTGCTAGTGTGTTTTTTCAGCATACTGTGTTAATAAAAACCTTGAATTACCTGCTGATTTCTAAACTCACAATATATTTTTGTGAAAAAAACATTTTTAGTTTGCAATCGACAACCGACAGCTGGTAATCTCTAAAACATGACTTTACATTTTTGGCGAATACAGCAAAACCGGTTGCCTTAACCTGAGTAAAAATGTTTTTGTTCCCACCGCAAATTTCCAATCGATCGCTTGATACGTAACTTTTATCTGCAATGGGTGACTGCTCAATCTTTATTATTTACTTGGCTATCATTGCGGTCAAGACATATCCACTCAAGTGTATAACTCGTGCGCCTATCTCAAATTGCAGAACAAAGTATTAAATCGCGATATATCTGAGAAATGCCCCTGGCCGATAATTACCGGTTTACAAGCAAGATTAAGTGTTCCAGTCACTCTTCGCTAAATATTTGTGACTTTTTGTCAGGAGAGATCTTAATTGCTTTGCAGGCAGGTACACCTAAGAAGTCAAAGTCGAAAACATTTACTGGTACAAAAAGAGTCAGCTACATTCAGTACAATAAAGTAGTGGTGTCGTACCGGTAGAAATTCAAAAAAATGTTTTTCACCGCCTAAATCAGGTTTGGTTGTCCTCAAAATATCAGGCTCGAGAATGTCACAGAAATATCAAGCGTATTGAGCTGGTAATCCTTCATATTTTGTTCTTGATCATTCATTTGTCAAAATTTTATCATACTCGTTGTTTTTCGCACAAAATGTAAACTTTGTTTAAAGACAAGAAGCTACATTAACACAGAGACGTTTTGGATTATTCTTAATCCATCTTCAGTCAAAAAATAAAGCAAGACTTGGCAATGCTAGCAATTCAAAACCAAAAGACTCTGTGACGCAAGAAATAACACTGTGACGCAAAAGACGTCAAAAGCAAAACCAAAGAACAACACCATACATATATGTGGCGCGAACAAGGAATAATAGAGTGATCATGGCATGTGAACTCTATTGCTGCTTGCTGCCACGGCGCGACGGCGCGAAAAATTCAATCAAATGGAGACATTTAGTCCATCCACGTAGAACTTCAAAGTGATTGCGAAATCGCCCTAATGTTTGCTTATGAACTCCTTTCGGAAAGCAAATGAGTTTTTTCGTTACCGTCTTTATTGTATTTCACACTACATACATCACTCGAAAGCGTAACAACAAGCCTAGAGCTTTTACATGATACAAAAAGCTCATTTTAAAACTAAAACATTGTAAAAAATGTAAATCTTTGAATGAGCAACACCAATGGCGCTATGATATACTGTATTTCTTGAAAGTATAAGGTACGCTTGGAACGAATCATTTGATGAAGCAAGAATATTTTGATTCAAATGAAACAATTAAGACCTAATTCCTATTGTTAAAAGCTCTATTTTCAAGACACGCCTTGACGAAGTTTATCCCAACGTATTTATTGCACTTCGGATTATGCGAAACTGCCCGGTACTGTTGCTAGAGCTGAATGGAGTTTCATCAAACTAAATCTGATCAAAACCTTCAACATGTCTCATATGACAGACAGCAGACTATTCTCATTAGCCATGTCAATCGAAGATTCATGTGTGCCCTCTGTAGATTTGGATGATGTCATTAAGTCTTATGCATGCCAAAAGACTCTCTCCAAGGCGTTTCATACTACAATAATGTAACATTGTTTATAATGTTCGTGGTTATTTTAATGTAATATTTTTCATGTGTGCAACTGTGGCACTATACAGCGATTTCTTTTTTTTTGCTGTATGACTACGGCCCACCAGGTGAGTAAGCTTGCATTTTAGGAGGGGACAGAGTTTGGCTGCTACGGCACTGTTCATACATATTTGCAACTCTTGGTGTATAGCGCCATATTTCGATAAAATTGTTTAGCAATATTTACTTGGTAGTCACTAAATGCCTGTGGTTTTATCACTTGTGTGGAGTGATCGATGAACTGTCAAAAAAATCCGGTTTGAACTTACTAAGCTACATCTTCTTTTGTTGTTTATTCAGGCAGTGCCAAGAATCCACCCCTACTACCCCAACATTGACTCAAGCATTTGGTGCTTAGAAGAAAAGTGGAACTAATTTAGGAGTTAATTACCAAGATTCATGTCTGTCGTGGGTCTTACAGTAAATCACAAGTCTACCTTACGCTGTCACAAGTCACTGATGGGCTTAACGTTAGATAGGATATGTTACATGACAACGCGAAATTCTACTTTGAAATAATTTACCCAATTAGAACTCATTACGTCACCCGAAAAAAGTTTTCTGTTTTTGTGGAATGACGTACATGAGTTTTGGGGAACTACTTATCGCATACCCAAACGGTGGCCATTGGGCCCCCTTCAGCTACGATTGCCCCCTGGCTCAAACTTCTAGTGACGCCACTGGCCTTGCTGTTCTCCTTACTGTTTACAAATTCGTGACACAGGCGCTCTCATTTCGCCTTATTTGATGACAGTTTGTTGTAGTGAAATGTCTGCACTTTTTCGTCATGATCTGTTGCCTTCGTCGTTGCTGGCAAAGTAACGTTTTTCTGCAGACAGCTTTCTATGCCTCTTAATAGCATAATTTTGGCAATTCCCAAAAGCACTATCGTCTTTCACGCATGAACCGACATTGCAATTTGCGTTCATAAGGCTGTTGAAAAAAACAATTTTGAAATGGTACTTTCGACACATTCAAAGAGAACACTTGGACACGAAACGTTCATTGGCAATACAGAGATGTTTTTCACCATGACTGTCAATTTGGTGTCGTTGCAAATATTTAGTTGCCCATTCACCAAACGTTCTCAATTTTCCAAGGGAGAGGATGTCTTCATGCCCCAGGCCATTCAAACACCGACTGAACACGACGCATTTCTACGAGAAGTATGTTTATCCTTTCCTGTTTGAAATCATAAGTTGTTAGCTACATTTCTCTTGCACGCCATCAAATTACCAAGTTGACAATTTAGAGATCAACAATTCTTGTATTTCTGATACAGGTAAAAGCAAACCCCAAACATCCAGTTGGAAAACAACTCGCTGTTCCAACAATCAATTGCTTTAGACTTGTTAGCATAAAAGAGTTGGTGATCAAAAAACAGTAACATGTTTGTTAAAGCCCCTTTAAGGACCGCAAAGCCACAATAGTGCCAGCGACTTTGTCCAGCCATAACTTGCCGACCGATTGAGCTAGAGAGTTCATCAAATCCTCTAAGATAAAGGCCAAAATCTCTTGTAATTCCGATGAAAAATAAAACTTATGAAAGTTTTGGATTTTTTTTGTTGTGGTTGACGTCACAGTTGGGGCAGGTTTGCACATTTTTGGCCGACGTTATCGTTACCTGGCGCCAACGCTTCATTTGTTTTGAAACTACGCTGTATGGTGTCTTGTGCCAATCACTGTTGGGTCAGGAATGTAAAAGACACGTCAAAATACATACTTTGATGCCGTAATTAATACGTGAGTTCGTTACGAGCACCAAGGTAAGTTATCGCAAAAGCTTCATTGTTTGTTTCACCTACCTACATTTTACCCGGTGGTCAACACAAGAGCGTATTCTTTTGAAAATAGGACTTTTAATACAGAATTTTAAGCATTTCACTAGCACTTATTATGACAAGATTAAAGCTGTAGAGTGAACACCAAATATTTGACCAAATAAGGTACTTTTTTAGTAGTCAACGTCCCTTCAAGCAACACGGGTGCCTGAAGCATTATTGCGTAGAACAACCGTACTTTTGTAAATCATAACGAACAGAACAACGTTCACGTGAAGATCAAGCGTACAGAGCCAAACGTTCCTTTTTGTAGACCAAGCGAACAGAGCATCGTAGTTTGTAGAACGAACGAACAGAGCATCGAAGAGTTTGTAGAGCAATAGTACCGAACATCATACCGGTGACCAAGCGTACATTTCTTCGATTCCATCGATGAGGTCCTTCTTCGAGTCTACGAGGTAGTCTGAGTTTAGTAGGCTTTTTCTTGGTATATTTATAGGGTAAAAGGTTCTCTCTTGTATCGCTCCCACCAGGAAAGTGCATCATTTCTTAGTTTATTGTTTATGTCTGTGATTCCAAGGTGTTCTTAACGGGGAGTTTAATTTCTTAGTTTACTTATGAGAGCTTTAGTTCCAGATTGTTCTGGCGCGTTTCGCAATAGCCGGTGCACCTCCTAATAATACTTTGTCATTCGCTGCGTGAATGGCAGTCTCGAACCACCCACTTCCTTATTTAGTGTTGCTTTGAGGTCTCCGTTTCGTAATCTCCTGACAGTCTTGTACCTCCCGGTACGTTGCACTTCGTGCTTTTACTCTTGATGCTCTCCGGTCAGTTTCCTTCAGCTCGTTAATTGAGCTTCCCAGTTAATCTTGCTTCATATCCTGTTTTTCAGGTCCTTGCGTAGACTTGTTTGCATTTCAGTTCGTCTTGCAGCATTTGTGCATTCTGCTGTTCGTTGCATCACGGGTTTATCATAAGGTCATTGCCTTTCTGCTTAACTTACATATTGTCTCATGAGAATCGCTCACTACGTTCTCCTTCATGTCATTTGCTGCATATATATCATAGGCTTTTTGTTCTGTGTCGCTTCTTATTGGAATTTAGGTCAAATCATGCTGTGAACAAAGTTTGCTCATAACAGCTATAATCCGCGTTCTAGAGTTCTTTATCGGCTTTCTAGCGTTGCGGGTGCCAAAACTATGACTTAAAAACAAACTTTTTGGTGAAAGATAGTCTCACAAAAGGTATACTTGGACATTTCGGCCAAATGCCATAACTCTCGAGCCGATTGATCTAGACATCTGTTCAAACTCTCAAATGACACGCAGTCTTAATTTCGACTGAAAAATATTGGGAAGCTTTTGATTTGAGTTTTTTTGTAGGTGATGTCATTTTGGGTTTGATTTAGAATTTGTTTGGCTAACATCATCAGGCCCTCGACACCAATACGCTCCCTAGGCCCTTATACGTCACAATACACTCTCTTTTATCATTAGCCCATGTGCTGGAAAATATTTCGACAAGGAAATCGCCACGTGGAACACCACGTTTTGCACAATGTGCAGTTACTCAAACTATTTTTAGGTAGGCAGGGACTGTTGTTGCCAGGAAAATAAAATATAGAAGCAGGCATAGTGTGCATTAACATGTACTGAACCTCGGTATCCATGCGTACTATGAACAAACAGGCAAAGCCTTCGCGTTAAATGTATCGCACGATGGTTATTAAAGATTTGTTTTTGTTTGTTTGCATTTATGCTCAATTCTTGTGCAACAGTTGTCACATTGGAAATGTTGTACAGTCGGTTTAAAGACCCCTGATTGTTCATCAATTGGGTCAAATGTTTGAGACGGTCGCGAAGCCCCTAGTCTAACGCCGTTATTATTGTGCAATTTTATAAAAAGATGTTATGCTTTTTC
>Ga0210059_1010859_pt1 | contig 14011 bp, 9 predicted proteins | sample Ectturendosymbi2_FD_188042 | JGI IMG/M metagenome (GOLD analysis project Ga0210059, IMG submission 188042) | Ecteinascidia turbinata endosymbiont from Florida, USA - Sample 2 (SPAdes) (version 2) | ecosystem: Host-associated > Tunicates > Ascidians > Unclassified | place: Key West, Florida... | reverse complement strand
AGCAGCAGCTAATTGGCTTTTACTTAAATTTTGAAATTTTACAGTGAGCCAGCAGTGAAGCATCCGGCTGTGGTAACGTTTCACAGGTAACCTCTTGATAACGATTCCGGACAGCTGGTTTATACAAAACACCATTACACGACTGAGCTCGTGCAAGCTGTTACGCTTTTTCTGCTCGAGCAGCTTTTAATTGTTGTTCTTTGAACTGGCGACTGAGACCTTTCATCCAAAATTTCAGTAATTTAGTGTCTTCCTCCGTGCACGACAAACAACAGTGTAGAAGTTTGGTCGTGTCTTCCGCACTTCGGTTGTCGACTTTGACGAACTTGTACAGAACTTTCGCTTTGCTGCAAGGGAAAGAATAGCTGCTCATCAACAACAGACATACACACTTCTTAAAAAACATGGCAAAAATGTAAGCAGTAAAAGACATAAGAATAACAATATTGGGTGTGTTTATGCGTTTTCTTTTTAGCAATATGCTGAGTGAATATCAAAGGGGCTTAGCACAACTTTGGTTTCTTGTGTATTGATTACACGATCGGCTTTATTACTAACTTCCAAACCCAGAGTGGACATGAAGGCCAGCGCGTGTAATATGGATCTGTAGCTATGTTACGCAAGAGTGGTTAGAATCAGACGCTGTCTGAGCGTTATTTTGGGCCAACCAATTTTTCAAATCGGAAGACCAGATCTGATATCATCTGAACGGTTAAACAAGAATACGCTATTCACGATGCTGGCAGAGGGTGCGCTAAGCTTGGTGAGGATTCAAGCACGTTCCATTAATGCATTAAACCAACTTTGTTCTAATATTTCCACGATTCTGAATTTACTGACAACACATAATACAGGAGTCTCCAGGAGCAGTATTTTGTATCCGATTCATGTTTGAGTCTTTATCGAAACGTTTTTGGTGAATCGATCATTTTCTTGTATGGATCAGTGTTCGTATGGATCTTGTATGGATCGCTATTGTTCTCTTACGGTGTGTTATATTCAATTTTTAGAGAAAGTTTGAAGTCGTCAATTACCATATTCTTTTTAAACGCGCGCCGTTATGGTTGCATGCGGTTGGAGGGTCGACGTAGCATGAGAGACAAAGTTACGATGTGGATCCTAAATCATTCTGCTCAGTTCAAACCATTCAAAATATAAAAATTTTGCCAGCAGCGCGTAATGGCACATGCTCATTGTACCTGCGTCGCAAAGTCAGTGCAGCAAATTTGTAACTTCAACGTATAGTTCTTCAATTTTACGTTTAAGATCACAATAGGACAACGGCAGGCTTCTTGGTTTAATTGAACCTTTTTCAATGAATTCCGTATTTTAAGCAATTCACGAAAAAGCACACTTACTTCATCCACTCTTGCTTCAGGCAGATCAAGCATTGCTCCACAACTTCATCCGAAAGACTATCGTTGGCCAAAGCAACCTCGAGCTTGTGCAGCATGGTTGGCATTTTTTCGGGAATAACACAACCGCTAGTCATCCGGAATTCTATGCCGTGCATTGCAGTCGATGTGTACATGGGCAACGCGGGGTAGAGCTGACTGAGGCGTTGACTGGTCGAGATCTTTGGCACAACGTCAATAAGAATGAAGAAGTCAGAAGTCCGCACGTGTGCTGGAATTGAAACGTTCTCTTTCAGGCCCAGTAGATTCGCCTTGTAAGAATCTACGTACGTGTTGGAATTCGTTACCATTTTAACGCAACCGACTGGAATAATGCTCTTCAGCACATGGAGAGCAGAGGTGATCACTTCTTGATCCTGACCTCGCCACACGACCTGATTGCCGATCAACAAATGCCAGGCAATAGCCTTGAACAAGGGAGGCATTAATGTTGTCCGCATGTGTCGCAGTGACACGAAGCAGTTCTCGTTCTGCTCAATGTCTTTGGGGCTTTGAACGGAAAGTGCGTTTTGTTCGGCGGCTGCTTCGATGAGAGCGGCATCTTCGTTCGAAATAATCGAATTGGAACGGGAGGTCCTGGCGACGATCTCCGCTCTTACGACGTCGTCGTCCAGCGGCGGCGCTTTCACAATGTGCTCGCGAATTCGTTTCCGCGCGTACAGCATTATCCACGTGAAAGACGAATGCAGGTACGGGTAAATTTCCGGATTTCCGGTAAGATCGATCAGCGACTTGGCGTTTGACGTATCGCCTCTTTGCTGTCGAAAATTGTGCGGCGTCACGGCGTTTGCAGCCCGCCTGTAATATCGCTGGTGAGCCTGACGACAGGACGCCGATTCTGTACTGCAGATGTTTTGAGCGCACTCCTGCAAAACAAAACAAGTCTTCTGACCAACCGAAAGCACGGGCAGTGGTGTTACAAAGGAAAATGGTAAAAGTTGGTGTGAAATACCCAGGGGTGTAACGAGGTTAGATGGCGCCGGGAGCTAGAAACAAGTTGGGCGCCCCATGTTCGAACCCGAGGTTTTTCGGAAGCAAATGTACCATATTTGAAAAAGTACTTGTGACATTGTTGGGACTTTTCGGTGCCCCCATACTGATTCGGTGCCCGGGAAATTGTGCGACCTTCCCCCTCGTTACGCCCCTGGATCTACCGCAGTGCGTCGACTTCGTGTCTCCATTTATGACAAGGCTGATACCCAATACAATAGTGCATATTTCATGTGTTAGGGTAGACTTACGGAGTAAAGCATAACACATGTTGACTATAACACGACCAGGCTACGTTCTTAATTTAATAGAATATTCAACTAACCTGCAAGTGTTTAATGATTTTGCCAATGCACCCCACAAGAAAGGGCCAAGACTGAATAAGAAACATTCTGTCTGGCATCATACATATGATGCTGTACCAACTCTGTTGCCCTCTGGCAGAATAGTCTTTGAGATAAAAAGTGTAACTGATAACATATCCGCTTTGTTCGTCGCCAAACAAGATTGGCCCTTCGTGACCTTGACAAACTTCACAGCTCAAACTTCGAACGCATGCTTGACGAACAAGGGAATATATGTCCGGATTTCGTGGATGCTGCGTGCCGATGTATTTTGCACCAGTTTGATGGTCATGTATAACATAACCAGAGCTGCCATCTGCAAGTGAACGACAAGCTTGACAAAAGTTTGTTTTTCTGCTGAGTGTTTCTTTGGATTGTTTTGCTGTAGCAAGAGCAGAATCCTTGCTGGTGCTGCTACTGGTATCTGCATCATCACTTACGCTTGTTTTTTGTTTTCCACTCACACTTGTGTGTAACTCATCTCCAGAATCTGGAGAAACCTCATGTTCAGCAACATCCCTTTCACAACAGAACACAATACTTGGCCCATGATGTTCACAAAAGTGGCACAATGCTATCACTGTATCCATTTGCTTTAATTATTGACAGAACACCACTAAAGTAGCACATACATGTATCTTCTGTGATACTGACAATATCAAAATCGCATAAGCAATTTTCACACTTGGAAGATAGTTTAATCTTTGTTTTTTTGGGCTTTCAGATAAGGATATCTGCCATAAACATCAAGAAAGAAGCACATATAACAAGCCAAGTGTTAGAACAACCTTTATCCTTTAAATAGGATAGAACAACCTTTAAATAGGATTAGCACTTCTAATGGCATAACAATGACTTACATCTTAAACACTTAATGCATTCATGAACTTACATTTTTTACTTCAATCAATAGAAGTGCCTAGCTTTTTCTTCTCTGTGCATAATAACATGCAACCATGCGCTAAACTTTGGCACCATATGTCAAGTGTCCTATTTATCCATGAAGTAGCAGTTCGATTTGCAACTATACTACAAGGGAAGGTAGCTTACTTTATTACATGGAAATACTTCCCATTCTCCACTTTGATCTAAAAATTTTTGTGCAGTGGGGATGACAAGCACACTAACGAAATGACTGTTATGCCTTTACCAGACAGACTTTCATTATCTTCACAAATTATTCAATTTTAAGCACATGAACCTAGAATTATTTTGCAAAGATGAAGATGCTGTCACCACTTGTGGGAATAAAATTTTACTATTAAAAGGTACAAATGCGGAAAACCACCCTAACTATCTTTGACCTTCATTTTCAGATTGTTTGGTTTTGTTTCTATGTATTTTAAAACCCTGCCATAAATATATCAACGCATAGCACCATTTTTCATATAAATAGGTTAGATTTTCAGATTTACAAATCTGTTGAAGACAATATTTACTTTACATGGGTTCTTAATGTGCATTGTGCATAGTTACTTAGTTGCCTCAAACATGCGACTTTATATTTGAGGTTGATAGTTGATTGCTTAAGAAAAAAATTGGGGTCAAGGTATATTTATGTTTGAGGTTAGATCAAGGGTAGTACCACAACACAAAGTACCTCAGGACAAGCTGCATGTAATTTGGTGTACATTTCTATGCTACAAGTTTGTTTTTTTATGGAATCAGACCCAGTGTGTTTGATATACAAACTTGTACCAGTTTCTGGTGTAGTTATTAAAATCAATCCTGTTCTCAAGACAGTAGACTTTGTTAAATAAATCCACCTCAGTGCCAGCCAGTTTTGAATTAAGTAAGTGGCAGCTGTTGCCACAAAAATGAGTTCAAAAAGAAACATTTAGGTTTTCAGATTTAGTAACTGGCAATTACTCAATGCAAAAATCCTTTCCCAAGGTAAATTGGATGCACTGTGGCTGCATTTTCTGTCCATGGATCCATTAAGCAAATCTTGCAGCTTTGGAAAATCTTGTTCTTAATACTTTTCTGTTGTTCTAAAGCAGTGGTTTTTAACTGGGAGGGCACGCCTCCCCAGAGGGGCATGAGCCCTTACACATTCTACAACATGGAAAGTTTGATCAATAAATATGGGTAAAATAACAAGTTCGGGTAAAGAGATTTTTTACCCAAATTTGTTTTTTTTTGGCCTTAACTTTAGAACCAGAAATACTAGAAAGGCAATCAAGGGCTACAAAGACTAGGATTATAGCCTAGTTGCCACTAAAAATGTAAGTCAAAAACTTGGGTTGGGAACCAGAGCCTGATGACCTTGGTCAAAAATGCCTAAACCTTACCAACTTATGATGTCACCCACAAAAGAAGAGAAATCCAAAACTTTTCAGTTAAACAAAATCCAAACTAGAAGACTTGTTGCATCTTTTGAGGGTTTGAATAGTTATCCAGCTCAATCATCTGGCAAGTAATAGAATTGCAAAGTGGTGCAAAAATAGTGGCTCATGTGAGATTTAAAGGGAAATTGACCAGCGACGAAGGTGTTAAGGGGATGTGGTAGAAAAAAGGTTAAGAACCACTGTTCTAAAGAATGAAACAGTGACATCTAAAATTTTTGAATTATTCTTCAAGCTTTATAAGCAGTAGAATCCTTTCTCCATAACAAAAACTATTTTGGGCTTATAAAAAAAGTTATAATAATCAAACTAAAGCAACTTTATCACAAAATTTGCATGTTGTTAGATGAAAATGCTGAGTATATCATGCAGACTTGTAAACAAATGTTTTTTATGTATATACATTAGATAGTTTAAGTCAGTATTATTTTGATAGCCACTATTACAGATATTTACTGCATGCATGACAAAACAAGACATTAACTTTATCCTTAACAAGTAGCATGGGCCTAAACTCAATGCTATTTAGTAAAAACACAAAGCATATTTATTTCAAATGTTGATTTAACTTTTTTTCAACATCCCAAACCTATAAGCTACATTGACATGAGTATGTTTATCTATTTATTTGGTAATTTTCTGCTTCATTACCAAAAATTAATAACAATCTTAATTTTACCAACTCTTTTCTATGACTACTGTTGAACACATGCTTGATTTTTCCATGAGCTTGCTTGATTTTTTACCACGTTTTAAGATAGAAAATGGCTAAAAAACCCTGAGTTTGTCAGGTCACCAGCACTGTTGTGGTACTGTAATGGATGTGTTTATGTCTTCTGTGCGAATGGTTTTTGGTTCGGCTCCCACATTGGTGGCTTTCGTTTTGGTAGTAGTGGTGGCACGTTTCAATTCATGGTCCCAGTTTTTCTTTACTTTTTTCAAAACTTTTTAGAACTTTTGTGTCCAGATTTACAGTTTAGGTTTGGGTTTACATTTACGTTTAGTACATTTCTACCAAGCCTACTACAGTCCACTAAATAGTCGCCGTGCGTTACTGTCACATTATAGGCAGCAGACAAATAGGTTTTCAAATATGAAGGTCCACTGGCGGACCTGCAGTCACTGCCTTTAAGAAATGTTTAGATCTGTCATAATTACTTATGAAACAATTTGAAAATCAGCAGCTAAAACAGCTGACATTACCAATACTTAATAAAGAGTATATCTCACAAAATGGTAATTTTTATGATGATATGTGAAAAGAATATGTAATGACATACTTGGCAGTTGATAACAGTTAAAACAGATTGGCATATCATGGTGCATGACATTGCTTCAGCCTACATGTATCTGCTTTTAAGACAAAAACTTAACCTTTAGGCTACTCATGTGTGATGATTCAAAATAAAATTTGTAATGAAGTAACTTATAAAAACTTAAAATTCTGAATGGATAACATAAAACTGAATGTGTTGAAGCACAAGTGCATGATGTTGATGTTATTCTTCACTAGACCCACTTGTTCTGTGCCCTTCTTTTACTGATTTCATAATTTGATAGCGTTAGGCTATAGATGATATCATCGGCCAGAAATTATAGGTGTACCAAAGAACACCATCCCTGTGATGTGTTGAGTGTAACTACCAGCATTTTTGTACTTTATATTCTTCTAACTGGTGTAATATAGCACAATATGGCTACTAAGCACTGTTGTAAGTCAAAAGAGCTACCATATTTTTCAGACCATAAGATGCATTTCCAATCCTTTAATTTTCTTAAAAATCAACAGTGCGCTTTATAATATGGTGCACTTAATGTTTGGATCTGATTGTGCTTTCTCACCTAGATAGTTGTATTTGGTAAAGGGTGCTATTTATTTAATTGCTAGTTACGTTTTTTTTGTAAACAGACCATTGTGTTGCGTAATAAACCAACAACAAATGCAATGAGCAGCGTATGTGGTTCTAAGAGTAGATACCACAGATCGTATTACTCTGTGGGGCTCGTGACAACATAGTTAAATTAGGCACACACCTAATAAAACGTACGCACCACTTCTACTTGATTCTAGGCTATTCATGTCTACGGGATTATCCATGTTTGACAGATTAACCTCCTCGTATGTACAGTCATCACGGATTAAACTCCCATTGGCGACTCCGAAACTTGGGAGTTATTGCAAAAGAGTTGAATACAGTTTGACTTATCTAAATTTTGCTTCATGTGCTTTTTAAACCAGTGCGCCTTCATGTATGAAAAAAAGCAGCTAGCATTTATAATATTTGACATTGCGCCTTATAACCCGGTGGCCTCACAGTATGGTCCCAAAAATACAGTATTTATTTTACACAATAAAATCATTTTTATCTAAAACAATCTAGAGCTTAACACCAATATGTATGTTCTTCCCAGATAAGATGAGCTTAACACCAATATGTATGTTCTTCCCAGATAAGATGTACAAAACCATTCTAAGCCATTTTTGGTTATCCCACAGCGTCTGATGACTGATTGATGTCATTGAAATCAGATTATCATAACTAGCAGAAGTGAGGTATAGTCAACCTCACCTTCTGCATACCTTAACCTTGCCTTTGTTATAGATGATATAAACACCAATCGTTGAGACCTTGTTGTGGATCACTAGTCTAGACCGGTTCCCTGTAAAAGCAAGGCGGAGCTCTTTAAAATAGCGGAGCTTGGTTGTGGAGGTTTAATGACATAACCAGAGTCGCTAAAACCAATATTTTCCGTTGAGCAATGATAACTTAACGGTAGCAAAAATAATTTCACTGCAAAAGGTGATATTACCCCACGGTAAAAAAAGTCTATTTTGAAGTTTGATAATTTTTGGTCATCTGAGTTTCACAACGGTTCGGGGACAAAAAAATAGGTTTCAACAGTTGTGAATTTATACAATTTTTAAATAACGCAAACTTCCATGCATTCCATGTTTGGAGGAAACCCATATAAGTTGCATTGATAAAATATTTTTCCTTCACTTTTTTTCCTTTTTTTGTTTCTGCAACGCAACTTTTTCCACTCCGGTTACGTCATCAAACCTCCGCAACCAAGCTCCACCTTTTACAGGGAACCATCTAGACCTATCGAAAGAAATAGTAGACCTTCCACAGCACTCATGAATCAATTACACTTACACACTATTATCACTGATTACTCCATTCAGTTTCGGAGTACGTCTGCTGAGGCTTGCGTAATTTTAAAATATTTTACCCTAACCCTTACCCTAACCCTGTACTGAGTTTGGGACGAGTACGTTAGCCTACACAGCATTGCCTACACAGCGGTGCAATGCTGTACTGTATCAACTTAAGCTAGGGGAGGAGGGCTAGCCTTCTAGTTCCACAGACGGTTATCAGGCTAGACTTAACCGTGTATCCACAGTGAAACAAGTACAGTGTCAGTGACTGAGCAGGCCTAAGTCAAGTGGTCTGGTAGTGTAGTTTAGGCTAGTAGTACTACACTGTAGAGTAGAGAAAAATGTTTCAGTTATAAAATTTACATGAGATATGATGTTAAAGTGCCACACTTTACAGGGTCCCACGGCTGTTCTGAGTGTTCCACTGTATAGACTACAGAGTAATATAATAAATATTGTTATTTGCAGTAGATCGCGGGCTGCAGTACAAAACAGTGTCTCTGTCTTTGGTTTTCTACGCAACGCTGTTACTGTCACGCTCAGATGACTACAATCATGTGAGGATGACGCGGTCATCCAAAATAACAAAATAAACAGAGTTGAGTTCCGTGTTGCACCACCAAAAATTAGAATTGTTGTGAACATGAAGTCTGTGTGGATTGACATCCGAGAGAATAAATCGTTGTATGATTTTTTCGCAGGAAATTTGAATTCTGCTCGAATTAGTGTTGTTTTGAATTTAAATGGTCTGGGACTATAACCCTTCTAGATGAATAAGATTGTAGGACTGAGCATGCGTTGTGTTACCTGAAATCGATTTTCTATTAAAAAATTGCTAATGGAATCAAACCCTTCACGTTTGTGGAGACTAGTTGTGTAACTTTTTCTGCATTTGGGTCAAATTTATGCTTAGGAAACTATTTTTCGAAATTTGTTGATTGTTTTTGAAAAAAGCATTTGGCCTTTTTTGTTGTGGAACCAGTCTTATTTTACGAGCTGTAGGAGACTAGCAGTCAGAGTTTTCAACGCTTTTGCAAAAACCTTTCGCCTTTTATAACACTCCACCAATTCCATGTATCCACAGTTCTGCACACTCGTATTAGGTGCTGAAGTTGCTCACGGTTACAGGGACGATAAGGTAATCAGTGGAAACATTTGTCACAATTTATGCACAGTTCAACAGCGATCGATTGTCCAGTAGCAGAGATGAGCACGGATCAGGACTGGATCAGGACTGAAGCCAATTTTAGCCGGATCAGGACTGGATCGGACTGCAATTTTTTTTTAATTAACGGATCAGGACTGGATCGGACTGAGAAAATTTTTGTTTTGATGTGATTATTCTAACCACATCAAAAATGTTAGTTGTATTGTGATTTTACAGATTTGTTAAATGGTGGTGTATATTTTGCCATCAGTGGCAAAAGCTCTGCTAGGACGATTTGCTGGGCTATACATCCACTTTTGTCCAGACTCCACATATAGCGTTGAGTTTGTATTACTAGTGTTAGGGGTACTACGTCCCCTAACACCGATAATGACAAAAGTACAACATCGAACACTGCCGAAACACAACCAACTTCAGTGTCAGATTCTGATGAAAGCATCACAGTTAAAATAATGAATGATATGCTCTCTGACTTGGAGTGAAGCGCAGTGACCAAGCGAGAGAAATTGTTACAAACGTGAGTACCTATATTATATATTAATGTGAAACGATGTAATGTTGTCTAAAAGCACCTAAGCATACTTGTGAAATTTACCTTCGTGTGTATGATTTGCAGAAGTCATGTATGAAATAACGTCATTGACAGACTTGTATCATGCATTTCTAGGGCATTACAATTTGTTCCAAACAATTGAAAAAATATGAAACGCCAGAACAGACTTCGGAAACCTTACAAAAGTAATAGACTGGCTAAAAGAGTTAATTCAAGTTAATGAACACGAACCAGAATTAGAGAGCGAAATATTTATTTGTTATGAAGGACAAAAAGTCCAAGTAGTGGCCAAAACGAAAAGTCAAAAGCTGTACACGAGCAAATGGAGATTTACGCGTGAACCATGTAAAAAGAATGCAACAATTTAATCATATGATTACGTGCTACAGATGGCTAACGCAGGTCTGTTAAAAGAATACGTTGACAACGAAGAAAACATCTATTTTGTTTTCAAAACATCAGTAATAGAGGACCAAAGCAAACTGCAAAAGCCATTTGAACAGCTAAATCCCGAAGAAGTTATAGTAATGATCTACAAATGGTTAAGTGAAAACACGAGAAGTGTGACGAAAATACAGTTGCGAGTGCATAATGCCAACCACAGCGTAATGCATTATATAGGACTACGTATGTACAACCGACAAATCTGTTTCGTACGTTGGTACGTACATGATCTGCCTTCACAACACCAGCAAATAACACATATGTGGAAACCATCCACCACATAATCTGACGATTGGCGAAATAAAAGAAAGTGTGAGAAGAGCACAAGAGGTAAATTACTTAGCCGCTCGCGGACCAAATCAACACGACTTACCCACAATCGATGCAATACTTGAGGAGTTGTTAACTGAAGACAAAGAACCAGAGTTACCTCAATTGGCCGACAACAACTTAGCTGAAGAGTTGTTGAACACTGACGTTATGGGATAAAAGAACTCTGAAAGATTTCTCTGTACAGCCGAAGCAAGCCAGTTGGCATGAATCAAGCAAAGTACGCAGGTTGTACAAAATCATGTAATGACTTCCGATCAACTGGAACAAGTAATCCAGAGACAAACCTGTCCAAATTCTGCACACCCTTGTCAGCCAGAAATCACGCGTCAATCTCCAGTGACGATACGAGGACAAGTTAAAAGAAACGAATGAAAGTCACGCCGCAAGAGACACACGAAGTTTTATACGGTTTGTGACATGATTAAAATGCTTAAAGAAAATGTGGAGAAGCAGCATTGATAACCGAAAATATGTGTGAAAATCAAGCAAAATTAATACAAAAGGAAAATGTATTTAAAACAGAAGAGCACAAATTGTAAATCAAATTAATAAATAAAATAAAAGTACAGAAACAAATAAGTTAAAAACATCAGTAGTGTACAGAACATAAAAAACCCTAAACCGGGGGTACCCAACCTGGGGAACATGCACCCCTGGGGGTACATTTGCCTATCTGAAGGGGTACATTTAAGGTTAGCAATAGAAGATAAAAAATATTTCCATATTGTTTATTTTAAAATCTTTATACATATATCACTTAATATTATTTTCAAAAGTCATTACATGTATATTGTTAAATGTATCTATGAAAAATCATGAGAAAATATTTTGTCATAAGGAGTTTTAGTGGTACATGTTCATCTGTCAAAATTATGAAGGGGTACATTTTTAAGTGTTGAAATGCTGTAGGGGTACATGCTCATTTGTCGGAATACTGAAGGGGTACATGGTAAGAAAAAGGTTGGGAACCCCTGCCCTAAACCAATCATAAAATTAAGCAAAGCAAACAAGTCAACATTGATGGAACAAACTGTAAAAACCGTACAAGAAATTAAAAGAAGTAACTAAAGCGCATTATCCAACGCAACGTAAAATGCTGAAGATGCTTAATGTAATGTTGAAAATACTCAATGTATTTGAATATATGTGCATCAAACTATATTGTAATATGAACTATCGTTTAAAATGTTTAGAATGCATGAAAATATGAAAATTTGATGTTGTGCATTATTGTGAAATGCCTATATATTGAGTGTTATCAGCGACAAGATCTCAGAAGGCCTGTAGGGCCAGGTACGTGTTGTGCTGATCTATGCTCCTTGATCTCGTGATAGGAGAGGGTTTGGTTGAACGTACACTGGTCCTCAATCGTGATGGCACGCCCAGCAGACAAAATCTGAGGCCATCAGGCCCACAGCGAATAGATTTCGTGCTGTGAAACTAGGGAATGCTCAGGCAGCCAGTGTCAAGAGGGACACACTGGTTCACAAGCAAAATTGAAATACGTCAACCAATCGGTGACTAATTGATTTCCGATGGCCCGAAGTTTGGAAACGAAATGAATAAGAGTGTTACAAAAACGAAGGTAGCACTAAAAGGACGTTCCAGTACGCAAGCAGGCGATACCCTCAAGAAAGTCGCAATGCTTACCAAAAGGGAATGCAACAATTACGGCTAGCTATTTAATAAATGTGTTTAGTATAACAGTGAGTAGAAGGATAGGGAGAGAATGAGATCTTGTACTGAGAAATTGTAAGTTGTGTTGTAAATATTTGAACGTTGGTCATTATGAGTCCAATAAAAGACGTGTGTGTTAATTTCACTGGATTACACCAGCATCTGGTCTTAAACTAAGATGATGTTTGTGATTCAGAATTGTGTTAAAAGTCTCCTGAGAAAAGCTGAGAAAACCGAACCTACAAAAGGATAGTCGTAAAAATCAAAGCCATTGCTTTAATGAATAGGCTTTTTCGTAAAGGCATAAAACTGTTAGGCCGTGGCAAGAGTAAATTACATGCTTTTACCTAAAACTAGCAACAGGGTGAACGTAGTCAATGTGTTAGTGTCTACGCCTGCTGTGCGTGTGTTCGGTAGTACTGCTCTCACCTTTTGCTCTGGCGTAGCTGGTAGAGATCACACCTTTGATGGGAGATCTTTTTATGTACTTCAAAAAGATTCAGGTTTAGGTTTAGGGTTAATGTTTAGGGGTTAGTTTTAGGGTTTATTTTTAGGGTTTAGTTTTAGGGTTTTGTTTTAGGGTTTTGTTTTAGGGTTTTGTTTTTGGGCTTAAGTTTTGAGTAAGTTATGGGTTTAGGTTTTGGGTTTAGGTTTCGGGTTTATGGTTTCGGGTTTAGATTTCGGGTTTAGGTTTCGGGTATAGGTTTTAGGTTTAGGTTTTGGGTTTAGGTTTTAGGTTTAGGTTTTGGGTTTAGGTTTTGGGTTTGGTTTTAGGTTTTGGTTTTAGGGTTTAGGTTTTGGGTTTAAACTTTGGGTTTAGCTTTTGCGTTTAGGTTTTGGGTCCAGGTTCAGTGTTTTAGGTCATGTGACAGAGACCCGCATGCACTAACACAAGTGTATCATCCTTGTCACTTGACCACTTCTACAAATTGGGTTCACCTAATGGCAAAATAACTCCAGCAGTGCTTTTGCGTCTGATGGCAAAATAAACACTGCCTTATTAAATTTTGGAAATGACAAAAGGTTGTGTCTATTTTGCCTCATGAGGCAAAATAAAATACACAGTTTTACATGGGCGAATCAGGACTGGATTGGACTGATGATTAAAAAAAAATTTGCGGATCAGGACTGGATTGGATTCAATATTTGCAGATCAGGATTGGACTCGGACTGAAAAATTTCAGAGTCCGCTCATCTCTGTCCAGTAGGCTACGGTTTCTGAAACACTGCAAAAACGAACTAAGAATTTTATAAGGGCAGCTGAACTGAACCAATGACCGTGAAAACACACAATCATTGACTGAACAAACAAACTTCACTGTCGTTTAGCCGAGCGCGCAGCAGTTAACAATTAACCAACAACACGTGCGATTATTTACAGAGAAGACTAAACACGCAACGAAAACGCAACTGCAAAACTGATAAAGCCTTTTGGATTAGTTATGCACCATGCAATGTGCTTTCCTCAGCTCTGACTTTGGGTCTTATCAGAAACACGCTGTTTCGAATGGCAGAATTTGGGCCATACGCTTTAACAGACGAAAACATCACTGACGGGCAGGGCCGGATTAAGGGGGGGGGG
>Ga0210059_1010858_pt1 | contig 14012 bp, 6 predicted proteins | sample Ectturendosymbi2_FD_188042 | JGI IMG/M metagenome (GOLD analysis project Ga0210059, IMG submission 188042) | Ecteinascidia turbinata endosymbiont from Florida, USA - Sample 2 (SPAdes) (version 2) | ecosystem: Host-associated > Tunicates > Ascidians > Unclassified | place: Key West, Florida... | reverse complement strand
CCCATTGATAAGCGTCGGATTCGTTGATTACGGGAGACATCCCGCTTCACGAACATAGAAAAAAGTGACTTTTTAAGTGACTTCATTGTTGGTGAAGTAAAAGATGTCTAAAAACGCAAGCCGAACTCCTCTTTCTGTGATGTAAAAAGAATCCCATGACAAAGGACAAGCCTGAAGCATTATTTGTTTGAAGATTTCAAAAACGTTTTTCAACTCAGCGGTACACGCTCATGTCTTCCTTGCTTTATTCATACCACAACACAGTCTTTGTCAATGAAACGGATGCGAACCGGTAAATGCTTGCATTTCGTCTTTCTAACCGTATCTGTTAATATATGTTTCTGGGCAGGTAAGCAGCCACGGCCTGCTCTGACTTAAACAAAAAGACACTCAGTCCTCAATCTTACCGTGATAAGTAATCACAAAGAATGAAGTTTTCAGTAACGTAATTATATTCCTTCCATGGTCAGTGAAAGTGTACCTCTTTTTGTAACAAAGAGAAGCAAGATAAAAATAAGAATTGTTGTCCTGATTTCTATACGTCATGGATCAGTGAAGGAATGAGCAAAACGAATGAAACGATGTCATACTTTCACTCTTTTTTAGCAAGAACTCATTTTTAGTCCGGTGATGTCGATAAATTCGAAGCACGCCCTCCATTTGTATCACAAAGCCTTTAACCACTGTTTAAATTTAAAAAATGAAGGAGAAAGATAAAGAATGTAACATGTTAAGATCTTATTCAGCAATGAAAAATTGAGCAAACATTTGGGAAGTAACATAGAAAAAAATGAAAGGTCTGTTGTACTTGGGAAATACGCAGTTTTGATGAAACATCCAAGAGTTGCAATATCTTCTCGTCTGAACCATTTTATATTTTGTCTCATTTACTTTGCAGTTTTATCAGCAAAATGATCGCTGGCATTTTCATGATCAGCTGCACTTTCGTCTTGGAAGAAAAAGCCGTTCCTAGCATTGACAGTTTTTTCAGATAGACGACCAAGAAAACTTGTCAAAGGGCCTATCAGTTCTAATCTTATTGGAGTTTTCCATTTGAAAGACTAAATGTGTGACCTTTCACATGAAGTAAAATTGGACCACAAGCATAGGGGAGTAAAAAGACATTGCATACATAATGCATATATTATATGAAACCTGTGCGAGAGTTGAACAAGGTAAGAGGAAATGAATTTCCAATCCAAGCAACTATTGTACATCTTTTTTCAAAAACAGTAGAAATGTAATTAGCATGCATTTGAATCACCAAGAGCTGTTTTTTTCCCTATAGTCCAAATGCCGCGCAGCTTTCCAGTGCGTTCAGCAAGCAGCAAGCATTTTATTCTACACAGATTTGCTTTCGAGTCACTTGGACCCGAAAAGCATATTTCGGTCGGAGAGGCTCGAGTGCGAACGAGGTCGTACATCTAGACCACTGTCCGTACATCAGCTGCTGGTGCCAGTGCGCATAACCGCGGTTTAGCCAATTAACAACTTGCTCCCAACGTGATGCAAGAGGTGCTATGAGTCATGCCGCATCAAGTAGATCGGCCTTGTAGATCTTTGTATACGCGTCGAGAGTTGCGTCCTAGCGCTGCGAAGCGCACTCGATAAACAAAAGCTGAACGTGATTCTATTGGAATAAGAGCTGATGATGCCAACCTAGCTGGCTAAAAAAAATATATTCTGTGATTTGGATCTTAGTGTTTGATTCTTGACTAGGAAAGGATTCGTTTCAATAAACAGGGTTATGAACGCGCTATTATGTGTAAGTAAACTTAAGTTACAGTTTAGAAAAGGCAGAGAAACTTGTTTAGCGATCGGAAGAAAGTAGGCAAGAGCTTGGAAGAAAAAGACACGTTGGCTTCTTTCTTTCCTCAGCACTAGAATACGTACAAAGCGGTTAGTGGGCGACCAACAAGTTGAGACACTTCCTTGCTTCAGAAGTTATCGGGGCGAAAGCCTTATTGCAATTTTAGAATGCAGTCGGTCAAGTCACATGAGCAGTGACAGTCAATCACCAATAAAATCTGATTCAGCTGGAAGCAGATTTTAAACTTGCAAAAGGATCCAAATATCGATTTTCAACGTTCTTATCATTCATCAAAAACGTGAAACGTAACGTTTTTGGTTTATTCGTGGAGACTGATTTTGCAACACGTACGCAAGTTCTAGTTACGTATTTTTGGGATAAATTCGCTCAGTTTGTGATAAAGAAAACAACCTGTGCTTTTTTTAATTGAGAAAACATTTTGCTCTCCGCAGAGGGATGAAATTATAAATTGTTGTAATTGGTATTGTAAGTAGCCAGTCGCAAAATTTACTGACCATTAGCGCTTTGTAAGTGAGGTTTTTGTTGGTATTTCTATTCACTCAGCTTACACCTTTTTTACAAGTCTATCGTTGGTATAGCGCTCACGCAACGACTGAGGAGATGCTATAATGTAAGGTCATAAACCCTCAATTTTCCCGTATCTTCCTATTTTGTGAAAAAGAATAGAAATGGTTTATCACAATTGAAACCTTTTGAACACTTTCACCAACTTCTTCATAAAATAACATAACACAAATGAAAACCCGCTCAGAACCTGCAGTATATTTTATTCCCACGCTAGCCAATTACTAAAATACCTGATGAGTGTACATCAACATTAATGGGAAGGTTATAACCATTTAATTTTTAAACATAAAATTAAATTTATAAAAATGTTCATTTGATAAAATGACACGGTAATTGTTATAATTAATGTTTACGTTGATAAAAATAAGATCACTTATTTTGTTCGAAAACCTCGTTTTTCTCACTCACTTGAAATGTGTCTACAGTCGCCTGCTGTGACGTTTGGCCAAGCAAAGGACTTTATTTAAAAAATTAAAAAACTTCTGGCATACCTTTTACCTTTTCACATGCTTTTCACCAATTCGCAATTCTTGCAATTATATTTTTATTTTTTGTATTTTCACAAAAAGCACATGTACACAAAGGCGGAATAGAAATGTCGAATTGCGAGCGTAAGTTGTGAACAGAATGTCGAAAATGTAATATATTTTGCAAAAAATTAAAAACTTTAAAGAAAAGCTATGCATGCGTGTAAAGACTTGCTCGCGGAGACTTCACCACCTGTTGGAAGGCAAGGTTTCTGTTCCAAAACAAGAGATTCTGTGTCGCTTAAACCAATTCTGCGTTGTAGAAACACAGCGACGCATGTCATGCATGAATTATTCAGGGTGATCTCGTCAAATCAAGCTTTTATATTGAAGCGACAGAATGACGGACGGCGCTCCAAGTACAGACAAAACACAAAACGCTGTAAAACGAGCGTGATTGAGTGAGTAATTGCACATATACGGGAATAATTATTGGAAAGGCAAATGCACTCGACGCCGAAAACAAGGGATAATTGTTCAATTGCCAAACGTCTTAAAGGGAAGACGACTCGCAATGAGCAACTATAAAGCTGATTAGAAATCGGATCGCAATCGCGTCCTACAGCCACAGAGAGTTGCTATAGTAACTGTTGCAGAACACTCGTCGGAAAACAGCAGCAAATCCATGAATTTTTAAACAACCCTAAACATTTACCGATATTACCACAGTCAAATGAGTTTCTCTCTCGTAAAGGTTTCAGTTCTGACGTTTAGCAAGTTGCAGCTGGCCTTACATATTTTGCAGTCGTAGTGGAAAGTATTTGTGTTGAAGGGGGGTTCAAAACATCCTGTATATATTTGCAGAAACGAGAAATTCTTAATTCGTGTTTCTTTGCTTGTCACTACCAAATAATCTCGATCACCTGGTTCTATCCCGTGCAGTACAGTATTTCTGTTTTATCAAAAGCAGTTCGCCCAAACTTTCAGAATCTATCAATTTATGTTGGTCTCTTTTTCTATCCATATCAACCTGATTTATCAGTTTTTTTAAGGAAAATGTTAGGTAACTGGTACGGACCTGTAGGGACCCGATTTTCAATTCTAGGGACCCGAATCAGGTCCCAAAAACACTTAAAAAAACCTGGATTTATTAATGTAAGGCTTGTGAAGCTGAGATTAACATGTTGCAATAGAAAACGGGGAACAAGCATGCTAAACAGGTATCACATCGGTGTGTGTCAGAGAATCAGAACCACTTGCTTGGTGCAAATCAAAAACATTAATATTAGTGTGCCGGACCGAAAGAAGTACATGTCAACTTTCGGCTTTCGTCCGACGTTCACTGAAGTAATAACATTTTGAAACTGCTGTGTTACCGGGGATTTACCGATTGCTTGATATAATTATCTTCGAACAAATTATGCAACGTTCAGCAGCGCAGTATCTACGGATAAACTCTTGAACGGTTATGTGGTGGGCAAATATTATGCTCGAACTGAAGGTACGCTGTCGGGTGTCACGTATTAAAATTTTGCGGCCATTCGCAATTGGGGAAAAATTTGAAACGTGACAACAGATACAAGCAACATTTGAAAATACTTTTACTTCTAAAGGCAATGACTTTGTACTTCCACTTATAGGTGCAGTGGTCTGAACACTTCAGTGTATGGCAATGTATTCATTGGCCGCGACCTACTGGTGGGTGACGGCGTTCTTTAAGGAGAGCTGCAAAACATTTCAAAATGTTACAATTTTCTGATATTTAACCGAAAAATTTCTCGAAAACCAAGCGATTTTATTTTGCTTTGATATTGTCATATCTAGTAAGTAAGCTCAAGTTTCCAATAAAGAGTAAATTTCGTAAGTTGTTAATATTTCGTTTTTCTCATATCTCAATTTTTTGTTTTGGTTTTACTGCAATATCTCACAGCCGGCCCCACCAAAATGTTGACTAAATGTGGATCGGGACCTGAAAAAATTTGGGAAGCACTGAAATAATGGACGTACAAAAGTAAAGTTTATGAAAGTGCAAAGCATTAAACTATAACATTACGAAATTTGATGGTATTAGCAGTGACCATGAGATTTTATAAAAAAATCGTCTCCACTATGCAAACATCGCTTACTGGCCATTAGCAATTTAATTGGTGAGTCAAGTCTTCACCAAATCAAAGGATGAGTACAGTAGCGGAAACAGGATGATTTGGTAGGGGGGATGCGATGTCGATTGCAATGAACCCAGTGCTTCACAGAACCATAATGCGTAAATCAATAACTTCCACATAAGTACTTTTACGAGGTAACAAGTCTAAGCTTGGTTTAGAAGAAGCTTGAGTGATGAAACTGGTCAAACTTTAACACTGCACCGCCACGGAACCAACAAGCAAATGTGGCACATAACAGCGATCTGACGGAGTCACTGGCGTCGGCGCTGGTACATCGAGGACTCGAGATAGGCAGTTCACGTGACGACATAATAATTATTCGCATTGTAGGTTGCGTTTGTTACATCACAATTACCGGTGGCAGTAGCAAGCATAGTGCAGTAGCGCTGCTTAACTTGTATGTTGCAGCAAGTGAGTGTAGTCACTTGGATGCGGTTTAGATCGGTGCTCTTGAAATGGGGAACCTTATAGTTTTTAATTGTCGTTTGGAATAGTCTCCAACACCCATAGTAATTTGCGAATAACATTTGTTATTGCAGGTAATTTTGATGAAATAATAACAAGAAGCGAGTTGATTGTGTTTATTTTGCAACCGAAATTCAGAGAACGGAAAGAAACAAACAATTCGTAATGAGTGAAAGCACGAAAAAACGAAAGCGAGAAAGCATGATCATTCATGGGCGTCCGCAGAAATTCTTCCAGGGGGGAAGGTCGACATTTTGTTTATCATTTTCAAATTGCTGACGATCAGTGTTCCTTCTAAGATAATTTTACACTGAACAAACATTTGCTTTAGTGAGCATGATTATTTTAGGGTTGAGTAAGTAGAGTTTTCAATTAATTACAAATTTTGTGAATTACGTATTAAATATACAATCTTATCGAAATACGAACAAAACACACATTTCATTCAAATAGCTCCTTGTTTTCGGTGGAGTTTCCATTGCTTTGGAATGTTGCACATGCACGAGAATGAGATTTCACTGCGCAACAGTTCTGGTGGTCCTGAGTATTTGTGTCCCTTATAGGGAACATTGCTGACGATGCAATGCAAATGGACGTTCAGAAAACGCTTTATCCTTTCTACACTACAAAGAAAATACCCCATGTTACGGTAACAATCACAAAAAACGTTTCGTTGGCAGCATAGCCAGGTATAATAGTATTACAACAATTTACATAGTGCGCAATCTGCAGATTTTCAACGCAGGGCATTTCTTTTCAAGTAAGCATTGCAATGATCTGCAAAGAAGAAGCTTTGGATTGCCATGGTTTTCAACGAAAACACAAATCATAACTTTATTTTACTTAGCAAGCAGGGACGCACCTATCTGATATAATCAACTGAACATGTTTTTGAAAATGTCGGGGAGGAATTGCCCGGTTGCTCTCCCCGTGATTGCGGGATCAGTTAGCAAGACTTGTCAGTATCACTGATAACAGTGGTTCTCAAACTTTCATGAGCCGTGGCCCCCTTCAAAAGACTCTCAACACTTATGGCCCCTGCTCATCAATAAAAATACCTAGTTTTGGCGTCTGCTCGTGGCCCCTGCTCGGCCTCTGCACGTGGTTCCCAGAGAACAGTTCCGTAGCCCCCAAGAGGAACGAGGGCCCCTTTGAGAAAGTCTGACTTAGAAACAAGAGCTGCAAACGTCTGGGATCTTGTCCAAAGCGATCAATAAAACCTTGCTACACAAACTGGACAATTAAGCAGACCTGTATGTGGACACGACTACGGACAAACTTACTACAATTAGAAAATCACGCAGGTTTTGCAAAATTGACCAGATGAATTATGAAAACTCGCCAAAGCAAATATAGCTTTGCACTCAGTGTTCACTCAGATGTCAGAACTAAACCTTAACGATTATGACGTATTCCCACAAGCCTGCATAGATGTATTCTACTCAAGCCAAGTAATTTTATATTGCATGAAAACAAGCCTGCACAAGTGTAGTTTGATAGTCAGGCGCTTTGGTCACACTCCCACTAATAATCGATTTTTTAAACTTGTTGAAGCATTTGCTACAGACCCACTCGTGCTTCTTTTCACAAAGTATGAATGTACGTGGCTTACCGCTATCAGCATGTCACTGTCTCGCTGCATTACCTGCCAAGACGTCTGCGTTCAACAGTCTCATGCAATAAAACGCCTGCCACCGTAATATATAGTGAACCTTTGCAGATTTGTTGCCATGATATTGTTACGCAATAAAGACCAACAATAGAACAATCCGCTCGCGACATTCGCAACCCACCTCTGCAGGTAACGGAGGGTACACGAGTGAACTGCAAGCTCGTCACTGCATAACACTACAACTGTGAACCTGACTCTTGTGCAGTGTGAGTTTCATGCCGGCAAAAAAACTGCCATTGCAAGAATCATATCAATTAAGCGGAATTAAGATACCGACTTCAGGTTTTTCCGGAAATATTTGGTTCTTAATCCCCATTTCCAGGCAGGGGGCAAATGCTTGTTTTGCCTCCCATGCCCTGTGGACGCCCATGCGATCAATGGCAATTTTATACCAGGTTCCATAAACACAAGGCCAGCTCATCTAATGAAACGAAGAAGCGTTTTTGACTAATTGTTAGCAAAGTTAAATTTTAGCATCTTTAGCGAGTAATGTGCAGTTCAAAAGTATTTTGTCGGTGATTTTCAATGAAATCAAGTGTCATGTCAACACCCCCTTAGGTCTAGTGGGGTGATGCATCCCCTGCATCCCCCGCCTGTGTCCGCGCCTGGATGAGTACACATGATCAGCCACCAGGGAAAACTGTTTTGGTTATTTACAGACATTGAGGAAAGAGCTAAAGAAAGCTGAATCGAGGCAACTAGGATTTTAGCTTGCTCGTTCTTCTAAGTGTCAACGCAAAAGACAAAATGGGGCATGGACTGAAAATGTGTGAGAATATTAACACTCAACTTTTAAGATTGTCAGTTTTTTTCGCTGTTTAGCATCTGATACAGTACAGGGATAGATGTGTCCTTGACTCGGTAGGGAAGAGAACACTCTGAGGATATGGCATCGATACAGGTCTAACTTTGAGTATCGATACATCGATACAGGTCTAACACTATCACTCCATCGGACACAAAAGAGGTAAACGTATGCTGTGGAAGAAAAATTCCAACATTGCACACGAAGTCTTCATAACTGCTAAAATCCTAAAATTTGGGAAGGCTGCATGACATGATAGAATCCGACCTGAAATGTTCAAAGCCTTAAATGGAGAAAGACTTCTTTTCCTAACTCGTGTGTGTCAAGTGGCCTGGTGCTCTGGAGGGGCATCGCAAAATCGGCAAAATGGGGTGATCACCCCCATACAGTAACGCTGGACAGGTCGCTCACGTATTGCCCACACCTTGAGTCACTTCGCAAAAAGGTGACATTGCGCGTCGCACTCTTGAGTCCACTTTCTGGCTCTGACTGGGGTGCTGGAGCAACAACGTTGCGAACAGCCACCCTAGCCATGGTGCCAGAACCGTCGCCAGAATGTTTTCAATAGGAGAGTTTTGCGTTTCTGCAAGGGGGCTTTGTTCGGGGGGCTTGACACTCTAAATATTGACAAAATCTCAACTGCTTTATACTGTTTCATGTTTCAATTTGGGGGCTTGGAGCTTTGTTTGGGGGGCTAAGCCCTCAAAAGTTCCCCCGTGGCGACGGGACTACTTGGTGCACTCAATCGCAGAGTACTGCGCTCCTGTCCGGTACCGCAGTGCTCATACTTGCCTCATTGACCCTGCCATCGACGACGCCTTGCAAATTGTGACTGGATGCTTGCATCCTACACCAGCAGACAACCTTCTCATCCTCGCAGGCATCCAACCTGCTGAGCTTCGTCACAAAGGAGCCACACTGCCTCTAGCACGCCCTGCCACGGAGTCTGGACACCTGCTCCACTCAGCGCTCACCTGTCCACCGAGTACGAATGCACGGCGTCTCAATTGGAGACACCCATTTGTACCCGCCGCACAATAACTCATCAGTTCATCTGACAACAATAACATGCGTGCGGCGTTCTGGACGGATCACCGATGGAATGCGGAGTGGTTGGCCAACCCTACAAGACTCTGCACTTTCATCCCCGACACCGGCACTCACCCTCCTGGAATGACCCTTCCAAGAACAGCTTGGGTCTGGCTTAACCGCCTCCACACTGGTGTCGGGAGTTTCTGCTCCTGCTTACACAATTGGGGTATTGCCTTCCCTTCGGCCTATGAGAGTGGCGCAGAAGAACAGACCGTCGACCATGTTGTCCTCCAATGTCCAATCCACCGACCTCTCAATGGACCCCAATGTCCAATCCACCGACTTGGCGGGTCTGGATGACGAGACAATCGAATAGCTGCTCAACACCTGTCCCGAGATTGAGTGGAGCCTAGCAGTGGAAAGTAACAACTCGCTCAAAACAAGGATCTCTCAAAAAAGAAGCCGGTCGTGGCACTACAGACCAACTTTTCACTCCCAAGCAAATTTTCGATAAATCTTGGAAGTATGTCAAATATGTCTGCACATATTTTTTCGACATCGAGTAAGCATACGACCGGGTTCCTCGTGAAAAACTTTGGTGAGTGTTGCGGAGTACGGTTCTGACAGCCGCCTGTTACTGGCCGTCAAGCTTTTGTATTCCTGCTCGGAAGTTTGTATCCGTGTCGGGGAGCTGACTTCGACACGGATACCGAGGATGTTACTGCTGGAATCTCCAGGGTCAACGGTTTGCTTTTTGCGTGCGATTTGATACTGCTAGAATCTTCTTTTCTGCAGTATGCGACCAAGCCGGAATGAAAATCAGCGGTAAAATGAACAAGATATTATGTCTCTCCAGAAACCCCGGGGAGTGTATGCTAAAAGTAAGCGGCAATACACTGTAGCAAGTGGAGAAGTTCAAGTGCAGAACAAGGAGGAAAACAGAACAAAAAGATTGATACTTCTTCTACGGTGTATCGCTCTGTGGTCACAAAACGGAAGGCTTCAACTACCGCTAAAGCCTTTCGTTTCAAATCGGTCTTTGTTCCATCCTCACGTACGGTCATGAACATTGGGTAATTACTGAAAGAGTGCTTTCTCAAGTGCAAGCAGAAGCGCTGGGTTTTTGCGAAGAGTTCACAGTGAGACGCTTAGCCACGTCTCCTCCGATTCGAGATATCCCAGTTACGTTGGTTCGACCATGTGACCAGAATGTCCCACAAAACATTGGCGAGCCTAGTCCTGCTTGCTACACCTGCTTGAAAGCGGCCCAGAGGTCGTCGTCCAAGAACGTGGTGGCGTGATTACATATCCGACCTTACTTGGTCCCGTCGGGGTGTAGATCTAGCAGAACAATCTGAGTTTCCGGAAAACCGTGAGATATTTCTCAGAGTTATTTTGCCCTGTATCTTTTTATCCACAGTCATATGAAGTGTTTCACTGTAGTGAATTAAAGCATTAGTTTTTCCTTGAAAATTCAGTTACTCTTTAAAGTTTGTTCCTCATGTCTTTTGTTGGAATTTCTTGATTTTCCTTAAGTTTGTTTCTCTAATTATCATTTTTTATTCGTAGTTAACTGCTTTTCATGATTATACTCTAGTCGTCTTATTGGTAGACTTTAGGCGCAGAATAAAGCGGCGTCAATAAGCAGGATAAAGCGGCGCAATAGTTTCCTCAAAAGTTTCTGTAAACTTTGAATGGGAAGCAAAATTCTTCGAAATCGAAGTTTTTGAAAAAATTTATAGATTTTTCCACTGGAAATAATTTCCCTCTACAAAATTTTGAGCTGATTTGGACTCTGCACAAACACTTGCGAATATTTTGAACATCAACTAAACGGGGATCAGCAGTATATTGGCTTGACGCATTTCTTCTGTCACCAATATTTGTCGCCAAAACATTTTTTGTTGCCTCTGTTTATCACCAAAGCAAGTAAACTCCGCTAACGTCAAACAACGCCTGGCGGCGCAGTATTTTCCGATTGTATTTATTATATAACAACGACGATAATGGCCATACAGTCTGATTTACATTAAAAGCAGGTAAAAACTGCTTGCCCAAGTTTGCCAGCACACGTTTATTGTAAGCCTTTCACAGAAATAGTGAATGGTACGTTTCAATACACTTCTTTATGATGCTGTGATTCAGGCCTGCACAACTCAAAAAGCTCGAAGGGCCAAATTATCAACATAGATTTGCCGCGGGCCGCAAATGTCTATTTCATTTTGATGTGGAGATTTCATTGTAATATGGAAGAAATTCTGGAACAAAAATTACTTATTCGAGGTCGAGTTTTTGCAACATTTTCTACGATTGAGAAAGCTCTGGCTGGCCGCAAGAAAAGCTTTCGCCAGCCGCGTGTATTGCGCAGGCCTGTCGTAATTGAATGCAAAAGCTGTTGCCCCGCTTGTGAACGTAACAATAGGGCAGACGATAGACAAAGGCTGACTGCCGAAACAGGCCGCGAAAGATCGATTTCACACAAAAAAGGGCCTTTTTAAATTGAGAAACTGTAGGCACGCCTTTACTTCAACCTGAGAGCAAGTTTTCCAGCATAAGATGATAATCCTGAGCTGGTGGCGTCTCAGTCTAATGTGACTGCAGCACTACCTTCTTCTGGGTACATTAAGAATTGTTTGGCTACCTGTATATCCGTGTATGCCTGCATGTGCGCCTTGTATTGATTTGGATTGTTGCAACAAGCGTGATTAAAACTTGATTGAAAATGAACCCAAGTTGGGTTCTCTTCATTTTTAAGAGGATTAAGATTAAAACATTGAAATATGCAGGTTAAGGCAGTATTGCTGGGTTGCATTTTCTTCCAAGATTTTGGGAAATGTCTACCAAGGTCTGGATCTTGAGAATGGATCCGAAATGCAATTAGTAGACCAAGACGAGATAGGTATCTGCAAACGCTTCTCACGGAAACTTGTAAAAAGAGCTTCCCATATTTGCGCTGTTGTTTCTCGTGGTTGAGAAAATCGTAGAGCGCTGGCAATGAAAAAGGATTGCTAAGAAATTAAAGCGCATCGTTCTTTTATCAGTTAGATCAGGGGTGTCAAACATACGGCCCGCGGGCCAAAACCGGCCCGCTGCGAGGTTGAATCCGGCCCGCGGGATGATTTCGTAAAGTAAAAACTTCATTTGTTTGATACGTTTATCCAGTCATACCTCGATAACTGGTGACTAGATTTCAATTACTTGAAACCTTAATGCACTTGCTCATATTTTATTGTTTCCACTGTTTTCTCACGTGAAATTTTCCCGTTTTCTGCATATTACCTTTTGCATGTTCGCACCGTTTTGAACTTTCAGACAGGTATGTATGAACATGCAAAAGTACAACTACTGTTGATAAAGTTTAACACTAGAACTCGGGAAAAAATATACCTTGAGCTCCAGCCATGTGGATTTCGAAACCTTCGGAGTTCTAAGTACAACTTTAACTAAAATTTGCTAAGTAAAGCTTCTATTCCAATTGTTGAAAGAAAAATAAACTGCACAGAAATCTGTTCGACAGGTTCAAATTTGAGAATCGGTAAAAAGCAAAATCGGTAAAATCGGTAAAAAGCAAATCGGTGAATAGCAAAATCGGAGAATCGGTAAAAAGCAGCAACTGCAGAAAACAGCGCATTAAATCATAAAAAATGTCGAAATGGACATCGCCGGATTTCTAGTGTCAAAAAATGCGCAGAAATGGTAATAAAAACCACCGGCTCAAGCAACTTCCTGTTTCAAATATGTCAACCTGGAGTGAAAACGGGCAGGACATCTTTGTAGTTTTGCGTGAAAACATGAGACAAGAAAATTGTATTGTGGCAATTCCTTGCTCGGACTTGAGCTTTTGCTTTTCCCTAAATTGCTCAGTTTAACCTTTATTCTCTGTTCCGTGGCAGCCTCATTTCCCAAAATGTCTTTATCGAAACAGAAAAGTTGACAAAAATGCAGAGTTTTCCAACAAAATTGGTCCGTTTCCTATTTTTTTACGGAGGTGAATGGAGTACCTGTATGTTTGGTGTGTTCACAGCAGGTTTCAGTGGTAAAAAAATATAACATTCAACACCACTATGAGACTCATCATGCCGAAAGATACCGTGGCTTGCAAGAGCAACCGAGGAGAGAGAAGGTAAAGGAATTGATAGCAGGCTTGAAAAAACAGCAATCCGGTTTTTCCAGTAGACCAGATATAAATGCAGCAGATGTGAAGGCTAGCTACTTTATTGCTAATGACATAGCGTTAGCATCAAAGCCATACTCTGAGGGTGAGATCGTGAAGACCTGCATCCTAAAGGCTGCAGAAATCGTGTGTTCTGAGAAGCGGGCCATCAATGATCGCGAAAAAAGCAGGTGTTGCGACAAAAGTTAGATAAAAAGTACAGGTTATATGTGGCTGACGTGAATTTTGGACATTTCACTGTATTTCGCACCAGGAGGCATTGTGATGCAAATCCTTAAAATTGGATCACGTCTGCAAGTGGTTGTCCGGACAGTTAATTTCATCTGACCCATCACCATCAGTTTGACAGCCTTCTTAATCATAAGGCGTTTTTTTGTTTACGTGGGGAAATTGGAAACTTTATGTGCTAATAATCATTTTCAGATAAGCTTGAAATGTTTGCATTAAAGTTATGAAAGCAGTTGGAAGTTGTCAATACTTATAACCAGGGTGGTATACAGTGATTACATTGGTCCGGCTCGCTTGAGATTAAATTTGCCTGAATTGGCCCCTGAACTGAAACGAGTTTGACACCCCTGAGTTAGATATTGTATGTACGCCAGTCAAGGAAGGAATGTTTTCCCTCACGTTTTATTGGGTCTATCTATTTTTAAAGAGCCCTGGCAGTATTTGAAAGATTTATTTTCACACTGCAAAAGCTTCCCTTATAAAGGTTTTTGAAATTGATGTCTACGCAAAAGTGTTTGGTGTCTCTTTCTATGGCATGTGCGAGGTTCTTCAGCTCGTTTGCTTGTTCTGTAACAAACGCTCAAGCTAACTTCATGTACTGTGTTG
>Ga0210059_1010856_pt1 | contig 14013 bp, 6 predicted proteins | sample Ectturendosymbi2_FD_188042 | JGI IMG/M metagenome (GOLD analysis project Ga0210059, IMG submission 188042) | Ecteinascidia turbinata endosymbiont from Florida, USA - Sample 2 (SPAdes) (version 2) | ecosystem: Host-associated > Tunicates > Ascidians > Unclassified | place: Key West, Florida... | reverse complement strand
CGTAACGCACGTCACAGAACAATGATAATGCCAGTTAATCCTCCACGTCTTAGGCTCATTCATATTAGCCCGAGTTACCAGACAGTTTATCGTTCGTTTGAAATTATTCTCGAATGGGTACTGTCCACTGGATTGGAATTCAAATCCAATGTTCTATGCAAACCCATTGCTTCAAAAAAACATTCAATCTGATATTAATTAAACTGAAAAAATACTTAATTGCAGAGGGCAGCACGGGCTCCAATGGATGAGCCCCAGTAAAGAGCGAGCGAACGTATTCGAGCGAGCCGTTGCTGCGAACGATATTTTTTGATTCACGTCACCTGCAAATTGCACGCGGAAGGCCAACATGAAACGAAAATATATGAACACTGACAATGCCCAATGGAAAGAGCCAGAGTTAACAACCTTAATCAGTGAAGTGAGTGGTAGCACAAACATGTAAAGCATGCAAGCTCGCGTTCTACAATATAAAGCGTAGTCGAAGGCTCGGGTTGATCCCGAGTGCTGGAATCGCCACTGCCGACACATGATTTAAATGTTTTTGCACAAAGACTTTTCCCCGTAAACACGTGCTGGTGTTGGTTGACTTGTCAACACTCGGCATTCCACAGACCGACTCGATTTGAATGAGTAAGCGGCAACTTAAAAAAACGCACTGTGACCTTAATCACCAGTAAAATGGACACTCGGATTTCGTTGCGTTGTCAGGTAGCCTTGCACTTTATTGCTCGGCACCGGCGAAGCACGATGACTGTCTGATCGCCGACGATAATCCCGACCTATGGTTTCTGGTCATACTTTTCCTACTGGTTCGAAACGGTTTGATCCAATTAGTTGAAGACAACACAGCAGCTTCGCTTGGTCTTCTACGTACAGTAGCAAACTTCTTTAAAACATTAAACAGACAAATAAGTTTCTTAAAACAAACAAATATTCCTTGAAACGCGCAAATGAATTTCGGTTCTTTTGTCGTACAATTCGAATCGTATTCGCTTGGAAGTTCTATCGCAACATTTTTGTGTTAAAAAATCCATGTTGACTAATTCTCAAACCTTGCAAGTTTATTATACCTAAGTGAAAGCAGAGTAGTATGAAGTGTTTAGATAACGAAGAGAAAAGTGAATGCTCCCAAGTGCTTAAGCTAAAACTTAAACTAATTTGTTTTACTTTCTTGGTTGGTAGTTTGTGGATTTTGACCTGTATAAGAGCTTACTTGTAACATGTTCATTTGACCATCTAAGGAAAAATATAGCGACACATATACGTTCAACAGAGCTGAAGCTTGACAGCGTTCGACCGTAAAAAGTTGTTTCAATGAAGTCATTTGGGAGAGTATGCCCGAGCGAGTTTATCAACCACGTTGCGCAATATGTGCACATGCTCACCGGTGGAATGCATACATTTTTCAATTTGGCTTGTTTACTGATATCATTTGCAAGGTATCTGCTTTAAAATCGATTATTTATCAGGCTTCTCTAATAATTTTAATTGTGTTTTTTTTAGATGAGTACTTTTTTCTGTAAAATTAAAAGACTAACTTCTGCTTGATCGTATTTTGCAAAAGTGAGAGACGAACGTGCATTTACATCGATTTAAAACAAGTTTCCGTATTCCTGGAAAGTGCAAGTAGGGTTAATGAATTCATCTGAAAAGAATTATCACTTTAAGTAACTAATACAGCTGAAGGTCGGAGTCGGTCCGGAGTCGGAGATGGAGTCGGAGTCGGATAATCGAAATGGCCAGGAGTCGGAGTCGGATGACGGGACTTCCGACTCCACAGCCCTGTGCGCCAACATGTGTTGGGCCATTTATTCAACATGTGCTTTTCAGCAAAGATAATGTTCGGGAAAGTTATTATGAAATCCTTACTTTGAAAGCGTGTAACTTTTCGTGGCCCAGGAAATAAAACGTTTAACTTCAAAATTGGGCTTGTCTTCCAAAATGTTTACTGACAACTACAATGTTTAGAATATATCGAAAATAATCATTTCAGAGGAAAAAATAAGATGCTATAATGGTCACAGAGTATCTACCTTACCTAATGGGTAGTAATCTGCAGCTTTTATTCAAATCGAATCTACTCATTTAGTTCAGACTCCTGTAAATTTAGGTGATGTTTACTTTTACGTTAAATAGATTTGTAAAAAGCAGCAAAATTTCTAAAAATTTCTACAAGTTCTTTTTCACTTTCACTATTGAATGTGGTTGGCAACCAACGATCTAAACAATATTCTGAATTGCTTTGTGTTATATTGTAAATTTGCGAGAATAACTACTTCAGTAAATTCCAGTCACAGTCCCCGGTAGGTTTTTACCTGTGCATGTATTTGCAGCGTTTTAGCAGGACGTTACCTCCTTATTGGCATCAGTATTTTCATTCCATTTACTTGCGAGTAGGCTGTAGGCTTACAGTATCTACCCGTGGCTGACAAATTATAATTATCTTTCAAAACTCTTGTTCCCAGCGGTGCTGAATTTATTTTTCTGGTGTTCCTGCAAGTAGGGTTAATGAATTCATGCGTTCGAGTTATTGTGATCAGCCCTGTCGCTTAAATACCATTTGTCATGCTCTTGCCTGCAAATCCCACCAAAAGACTATGGAAAACCAGGCCTTAATTCACCTAAGACACGGCGCCATTTAATTGATATGGTGGTTTGTTGTTGGTACTTTATAACCACAATGGTCTTGTATCGCCACCACTGAGTTTATACAATTTCTGCTTTCATTTCACTCGGTTTGTTTCTGTGTTCTAAGTGTATTCCCTGCAGCTCTTCCACACACCGTGCGCCCTGGTAAGAAGGCTGCAGTACCAATTTACAAGGTCTTGGTAAGACCCGAACTCTCGACCTACCAGCACCGAAGCGGACGCACTTACCACTAGACCACGGGCTGGTTACACCGCGCCAATCATAAAGCGCCCAAACGAACACAACGTAGCTTATCGAATGCTTCCCGTAACAGGCATGTTGCACTAAAATAACACTTTGCAGTATTGCAATAAAGAAACCGCAAGCACAAGACAATAGCCACGGGCGAAACAGAGGCGCAATTAAGGATTGCAAAATCGCGGGCCCCACAACGTGACAAGGTAATCATAGATTCACCACACCATTCTTGCAGGTTTTGAGGAAAATCATTTGTTGCAAGGATAAGGATTGCAACAGTTGAGAAAATTTTTAAGTCTTTTCCCACGTCATGTTTCTGAAAATGCGCAAAACTGCGTTTGTTTTTTGTCCGCTTGAATGCTAGCGCATATCATTCAGCTATTGAAGCAATTCGGTGAAGGATATTATGCTAGAATGTATAGTGGTAAAGTTGGATGAAGGTATACGCTTTAGCTGTGATAATCAAATGTATGTAACGTTACTTTAACAATCCAAATTCGCCAATTGCTGTTCGATATTGAAACACAGAAAAATGTTCTAAGACTAGTAGACTCCTCTGTAAATCAGTGATTCTCCGAAGCATAGTTGACATCTGTTAAAAATTTGGTAGTGATTGGGTAGGTAAGTATTTCCTTACATCCAGTTTCATTCTTGATATGAAGCGCTTATGTGGTCGGTGATACGTTATCATTTTCACCACTTTAGGGAAAGTTTTATTAATTGTCACTTGCCATTAAGTATAAGCAAGACATTTTACATAACAAGCTTTGCTTACAGAACACATATACACGCAAGCACAAAGAAAATTGCAATCTCCTATATTTGCATCTGCGCACCAAGATTATGTAACCTGTATGGAGGTAATCATTAAAATCGTTTTAAGACTCACTTAGCTATAATATCTGAGCGTGATTAAAGTGAATTCCCGCGAAGTTGTGCTTGAAATAGCTTTCCGCCGCACCCGGCACAAAGGTTGAACAAAGTACCTTTTTTTTCGAAACACGAGCTCCTGGTTGTCGTTTCTTGTTCTGAGATATACTGCCACCCAGTGGTGGAGAAATGCTTGCTCTGTGTTGATCTGCACTACAAAATATTTGACAAGTATTCATGTATACTGCTGGTCCCTGCACCTCACGATTTGCAAATTCTTCATAAAACATAATCTTGATTGAAATTTGATCGAAATCGCACGTAAAAAGCATTTGGAAAATTTTATCAATTAATACGTACTTCAAGAAATCACTGCACTGCTAAGAAAATAATACAGGATTTCAGTAATTTGCCATAGTGTCGCCAGCATTTTCTGCACACTTTTTACCATCTTTTATTGCGTGTGACAGAATATCTTTTCTATCAATGAAAATTTTATTATAAAATTACTCTTATCATGATGGCATAGCTTGACTGTTGATAAAACGAAAGCATTATTGTTGATTAAATAAAAGGATGATTATTAACAAAAAAAGCATGACCGGGCAACAAAAAACCCAAGCAACAAACATATCTTAGTTACGAATACAATAAAATGGTGCTGATGATGACGGAAGTACAAAATTATTCCTATCCAAAATTTTGAAGAGATAACTGATTGAATCCAAAACATAACTTCGAAAATTTTTGCAGAAAGGCACTGGTACAGCTTTCGTGGATTCGTGTTTCACAAACTTTTGTTACAGTTGCAAGATATCAAATGCCTAAAGTTTGATCTTAGACGAATTTGCGTTACTGACGTTGCAGTCATATTTCGAATTCGAGATTGTACACTCGATAGCTAATGCGAGATGTTGTCTTCACGCGATGGGGTGGTTCATGTTTGTTTTGACGACGACGAGCGACGAGCGGCGGGCGGAGCCTGAATATGCTGTTCGTCGCGTCATGTCGAGCAAACAAACACATGGCGAACAATTAACGAAACATTCCCGGCACGAAATAAACTAGCTAGTATACTGCTAGAATTCGACAAATTTGTACAAGGAAGAAAAATGTGAACAAAGAATTCGTTTCAGAATGAATATTGAATTACTTATAGGAAGTCCAGGATGTTATGACGAAGTAAAGCGGTTAGTTCATTCTAGATATTTAGAAACAGCATTATATACATTTGTAGTGGGCTTAAGTTTAAGCGAAGGATGTTCAAACAGCAGAAGTTGTAAAAGTCTTGGGTGATCCCGCAGTACACTTGACAGTAAATCTTGCAGGCCTTCTTTCATCAAAATTAATTTTGCAGACTGTAGGAGGTCAAGGCAGAGTGCAGAATGAAGAGTACAGTTAAGAAGTAGATGTCTTTCTGTTTCTTTGCCACCACATGAGTACAAACGATAAGTGCACTTGTTCAGGTTCAGGACACTGTGACCCAAGCGCAGTCTACAGCGTAATGAGGTACTATCGGGATTACTGCCATGAAGATTCCAACAGCTACGTTTTCAGTCACAGTAAAAAGTTTCAAGACATAGTTTAAAACCTTTAAGGACCGCGAGCCGCCTAAGTGACAAAGATATTGTCCAGTCATAACTTGCTGACCGATTGAGCTAGAGAGCTGATCAAACCCTCCAAAGATGCGGAGTCTTGTAGTTTAGATTTTTTAAAATTGGGTAGTTTTAGATTATAATTTTTTGTGAGTGACGTCATAATGGAATAGATTTACACATTTTTGGCTGAAATAACCGGGCCTTGGTGCCAACCGAACGAGTCAATTTTTTGGCTCAATTTTTTTGGAAACTAGGCTATAATCCGAATCTTAGAGCCCTTGATCGGCTTTCCAGCATTTCATGGTCCCAAAATTACGGCTCAAAAAACAAATTTTTGGTAAAAAAGAAAAATACCACAAAAGGTATACTTGGATATTTTGGTCAAATGCCATAACTCACCAGCCGATTGAGCTAGAGAGCTGTTCAAACCCTCAAAAGACTAGGAAAGTTTTCCAGTTTAGACTAAAAAAATTGTAAAATTTTGTATTTGAGTTATTTTGTGGGTGACGTCATATTAGGGGTAGTTTTGGGCTTTTTTTGGCTTACTTCGTCGGACCCTGGGCCCCAACCCCACAGGGCAATTTTTGTTTCTTTTTTAAAATAAAAACTAGGCAAAAATCCGCATTTTTAGAGACTTGATTGGCCTTCCAGCTTTTGTGGTTAGCAAGTTATGACCTAAAAACCATAAAATAAATAAACAAATAATTAATTAATCTCCCCGGGATTAATTATATAATTTGTTGTTTTTAGGCCATAACGTCCAAACCACAAACGCTAGAAAGCCAACCAAGGGTTCTGAAGATGCGCATTTGCGCCTAGCTTTATTTTTAAAAAGAAACAAAAAACTGCTCCTTGGGGTTGGGGCCCACGGCCCGATGAGTGTGGGCCAAATAAAAGCCTAAACCAACCCTTTGTGACGTCACCCACAAAAAGCACAAATCCAAAACTTTCCAATTTTTTGAAATCAAAACTAGAAGACTTTCCGCATCTTTAAAGGGTTTGAACAGCTCTCTAGCTCTATCGGTCGTTATGACTGGACAAATTCAAAGCCGCTCAAAGCCACAATTGTGACTTGTTAAAGTTGTTAAAGGGAGGACGAAAAACTAGAGGAAGATTTGACAACAACGGGCAATACATTCCACAAACAAGCAGCTTTCCGAAAAAATGAGTTAAAAAGTACGTACTTTAAAGCCAAGGAATCTGGACGTTTAAACTGTCACGAAGCATGTATGGTGGGAAAACTATACATTTTTGAGATGAGATGTTTCAGGGTTGGTGACGCCATACCAAACATCACCTTACAGTAGCAAAGTAGAATTTACTTTTCTCTTCTAGTATTGAGCTTTACAAAAGAAACGTCTTTCAAAACAGCGTGATTGGCTGTGGTCTTCATGCTTTCTGTGATTATTTTGCTGCAGTTATCTGGCAGTATCCAAAAGTAAAGCATCAGATTGGGAGCAAGTATCATAAGAAACGCTACCATAGTCAAAAATTGGTAGAATAAATGAGTGGTAAAATCGGCAAAAGAGAAAATCTAAGCATTAAATTTGAAATAGATCTCAAAGGGTCAATATGTAGCATAACACGCTGATGAAGGCTTAAAATCTATGCCACGATAGACTACTGTGGAAAAGCAATCCAAGATGCTTGTGAATATCAACTTCTTGAAGCTGCATGTTCTCAAAAATCAAAGGGGGTTGTTCACCACGATTACTAGATATGTTAAAACCCTTCTTTTTTTAGCATTAAAGCTAAAATCCCATGTCTCTGACCACTTTGCCAAGGTTGAAAGATCTTCTGACAAGACTTGGTGTAAGTGGCTTGGGAACTTGGAGGAAAAAAACAAAGTTGTATCATCGGCAAATAAAGAAACAGATGATTGAATATTATCAGAAATATTGTTAATATGCACAGTATAAAAAAGAAGGGGTCCAAGGACGGAGCCTTGCGGTACACCACAATTAGTGTAGCATATTTCAGAGGTGCTTGCGTTGATACGAACCACGTGAGATCTGTTTTCCAAATACGAAATAGGTAAAGTTTTAGCAAAGAACCTACATTACCAATGAATTGCAGTAGCCGTTAATAAGTTTCCAATGCAAAGGGTTGGGGAAATTGAATCAAGTTTTTGCAGGGTGGACTCTCTGTTATAGGATTATCCAACACAAATTTTTCTTAGTATTAAATTTCTCCGTGTATTGTATCGAATTTCAAATTTGTCTTTGTCCGTCTTGCGCCATCGGGAAAACACTTCATTCTGCTGTCTGACAAGACTTTATAAATCATTGGTCATCCAAGGTTTGTCGTGTCTGCGAAAATGTCTGACAATTTTGTTTGGAATTTACAACTCAGCACACTGATTTATAATATGGGTAATGTTATCAAGAACTATATCAGTGTTAGGTGAATTTGCAACAATAAAATTCCAGGGTGTGGAGAACAAAGCAGAGTTTAGGCCTTCAAAGTCGGTTACAGAATAGTCCCAAACCGTTAAGTGGGCTGGCCATGTGAAAAGCAGATGGTGAATTGAAACGAAGTTAGAGATGAATTGGGCAATGGTCGAAATTAGAAATGAGAACACCACTGTTGAAGGCAATGCTAGGTTTGTTGATCAGGAACCAGTCTGAAATATGATTACAGCCTGTACGATTCTGTATGAGCTTTTGAAATCCGTAGGAGTGCATACTACGGACAAAGGTTGATTGCAGGTACAAAGGTTTGTCTAAAGTCAGGTCGTTGAAATCACCTGTAACAATCACACTACCAGCGCCGGATTAACAACAGTAGCAAATGAAGCAATTGCTACGAGCTCCGTGCTTTTATGGGCTCCGCGGTCTTGTGTACTAAATGATATTTTACACTATAGATACATTTCTTTCAGTCTAAGAAGTCTTTGCTATATTTGCCATAAGCAGTGGGCGAAGGTTTTCAATTCAACGCTGTCTGTGTCCAGAAATTCTTGTTTGATTCTTTTTGTGCAGTTACGTAACAAAAGGCAGAAGATTGCGGCCAGCAGTGTTGCCATTTTAGCTGATTTGCTGCTAAATCTAGCAGGATTTTCTCACTGTTACCTGTGAAATTTCCAATCTAGCAGTTCGCTAATTTTCTAGCAGGATTTTGCCAACCTTTGGCAGGTTTAGCAGGTAACGAATTCCTATCCAAAATCCTATTTCAACAGTTTTTCAAGATGAAAGCTTTTACTCCTTCATCAAAAAATATACTTCTCTTCTTTATGAGGTTTTTAATTGGGTAACACCAGGACAGAGCACAACCAGCTACCTGTAATCATTTGGAATTTTTATTATGATGCAAAGAAGCTGCTTCAAGCAGATAAATTGTATCATAATAACAAGTAATTAGACGGCTGGGTGAAGCCTAAAAGATTTGCTTGTGTACTTAGTGAGCGCGTTAAGTTAAAAGACATCATTGGCAGAATGTGTTTTTATCCCGCGGCACGATATTTCCAAGTGATTCAGTTACACATCCTAGTAAGTATTAATGTCTGGTAAGAAAAACAACTTCCTGGTAAATCAAAGACATTGCGTGTGGCATATAACTTTGAATGCAGAGCTCTATACAACTTGCCCTAGAGAGCAAGTGTTAGTAGCCACCAGGTTCAATATAACATCCTACCTTTGAGGCTCTGCAACGAAAATACACTTACCTGTTTCTCGAAAGATGCAGAAAATATAAGAACATATGGTTACGTGCTTTGATGCAGTCAGATTGTTTGTATTCGTCCCTATTCTTTGAACACCACAATCGCACTTTACTCTGTGAATGAGTGATCGAACTTTGCAGTGTCTGTTTGATTGATGGCGTGTCATGTCACATGCATTCGCATTTTACCTAGACTCGACCAGTTTAGGAATTGGCGCCCTACTCCGCAGTAGTTTTGTAACAAGTGTTACGTGTTAGTTATAATATGTACAAATATTTGTGATGAACAAGAATAAATATTGCTGGAATTAGTATTTTTGATATTTCTGATCATTTACCAGTTTTTGTAAATTTTAATCTTCTCCAACCAACCCACCAGAAATTTAAACCTAAATTCAGATGCATGAAACATTTTGACCAAAATAACTTTTTATCTGACCTCTTCAATACTCTTGACACACATGCATCATATCGTTACTCATCCAGAAAAGAACAATACTCCTTTAAAAACCATGGCTCACCAAAAGCATTTTAACTTCCATTGCACAAAAGAATACCCTCTACAGAAAACAGTTAACTACTAACAACCCAAATATCATTAGACAATGCAAACTTACAGAAATAAGCATACACACTTAAAAGAAATCTCCAAACAAAATCATTATAAATAAGCTTTTCAAAAAATGCAATCATGATATAAAAAACATGGACACTTATCAATTAAATCATATCAGTTAAAAACAAATCTCAACAAAATAATAAGCTCTTTGAAGACTCAGAATGTCAAAAGCAATGTGAAGAATTAAACAATTTTTTCTCAGAAGTTGGGAAATCCCTTTCTGCAAAAATAAAGCCATCCCCACCACCTACCTGTACAAACATTTTCCTAAACATATAAATTCAAATACTGTAGTTAATTATTTCTAGCTCCTACTGATGCATATGAAATTCAACTTCTCATTGAAAATCTTGAAATGGAATCTAATAGTTCTCCCAGTGATATTCCATCCAAATGTTTGAAAATAGCTAGTTGCATTGTGTCAGAATGGTTGTCCAATTTCTTCAACGAATGCATGACTATTGGTGAATTCTCGGACTCCTGGAAAATTGCCCACATCACTCCAATTCCTAAAATTCATAACCCAAGTTCCTCATCTCAATATAGACCAATATCTGTTCTCCCAGAATTGTCAAAGCTATTTGAAAAAGTTCTTTATCACAGAATATGCTCTAATTTAACACAATACAATCTAATTGATAAAAGACAATAAGGTTTTAGAGAAAATTACTCAACGAAATTAGCTGTTAGGTTACAACTGTTTATGATGAGCTGCTCAAAAACTTTGATGATAATTAATAACATGTTCTTTATTTCTAGACCTATCAAAAGCATTTGACTGCTGTGACCATGAAATTTTACTTGATAAACTTTATCACTATGGTATAAGACAGAGTGGGCAATTAATTTGGTGTGGGGGCCACTTTCAGAAGGGCACGTTTAGTGGAGGGCTGTATCTTCTAATGCAAATGGAAGCAAGTCGATGGAAATAAAAGCAAGTCTCGGTTCAAGGTAGCCTGAGCACTAACATTTACTGTCATAAATTGAAGGAAATTTCAAATTTGAATATTTTTCCTGAATGTTTCCACGGGCCAAATGTGGCTCGCGGGCCGCTATTTGTCCACCCCTGGTATAAGAGGTGTTTCTCATAAACTATTCTCAAATTTTTTGCAAAATAAAATGTAGTGCAATAAAATAGGGGCATTTAAATCTCCATGCTAAAGGATATCTTGCGGAGCCCTCAGGGTAGTGTTATTTCGCCTTTGCTTTTTTTTAAAAGCTTCCTCTTCTCATATTATTATATTGGCTGATGATATTAATCTTCATACGTCAAACTCCTGTTTTAATGTTCTTCAGACAAGTGTCAACCTTGAACTATGTAAAATTGACCACTGGCTAAGAGGTATGTTTTGTTCATTCATGCATTTTTGTGACTCAAATCACGAAATCACACGAATGCAGCAAGGGGAAATATAATAACATCAAAGATCACAAATTGATTTCATGTTGATGAAAATGAAATACATCAGGAATTTCAGGTATCGCAGTTTAACCTTTTAATCGTGTTCTAATATGTTGAATCACAAAGGGCTGGCGAAAAAACACCTGGGTCAAGTTCTCAGCCAACCTTGTGGCTAGCACAAACCAAATTTTAATTAAAGACGTTTCACAAGTAGCAAAAAAGTAATTTAATTTAATTTAATTTATTTGTTCACGAGCAGACACGAAGTCCATAGTATGAAAACACACACTCTGCAGAACGCAGGTCGATAAAAACAGACAAAACAGAACGTAGTACAAGGCATTGAATACGGCGGAATCACAGAGTTACAGACACTTTTTGCAACTGCTTTGAAGACAGAATCATAGGGCTACAGACACATTCTTAACAATAAAGTTAGCTAACACGTAATACTTGTTACAAAACTACTGCGGAGTAGGGCGCCAATTCCTAAATTGGTCGAGTCTAGGTAAAATGCAAAAGCATTTTGGCATGACACGCCATCAATCAAACGGATACAACAAAGTTCGATCACTCATTCACAGAGTAAAATGCGATTATAGTGTTCAAAGAATAGGGACGAATGCAAACAATCTGACTGCATCAAAGCACGTAACCATATGTTCTTATGTTTTCTGCATCTTTCGAGAAACAGTTACGTGTATTTTCGTAACAGAGCCTCAAAGGTAGAATGTTACATTGAACCTGGTTGCTACTAACAGTCGCTCTCTAGGGCAGGTTGTATAGAGCTCTGCATCCAAAATTATATGCCACACGCAATCTCTGCATGCATGGCTTCCTGAAATTACACCATAATTTTGATGCATACATGGGCGTGCAAAAGGAGCGGAAAAGCACGTTTTTAACTGTATTTGAACATCGGGAAAAAGAGGCTCGCAGCTTGCTTGCTGCACAATATTGATATCGCAGTTGTCTCTGAATGTCTTTGTCATCTGAGAGCTCAGTATCCAACACAATTCCCAGATATTTGTATTGGTCAACAGATTTAACGTATTGACCACCCAATTTCAGTGATGGAGTGGCTGTGCTTTTCGCACTCCTAGCCTTAAACGTCATACAAACAGTTTTGTTGCAGTTGAAAATAATCCCATGCGATTCTGCATACGTCTGGCACACATCTAGTATTCTTTGCAACCAACGTACACTTGGACAAAACACACAAATATCATCAGCAAACATCAAGTGATTTAATAAGACTTCACCAACATAGCACCCTGCTTTAACATTGTTTAGTTCATTGGACAAATCATCTAAATAAACAGCAAACAAGTATGGACTCAGCACTCCCCCCTGCCTAAACCCCATTAGACACATGAAACGGTTCAGAAAAATGCTTGCCCCACTTTATTTGCATCGTTTGTTCTTTGTACCAATGTTTCAGTAGGCGCAGAAAACACATTGGTACCTTTGTTGCAAGCATATTGCTTAGCAACATGTTTAGAACTGAACTCAAGAACTAACGTCATTCATGTGCAACGAACCGAAAGCGTCACCTGACTCAAATGACGTTGAACCGGTAACCAGACACGCAAAGCCATGCAGAGAACATGCGCTGTGCACTCGATGAAACACGAGCCAATCCAGACGCACAGCACGCCACCGACCCTACGTCATACTGTAACTGAGTTCTTTTTGTGTGCATGCGCGTTTTGTGCGTTGCCCGCGTGTACCAGGCGTTGCCTAGCACTGTCATGTGATTCGAGATTGCGCAACTCGCAAACCTGCTCGACACTGGCAGGATTGAAAAGAGATTATTACGTTTTTTTTGGTTCCACCGAGTTTCGATCTGGAGTCACTCTTGGCAGTTCACAATTTTCGCTTGGAGAGTTAACCAAGCACATTCCAGAAGTGTGTTACATTCGCTGAACAAGGCAAAGCCCAACCTTGTCCCGGCGCCGGATGGGGTCCACCGGGACACACTACTGATGACATTTAACAAGAACTGAGTCTTAAACCGGTTCAAGACAATTTAACAAAGTCTTAAGATGACTTGTAAAGAGTGTGGTAATTAATAACGTGCGCAAACTTTGCATGAAAAGCGCAAACCGCAAAAGGTTAAGATAAACATTAAAAACGGCTGTAACCTATGGAGTGCAAATCTTGTAAGTATCTAACATGAAGCAGAAACCCTCAGTTACGCGAACGGACTTTCAATAGGAGATAATGTTACTGCCAGAACGAAACAGTCAATTACAGGAAGCTCTGGGGATTCAGGGCACTTGCAAACATGTGACAGCGGTTAAAACAGGAACCATCGGTACTGCGCGTGACTGTAAACTAGTGCAGGACAGACAGGAGAGTACGCGAAGCAGTAAACAGACTTCTAGCTCGAAGGATTAGGCGTACGCAGATATAGGAAATAATGGGAATCTACGTCATACTCCAAATTGGTGAGTTCAACTATATTAAGCGATAAAGTACGTACAGACTAAATTCTAGAATATGGTATAGAACGAAAAAACCAAAGAGGCTATCATGAGAACCCACAATAACCGAGTAACTACGGTAGTCTCTTACATCTGCTTTGGGAATATCAATATGAAAATTACATAAAATATAGTGTAAGCCCCAAACCGATGTAAAACCTTCCTTTGAATAAGTTTCTCAAATAATTTCATGCGTAGTACTCGATCGAATGCTTTCGAGGCATCTAAAAACACAGCATGCACAGATGAACCATGGGTTACAAAGTATGAGGCAGTTTGCTTTAACAAAAATGTACATTAATCGGTACTATGACCAGCCTTGAAACCAAACTGATTGTTGTACCAAGGAAAGGAGAGATATTAGATAAAATGAAGTGCTCAAGCAGCTTTGACACCACTGTGGCTACTGCGACTGGTCTGTAATTTGAAGTGTCAGACATATTCCCATTCTTGTTTTTGCATATGGGAACTATTGTTGTGTTTAAACAG